>Ga0181589_10001382_pt1 | contig 18778 bp, 12 predicted proteins | sample 071ome_25_FD_132444 | JGI IMG/M metagenome (GOLD analysis project Ga0181589, IMG submission 132444) | Coastal salt marsh microbial communities from the Groves Creek Marsh, Skidaway Island, Georgia - 071410BT metaG (megahit assembly) | ecosystem: Environmental > Aquatic > Marine > Intertidal...
ACCCCATAACCACCACCATCCAATAGCGGTTGAAACTGACCGGTTTGCAGAACGACGGTCCATACGACTTTGGGGATTCCACATGGTTTGTTTATCCCATGCCTGCTCCTCCCTGACAATCCTTTCCATTGGAGAAACCTGTGCGCTAAGACTTGCGGCCCATGGACAACCGGCCTTGTAAAAAAGAACGCAATCTCGAGAGTGGTGCCTGATCGGTTCGCAAGTTCAAATGATCGATCTGGTAACCGCTGAGCAAGTTTTTTAAGTCTGGCATCCCCGAGCGATTCGCTGAAAAGGAAAGGGTCGCCTCCCTGCTGGTTTCCGCCTCACGTGCACGGACAAAACCCCTGACAGGATGCGAAAGTTCCATGGGGTCGGACAATTGGATCACCATGCATTCATGGCGCTGCGCAAGGCACCCGAGGGGAGCAACGACTCCAGGCTCATGCATGTCACTCAAGACAATGATCAAATGCCTCAGAGCCAGCCTCTGATCCAGTTCCTGGAGGCTGCGTGTGAGGTGAGTCGATTCGTTCCATGTATAGGTGCGTAAGTGATGCAGCGTACGCATGAGCGATGGATGAGAAAGGGTTGGGGAAAGATGAATGGCACGGCTACCGCTGCCGATGACTCCCACCGGGCTCATCCGATCCAGTGATGCGACAGCCAAGGCACCTGCCAAGGCAACGGCCAAGGCATATTTGCTGATAGCCGTCGAAGACAGTGTCATGGAGGCCGATGTATCCACCACCAGATACACAGGCACCTGTTTGGTGGATAGATATTCCTTAATAAAGACTTTCCCCATTCGGGCACTCACCCGCCAGTCGATGGACTTCACGGGATCGCCAGATTCATAGGGTCTTGATTGGTGGAACTCGATGCCACTGCCTGTAAAAGGACTGGCATCCATTCCGAAATGAAAGCTGTCTGCAAGGCGGCGCACAGCGAGCTCGAAGGAGCGCGAGTCATCGCGACTGATCGACTCGAGAATGGCTGCATCAAGTTCAGGCATGGGCTCCCCTTGCTGGATCTAGGAGGTAACCTCCATAAGGAGTTTGTCGATCAGATCCCTTCCGCGTTTTCCTTGAGCCTGAGCGGTGTAGGTCAAACGCACCCGATGGAGAATGACATCCTCGGCAAGGGCAAACAAGTCTTCGGGAACCACATACTCGCGCCGGTGAATCAAAGCACGAGCCCGCGCAGCCTGTACGAGCGCCATGCTCGCTCGTGGACTCGCACCCAACTCGAGGTCTGGGTGTTCCCGTGTTTGCCCTACCAAATCAACACAATGTTTGAGAAACACATCGCTCACGTGCACCTTTTGAACATCTTCCATCACTTCGGTAAGTTCCGATAGGGTTGCCGGGGATTCTTCGCTGAACGAATCGAATGCCGTCTGAGGGATCGCTCCCTCTTTTTCGCGCTTGAGGCCCATACGAAGCATGCGTTTGAGAATGTCCTCTTCTTCTTCGCGCTTCGGGTAGTGCAGACGATGACAAAGCATGAAGCGGTCCAGTTGTGCCTCAGGGAGCTCAAAGGTACCGCTTTGTTCCACGGGATTCTGTGTCGCAATGACCAAAAAGGGTGCAGGAAGAGGCAAACCTTGACCACCGATGGTGACCTTGCGTTCCTGCATGGCTTCAAGCAGCGCACTTTGAACTTTAGGTGCTGCTCGGTTGATTTCGTCAGCCAGGAGCAAATGGGTGAATATGGGGCCCTTTTGGACTGTAAATGTTTGATCGCGAGGATTCAGCACTTCAGATCCGAGGATGTCAGAGGGAAGCAGATCGATGGTGAACTGGACGCGCTTGAATTGTAGTTCGATACTGTTGGCAAGGGTGTTTGCCAAAAGCGTTTTGGCCAACCCCGGAAGCCCCTCCAGCAGAATATGCCCACCGGTGAAAAGGGCAATGAGCAGGCGCTCGACCACGATTTCCTGTCCGACGACGACCTGGGCGATCCTTTGCTGAATGGCTGGGACAAAGCCGTGCTTGGTTGATTCCATGAGAGTTATGAATGTCCTATCGTATCAAGTGAAAAATGCAAGACGCGCCTTGCTATGAGGGGTATTCGATCTGATCGCCCATGGACAAGATCTCCATGACGGGGCGCCCGATACGCTTGGAGTCTTCCAGATGAATTCGAACTATCATGCCCCAATCGCACGCTTCTTCTGGGTCCAGCCACGTTTGGTGTAGAATCCAAAAGCGAGGGTCTTCCTCGAGGATTTTAAACCACTTTGCATTCCGTGCGTCGGCATCCAGCCGAAGGAACTCATGTTCCTCAAGATAAGCACATACCCGGTCTTCGAGAATCGGAGGCGTCCAGGAGGTCGGAACGGCTTCCGACCATTCGCTTATTCTGGCACTGGCCTCCTCGTATTGCTCGAAAGACAAAAGTCGTAACAAGGAAAACAACTGGTTTCGCACCAAAATCTCAAATGCCTTGCGACTGATAAATGGATCCCACACCGAAACCGGCCGAGGAGGTTTCTGCTGCGCGAGGGTTGGCGTCTCATCCTGTGACCCTCCATCCTTCAGCCGCTCCCATTCTTCCAGAAGGCTGGAATCGGTCTGTCGAATCATCAGCTCCAGAAACAACGTCGTATCCTTGAGCGGTTCAGTAAGCAATGTTTCCGGAATGGTTTGTGTGATGACTTTGTAGGCTTCGCTGAGATAACGCAGTAAAACACCTTCACTTTTTTGAAGTTGATAGCGTCGAACATAATCATCAAAAGAGAGAAAGTCCTCCACCATTTCGCGAACAATGCTTTTCGGGCGGATGTTTTCCGACGCTAGCCACGGATGGGTCTGTGCAAATTGATTGTAGGTGTGATAAATAAAATCAGCATCCGGCTTGGGGTGTTCCAATTGCTCAAGCTCCATCATTCGATCCTCATAACTGACGCCCTCGGCTTTCATAGCTTGAACTTTCTGATCTTTGAGTTTGTCAAGCTGGCGCCGCAAAATGTGGGAAGGATCCTCTAGAATGGACTCCACGAGACTGATGCAGACAAGGCAATGCGCTGTATCATCGGGGTCCATCGTCGTGAGGGTATCAATCAGATACAAGGCAAGTCCTTGATTGAGTGAAAAATCTTCCTGAAGCTCGATGTTGACGCTGACACGACGCTCGGTCTGCAATGGATTTTCTTCCCACTTGACGATACCTCGATCCAGCAAGGATCGAAAATACTGCCAACTCTTTCGCTTCAACGCCCGCTTGGTCGCACTGGATTCATGGCAGTCCTGTATCAGCGCCTTCATGGCCTCACAACCGTTGCGCTCTCGACTCAGAACTGCCAGGAGCATCCCATTGGAAACCTTGAATCGAGACACAAGCGGTTCAGCTTCCGATTGCCGGAGTCTCTGAAACGTTGCTTCATCCCAATGGACAAAACCCTTTTTAGGGGGTTGCTTCTTCACCCATTTCCTTTTTTTCTGAGGATTCTCTGAAGCTTTGCGTTCCATCTTGAGGTTCTCGATCACATGTTCTGGGGCCATGCAGATCACCCAACCCCGGTCGTCATGACCTTTCCTTCCAGCCCGACCGCTGATCTGCTGAAAATCACGCACCGTCAACAATCCCACCTTTTGCCCATCATATTTACAGAGTCGTGTAAAAAGAACGGTACGAATGGGAACATTGACCCCAACCCCGAGGGTGTCCGTCCCGCAAATCAATCGCAGATAACCCTCCTGAGCCATTCGCTCGATAAGAATTCGATATCTAGGAAGCATGCCGGCATGATGGATGCCGATTCCATGGCGAAGGTATTTCTTCAGCTCCTTGCCGTAAGGACTCGCAAAACTTTCCTTCGCGATGCGCTCTGCAATACGAGACTTGAGTGGCTTGTCTGCCACTTGAAGGCTCGTAAATCGTTGGGCGTTTTCCGCAGCTTCAAGTTGAGTGAAGTGGACGATGTAAACAGGCGCACGGTCCTCTTCAAGACATTGCTCAACCACCTGTTCCAATGGGTCTTCAGCATAGGTATACTCCAATGGAACCGGCCTGTCCGTTCCATGCACCCATCGGGCCTGCTGACCTGTCAATCTTTGCAGGCATTGGGAAAAAAAATCGGTCTGCCGCATGGTGGCAGACATCAACAAAAACTGACACTGACGCAAGGTCAGTAAGGGGATTTGCCAGGCTACGCCCCGGTCGTTGTCGCTGTAATAGTGAAATTCATCCATGATGACATCATCGACTGAAGCATGTTCCCCCTCACGGAGGGCCATGTTTGCGAGGATTTCAGCTGTGCAACAGAGAATCGGTGCCGACCGGTTCACCGATGCATCTCCCGTCATCAATCCCACCTCGGAGGAGCCAAAGCGGTAACACAAATCGAGGAACTTTTCATTAACCAAAGCCTTGATAGGAGAGGTGTAGACGGATCGTCGGCCACGGGCCAGGGACTGGAAATGCAAGGCAAGTGCCACCATCGATTTGCCGCTTCCGGTTGGCGTGTTGAGTATGACATGATGCCCATCAAAAAGTTCCAGAATCGCCTCTTCCTGGGCTGGATAGAGTTCCATTCCGGCTTTTTGCACCAGGTCCATGAAACCCTCGAGCAATCGTTCACCACTTGCCTCGGAAACATCCTTGATATGCTCTCGAATCCAATGCGTGTATGTCACGGCGATCAGCATGCGGCAGTCAACAGGCTCTGCACAGCTCAAAACGGACAGTTGGCAAAGGTTGCCATGTGTCAACACCTCTCGTAAGGTTCCCTTATGCTCCTCAAAGTCGCCCATGGCTTCACCCTGTCCGCATCGTCGATGGTGACGGCCATCTTTTTCATGAGCCTCTGCGAATCGACCCTCAAGGGTCAAAGCGAAGGGAGTGATAGACATCCCAACATCATATTCATCATGGCCGATGATCTTGGCTGGGGAGATCTTGGATCCTATGGACAAAAAAGGATTCGAACACCTCACCTGGATCGCATGGCCGCAGAGGGTATGCGATTTACCCAGGTCTATGCTGGGAGCACGGTTTGTGCACCCTCACGCTCGGTCCTCATGACGGGCCTGCATACAGGGCACACACGTGTCCGGGGCAATGCAAGAGTACCACTACAGCCTGAGGATCGCATTCTCCCGGAGTTCTTGAAAACGGAAGGATACCAAACGGCTCTGATGGGAAAGTGGGGGCTAGGGGAGCGGGGCACAACCGGCGCTCCTACCCGTAAAGGCTTTGATCATTTTTTTGGCTATCTCAACCAGCGGCATGCTCACAATTACTATCCGACCCACCTTTGGAAAGGGGAGCAAAAGGTTTCCTTGGACAACATCGTCCCGAATGAGGATGCGACGGGTGCTGGCATTTCCACCAATAAGCTGACCTACAGCCACGACCTTATCTTCCAGGAAGCGATGCAATTTGTGAAAGCACATAACGGTCAATCTTTTTTCCTCTATCTGCCACTGACCATTCCACATGCCAACAACGAGGCCAAAGCAAAGGGTATGGAGGTTCCCAGCTTGGGAGACTATGCGGCCAAGGACTGGCCAGCCCCCCAAAAAGCTCATGCTGCCATGATTTCCCATATGGATCGCGACATCGGTCGCTTGTTACATCAACTGCAAACTTTACAAATTGAGGAGGATACCATGGTCTTTTTCACTTCGGACAATGGTCCTCACAAGGAAGGAGGTAACGACCCGGAATTCAACGATTCCAACGGGCCGCTGCGAGGCATCAAGCGTTCGCTGCACGAGGGTGGCATTCGCGTGCCCATGGTTGTGAAGTGGCCAGGAAAAATCCATGGGGGTGTCGTCAATGACACTGTGTGGACCTTCACCGATGTCCTTCCCACCTTACTGGAGGTCGCTGGGAAGCCGGTCCCTAAGGGTCTGGATGGTGTGAGCCTTCTTCCCACGTTGCTTGGACAGACTCAAGATTTAACCCAGCGTTTCCTTTACTGGGAATTCCATGAGCGCGGCTTCAAACAGGCCGCACGCTGGGGGCACTGGAAGGCAATCCGACTTGGTTTTGGCCAACCACTGCAGCTTTTCCATCTGGAACAAGACATAGGAGAATCGCATGATGTGGCAAGCCGGTATCCTGAAGTGGTTGAAAAACTCACCTTTTTCCTCGATCACGAACGGACAGAATCGACTCACTGGCCAGTACAGCGCCCATGAACATGGGATACAAAATTTCAAGGCGTTGTTGACTTTTGTGAGACCCTTTCTTCCACCTCGACACATTCGGGCAGGATGCGGTCCAAGGCAAAGGCCGATGCGGCCTCGAGCGTCAAGTGCCCGTAATCGTGTGCTGTGAGAATGGGTTTGGGGTCCTTTGCCATATAGACCTGGCACTTTCCTTGTGAGCAAAAGTAATCCATCAGGCTCAGGTAGCGGCTCCGATTGGAAAGCTCCTTGGTGGCCTTAAGGTGGGAAGCAAGCATGGTATCGACTTTTCCGCGCTGAAGATTCAAGCCAAGTGAGGTTCGTTCATCCGGTGGTATTTGGGCCGCCAACCGGATGGCTATCGAGGGGCAATCGGGCACCCACTCCGGGGCAGGGCCCACAAGCAAGACTCTCTGCACACCACGAGCAAGAATACCCTCTATCAGAGGCTTGAATATTGTGTCACTGTGCCCTTCGGCCTGGGCGAGCACCACCACATCGGGCTGGGCCTCGCGGAGAACTTCCGTCGCGAAGGCATTGGCAAAGCGACAGCGATCGTTCGGATCAGAAGACGCTATCAGTTGCGGTGGACACGCTGAGGTAGTGACCTGAAGAATCTGCCAATGTTCCCCCAACGCCGAACGGATACCACCACTCAGGGCTGTGGCATGACTATCTCCCCAAAGAAGCAAGCAAAAGGGCTTGGTGGGATCCCTTTGGTAGCACGAAGGGGTCAAGGATTCACGGGGTAAAGGCGAATCGGGTGCATTCAGGTGATCGTAAAAATTGCAGTCCTCACGATTGGCTTCGTACCACTGGTCCTGTTTCCAGTAGGCAAGCCCTTCTCTTGCTTCACGGTAGGTATCATGAATAGCCCTTTGAAGCGGGTTCAATCGTTGCTTCAACCCCTCCTGATGATCCACCCATAGCCCGAATGCGAGAAAGAGGACAGATCCCAAGAAGGAGTAGCCATAAATCTGATGGCGGCTCAGCCAGGCACGGTTGCGGAAGGGTTGTTCCACCCATTTCCAGCTCATCCAAGCCAAGCCAAAGCTCAATAAAATGCTTCCGATTTTGGTTCCTACGTCGCCATGGGTTCCCGTGGCCATCTTGGTAAAGACGAATACAGGCTGATGCCAAAGATAGAGGCTATAGCTCACCAACCCCACACGCACCAGGATCTTCGCAGACAGGATCCGAGCGACCAGTGTGTGAGGTTTTGCTGTCGCCAGAAGAGCTGTCGTGGCAAAGACAGGCAACAGTGTCACCAGGCTGGGCGTCGGGGTTTGTTCGCTAAAACCCATCATGCAGCCCAGCAGGATGGCAAGACTCCAGAACCCCCAAAGACCATCCTTCGGACTTGGCTTGGAGGGACTCAGTGCCAGCATGGCTCCCAAAAGCAGTTCCCAGGCGCGGAAAGGAAGCAAGTAATAGGCAGAGGTCGGATGAGAGCTCACCCAAAAATGGGCCAGGCCTAGACTCATGGCAGCACCGAGTAAAAGAAGCATCGGCATCCGAGCTTTAGCGACTCGATGAATCAGGAATAATGCGATGGGGAAAAAGAGGTAAAATTGTTCCTCCACCGCCAAACTCCACGTATGTTGTAAGGGTTGGTAGGCTGCGCCGGGAGCAAAATAGCCTTGCCCTGTCATACTGAGCTGTATGTTGGAGGCAAAAAGAAAAACACTGGCAAGGTTACGACCATACATTGCCAAATGAGTGGGTGGAAGGATGACCACAGAAGCCACAGAGGTGACCAGGCAAACGGCTATCAATGCGGGCAAAATTCTTCTGAGTCGGCGATCATAAAAGTCATGAAGGGAAAACCGTCCCTCCACGACCTGGCGATGAACGATGCTGGTGATCAGGTAGCCGGAGATCACAAAAAAGACATCGACCCCAAGGTAACCACCCGCCATCCATTCAAAACCTGCATGAGAGAGAACCACCGCAAGGACGGCAACAGCCCTCAGCCCATCCACTTCAGGACGGTATGTCATTGATTGACTCATGCAAACATCACCCCCAAAAAAACTACGCCCACTATGCCAACCTGAAGGATGGCAGGCAATCTTCAAGCCGTTGGGATAGGGCTATGGAGTATGTCGCCGGGAGGCAGTTGACGGGGTGTAGGGGCTGGCATAGTGTCTCACCATGTTCGATCTTGAATCCCCGTTCCCTCCTGCTGGCGACCAACCCGCTGCCATCAAGAGCCTGACTCAAGGTCTTCAAGAGGGTCAAGACCACCAAGTGCTGCTTGGGGTTACAGGGTCCGGCAAGACCTATACTGTTGCCAATGTGATTGCCAAAATCAATCGACCCACTCTGATCATATCCCACAACAAGACGCTGGCTGCACAATTGTATGCAGAATTCAAAAGCTTTTTCCCCAGAAACGCGGTCGAATATTTCGTTAGCTATTTTGATTACTACCAGCCGGAAGCTTACGTCCCCCAGACGGACACCTTTATTGAGAAGGACTCCAGCATCAATGAGGAAATCGAACGCATGCGGCTGTCCACAACCAGCTCGTTGGTATCGCGCCGCGACGTGATTGTTGTGGCAAGTGTTTCATGCATTTATGGCTTGGGGAGCAAGGAAGATTATGAAGCCATGATGTTACCCCTCAAAAGAGGGGGCGAGCTCACTAGAGAACAATTGCTTCATCGTTTGGTGGATCTCCAATACGAACGCCAAGACATCTCTCTGACTCCAGGCAAGTTTCGGGTGCGTGGTGATACGGTCGAACTGGCTCCCGCCTATATGGAAGATGGGGTTCGTATTGAGTTCTTTGGGGATGAAATTGATCGAATGGCCCGCTTTGACCGATTGACCGGCCACAGACTCGAGGAACTCGACGTATTGACCCTTTACCCAAGCAAGCAATTCGTAACGCCAAAGGACAAGCTCAAGCGAGCCATCTTGGCGATTCGGGAAGAACTGACCGATCGTATCGCCACGTTCGAAAAAGAAGGGAAACTTTTAGAGGCCCAAAGGATCAAAATGCGGACAGAATACGATTTGGAAATGATGGAAGAAATGGGTTTCTGCTCAGGGATTGAAAACTATTCTCGTCACCTTTCCGGGAGACCTCCTGGCTCGCGACCCTATACATTGCTCGACTTTTTTCCGGAGGATTATTTATTGGTCATCGATGAGTCCCATGCCACGGTGCCTCAAATCGGAGGCATGTATGCCGGAGACCGTTCGCGAAAAGCCGTGTTGGTGGATCATGGATTTCGCCTGCCAAGTGCGTTGGATAATCGTCCTTTGAACTTTGACGAATTCCAGTCCACCCAAGGCCAAACTCTCTATATCAGTGCGACCCCAGCTCCTAGAGAATTGGAATGGTCTCAAAAACAGGTGGTGGAGCAGATTGTTCGGCCCACGGGTTTGATCGATCCAGAGATTTTGGTACGGCCACTCAAGGGGCAGATCGATGACCTCATCGAGGAAGCTCGCCAGCGCATTGCACAAAAAGAGCGGGTGCTCGTCACGACTTTGACCAAAAGAACAGCCGAAGAGCTGACCGATTACCTGAATGATCTTGGCATTCAGGTCCGATATCTCCACAGCGAAATAGACGCCATTGAGCGGGTCGAAATTCTTCGGGCACTCCGGCAGGGTGAGTTCGATGTTTTGGTCGGCATCAATCTTCTTCGAGAAGGGCTCGACTTGCCGGAAGTTTCCATGGTCGCCATCTTGGATGCAGACAAAGAAGGTTATTTACGCTCCACAACAAGTCTGGTTCAGACGGCTGGAAGGGCGGCCAGACATCTAAACGGAAAAGTCTATCTTTATGCCGATGTCATGACCCACAGCATCAAGGAGTTTTTGGCGATTTCCAGTTACCGACGGCAGAAACAAATCGACTACAACAAAGTTCACGGCATCACCCCACGCAGTGTGCGCCGAAGTATTGAGGAGGGTCTGACGTATCACCTGAGGGATAAACATCAAGGATCCCAGGTCATGAAAGAAACGGCTGGTGACCTGGATGTTCAATCCACATTAGATGCGCTAAGGGAAGAGATGCAGGAGGCTTCCAGTAAACTCGAATTTGAAAAAGCAGCTCTCTTGCGTGATCAAATTCGTCAATTGTCACAAGTGGGAGGCAACACAGACGGGTCGGAAAGGACTCTCTCTCCAACCAAAGGTCGTTTGAGAGTCTCCAAGACCACCAAAAAGACTCGAGGGGGGCGCAAACCAGGCCGACCAGCCATCAAGAAACATCAGCGAAGCTAGCCATGAAACCTCCAACCTGTTTTTCTCTCAACCGCGCGTCCAAACGGCATTATCGACGTATGCTTCGATGCCTCGCTGCCTTGTGGATCTGGATGACCTGGAACATGCCTATTCCCAGTTTAGGCCAAGACCTGATGACTTCGTGGGAGATCCAAACCATCGCGGGTGATGGCCAGCCAGGCTATCGAGGGGATGGGGGACCCGCTACAAAGGCCCGCATTCAAAATCCTTATGGGCTGACAGTGGGACCTGATGGAGATCTTTATTTCTGCGACATGGACAACCATGTGATTCGGCGAATCGACCAACATGGCCATGTGCACACCGTGGCTGGCTGCGGTGTTGCGGGTTATCGTGGGGACGGAGGGCCTGCTTTGGAGGCTCAGCTCTGGCAGCCCTATGAAATTTGCTTTGATCCCGAAGGGGATCTCTACCTTGTCGAAATGCCCAACCATGTGGTGCGTAAAATCGATCAGTCCAGTCAGGTGATTCAGACCATTGCTGGCACGGGGCAAGCCGGATTTGATGGCGACGGCGGCCTCGCCAGCCAAGCCATGCTCGCGCGACCGCACAGCATCGCCCTTGACCCATGGGGAAATTTGGTGATTTGTGATATTGGCAATCATCGGGTGCGCCGTGTGGGTCGTTTGAATCAAAAAATCGAGACCCTTTCAGGTAATGGACAAAAGGTCGACACCACTGACGGAAGCCCTCTGTATCGATCTCCACTCAAAGGTCCTCGGGCTCTTGCTTTTGATCGCGAGGGAAATGCCTGGCTTGCCTTGCGCGAAGGAAACGCCATTTGGAAAATGGATCTGCATCGCGGGCGCTTGCACCACATGGCTGGCACAGGCGAGAAAGGGTTTACCGGGCACGACGGGCCGGCCAGGCAGGCGAAGTTATCAGGCCCCAAAGGAATCAGTTTGGATCCAAAGGGGAATGTCTGGTTCGCTGATACGGAAAGCCACAGCATTCGGATGATCGAAGCCACCACACATCTCATGAGGTGTATCGCAGGAAACGGCCAGCGAGGCGATGGGCCAGATGGAGATAGCAAAGCGTGCCAACTCGCAAGACCCCACGGAATATTCGCTGCCAATGATGGTAGCATCTACATCGGGGACAGCGAAAACCATCGTATCAGGCGACTGACCCCGCTACCCGATATGGAGGCTAAAGCTCCCTGATGCGTATCCGACGATAACCAACCTCTCCCGGGGGGCCACTATGAATCTGAAGAGCAATAATGCCGTGCTGAGGAATGCTCGGATCTGATTCGGTGTAGTCGACTGTCAGCTGCCCGTTAATCCAAAGCTCAATACGTCGTCCCCGGCACCTGATGCGATAATCATTCCAAGCATCAGGCTGGATCACAGCCGCCATTTCATCAGCTTTGGGGCCTGCGAGTACTTTGTTTCGACGTGATTCGTCATACAGGCATCCCGTGTATTGCTCACCCAGGTCCGCTTGATATCCAATGACCTCATGATGGTTCGGGATGCGCTGGCTCCTCAGCTGAATCCCCGCATTAGTTTTTTTACCTTTCAGCTTGAACTGCAGTTGAAGTTCAAAATCGGCATACTCCTTCTCAGTCGCCAGAAATTGATTACGCGGTATGGACGCATGCAGAAAGCCTCCTATCAAGGCCTGATCCTCCACACGGAAGTAACGCAAGTTCCCCTCCCACCCTTGGAAGCTCTCTCCATCAAAAAGCGGTACCCATTCATCCTGAGCGGATCGGGCCAAAAGAATACCAATGAATGCGCAAGCGATAACCAAGAAGCTCCATGGAAAAGGTGTTTTTCTCATGCGATTTACTTTCTCGACAAAAGGATTTCAAACATGGTCCACTCATTAACGAGAAATGGCAAGCAACGGTTCCGAAAACGGAAGCTCAGCTTCTGCAAACCCCCAAACCCAGCAGGTAGCGTCTCCCAAACCCGTGGAGCGGCTTTTTCCCTTTGCCCTGCGGGCAAGGATCGTCGCAACGGGTGAGCAGACCTTAAAAGCCATCCGGAAAAAGATCGGATTCCTCCTGCTTACAGAAGATATCTCACCTAGCCGGGTCCATCAGATCCTGAAACAATTTCCAGGCCTTCCCGTTTATCAGCGTTACACCTCCGAAGATTTCAAAACCTTTTTCGGCTTTCAACAGACCAAGGTGATTGGGTTCAGAAAAAGTGCCCTCACCCGTTCTATTTTGAAGGAATTCAAATCCCTGGGTCTCTCAGCGCTTCAAGGTAAGAACTCAGACCCATGAGTGCAGCTGAGTGCCTAGAAAAGCGATGAAGCCTTCAGGCACGACGCCTTTCCTGACGCGCTTGGCAGTTGGCGGTTACCCCGGATTGTCAAAAGGGGCCAGGAGGATCATTCACGGCTTGCCGAACCCCAGCGCAGGCGATGGTCTATCCTTTGGCGTTGTTCGTAAGCCAACTCAGGCAATTCGGTCAGGGTAGGGGACTGGGTTTCGTTCAAGGTCGTGGCGGCCAATTCCTTGAAAGCCATCCAGCGGTCCCACTCGAGGGATGGGGCGTGAATGACCTGCCGAAGCAAACTGCGCCACTCGATGATGATGCGGTCAATATCGCCAGCTCCCAGGAACTCCGTCACCCACTTGTGTTTGTTGAGGCCATTTTCATGGATATCCATCACGATACTCTCGGCCCCATAGCCATATTGGACTGGAATCCCATTTTCCAAATACCCGGGGATGTTCTGATAGCCGAAGGCCTCATGACAAATCACTGCCAAGCGCCCTCCCCAGCGATGCTCATCTCGACTGAAGCGGTGGCCCGCATGAAGGTTGGCAATATCATAGATGAATTCATCCAGCGGATAAGACTGACACTCCAGAGCCGCGGCTACTGCAAGCCCATCACCGTGAGAGAAGAAGCTGAGGATGCGCCCGCGCTGAGTCGGTTCGCCATTGGCTTCAATCAGTTTCAAACGGCGCCAGAGCATGGCGGTTCCGGTTTTGGCAGAAAGTTGTCGGCAGGTATCCTTCAGGGAACATCCCTGACACGCCGAGGGGGCCACCCGTCGAACCGCTGGAGCCCACAAAGGCACCCCCTGCTGGTCAACGCAAACCGAAAGCGGCTGTTTGCCGACATTAAGATGAATCTCCACCGATCTTTTGCGATTCACAAAGCGAACGACTTCCTGACCCTTTTGGCGAAGTTTCTTTTCGATGAGTGGCTTCAGTGTTTTTTCCAACACGCCATCCGAAATCTGTCTTCCTCTCCAGTGGGTCAGGCGCCTGGCCCATTTGGCCAGCACCAGTTTTCCGGATTGGAGCCGATCTGCGATCAGTAATGATTTCCCAAAGAGTTTCCATTTCCCGGAATCATCCAGCACACAAGTCCTGCCCTCTCCCATTCGGTCCACCACGTGCTCCAACGTCATGAGAGGGCGGCAGTGATCCATGACCCATCGGGCGTATGATTTGGGAGGTTCCTTGATCGCCCATCCGGGCACCAACTCCCCTGAAGCATCACGGTAGACAGGCGCCAAAGCCTTCTCCATGGGTACCTCCTGTATTTCAGGGTTGTTCTCCCACTCCGATTGGCTATTGAGGATTTCCCTGACCTTCCTTTTCACGTAACGCGCTCGTTCGGCATCCGTACCAAATCCGCACGGGGCATTGGGATTCTCCATGGCACTTTCGACCCCAAGAAAAATAGGCTTACTGGTAAAAAGGCGCTGCTGAACTTTCACGGCGTGTTCGAATGGATTTCCACCGGCGTCCTTGGCAGCATGCATGATACTCAAGAGGGCTCCCCAATCGACCATCGCACTTCTTGCCAAACGCGCTGGGCGAGCATCCCGAAGCCTTGCGCCACCTCCTCCTGTCAACACGTAACCGATTTCATCAATGCCCCTTCGGCCTGCCCGACCAAACATTTGCAGAAGTTCATCCGGCTGAATGGGAAATTCCTGGTAGTCCCGTCGGTAGGAATCTGCCACAAGCCCCACACTCCGAAGGGAAAAGTTAATCCCGGAAGCCAGTCCCATCGTGGCAATCACCACCCTGAGCTGACCTGCCTTGGCCAGCGGCTCGATCACACCTGCTCGTGCCGCGTAACTCAAACCACTATGGTGGTAAGTGATACGGCGGTGAATCATGCGACTAAGACGATCCCCTAGAAGGCGCTTCTGATCATCCTTTAACATCAAGGGGGAAGGGGCGGGGAGTTCCATGGCCAACTCCATGGCCAGTTTTTCAGCAGCTCTTCGACGGGGAGCAAAGAGCAAAATAGGCCCGAGGCCCTCGGAAAGCGCTGAAGCGACAAAGCGCCCCCAGTAGGACCGAATGCTTTTGGGGAATGTATGCCGCAATCGCATGGGGGCGACCTCCTCCAGGGGCACCGGTCGAACATGATGTTGTACCTCGACCACATCTCGTCCCAATCTTTTGAGCCATTCAACCACCAGATGGGGATTGGCCACACTACCACTCAAAAGCAACAACTGGGTCTGCGGTGGCGCCATGGCCATGGCGACTTCATAGTTCAACCCTCGATCTTGATCTCCGAGCATTTGATACTCATCGATCACCAGCAATTTAGGCCCATCCCCCTTGATCAGCCGGCTTTTTTGGGTTTCGAGCGTCGCTACGATCACCGGCGCATCCAGATTTTCGGAAAGATCTCCCGTAGCGATGCCCACATTCCACCCTTTGGAGCGCCATTCCGCTAATTTGTCGTTGGCCAAGGCACGGGTAGGTACTGTGTAGATGGCCTGCTGCTTTCGGTTTTTGCCCTGATCACACCACAGCTCAAAAATCAGCGTCTTACCAGCTCCTGTAGGGGCATGCAAAACTACATCCTGCCCCTTGCGCAGGGCGTTCACGGCTTCTTGTTGCCATAAATCAGGGATGAGCACTTGATTCAAGGCAAGTTGTGATTCCAGTTGTTGGGCAATGACCGATTCGTTCATTTCTTCCTATCCTTTTTCAGATCAGAAGCTCATTAAAAGTGGGCATGTGTGAGTCCCGTATCGGCATGCGGCAATTCATGACGGCCACTTCATCTTAAAATGGTTCGCATGCGCTTTAAAAAACCCAATTCTACCCTTCTAAAGGGTAGATTCCATGGAGCGTCGAATCAAGCGGCATTGTTGAACCTTTCTTGGGCGCATACTTGCATATTGGGTAGGTGCGTATCATGTTCTTCTCATGGGCCAGGAGACAACATCAGATTCAAAACTCCGCGTGCTGGTTGGAGTGACAGGTGCCAGCGGTGCCATTTACACGCAGCGTTTGCTGCAGCACTTGTGCCGCCACCAAGTCCAAACCCATCTCATCATGAGCCCTTACGCCTCTCAAGTGATCGAGGCAGAACTCCCTGGCGGCCTGGTCGTGCCAAACAAGGTTCAGCGTCACCAAAGCAAATCAATGAATCTTCCCTTCGCCAGCGGCTCCAACCCACCGGATGCGATGGTTGTTGTTCCTTGTAGCATGGGAACGCTGGCCAGGATTGCACAAGGTACCAGCGAGGATGCGATGCTGCGCTGTGCGGACGTGGTAATCAAAGAGAGACGGAAACTTATTTTGGTCACCAGGGAAACACCCCTCAACCTTATCCATATCAGGAACATGGAAGCGGTGACTGAGGCGGGTGGTGTCATCATGCCTGCTAGCCCGCACTTTTATCACCAACCCAAAACCATTGAAGAGATCGCCGATACGGTGGTCGTGCGTATCCTTGATCACATTGGAGTCCAACATCAAGTCGGATCCAGGTGGCAACAGCAGCTTCCTGAAGCCTCTTCAAGGATTTCCGACCGATAGGAGAAATTCAATGTTGGTGTTGGTCTTCTTCAGCTTATTCAGCAACAGTTCCATAGCCTCGATAGAGGGCACCCCCGTCAAAGCCTTACGCAACAACACCACTTTTCCATACTCATCGGGATGATACAATAGCTCTTCCTTTCGAGTACCACTGTGCTCCACATTGATGGATGGGAAAATACGTCTGTCCACCAGACCGCGATCCAGATGGGCTTCCATGTTGCCAGTGCCCTTGAATTCCTCAAAAATCACCTCATCCATGCGTGATCCTGTGTCGACCAGGGCCGTCGCGATAATGGTCAAGGAGCCTCCTTCTTCAATATTACGCGCAGCCCCAAAAAATCGTTTAGGTTTGTGCAGTGCATTGGCATCCACACCACCAGAGAGAATCTTACCTGAGTGAGGTTGCACCGTATTGTAGGCGCGGGCCAATCGCGTGATCGAGTCGAGTAGAATCACCACATCCTTTTTGTGCTCCACCATGCGTTTGGCTTTCTCAATGACCATTTCCGCAACCTGGATGTGACGCTCAGGAGGTTCATCAAAAGTGGAACTGATCACCTCTGCCTGTTTACAGGTTCGCTCCATGTCCGTCACCTCTTCAGGCCGTTCATCAATCAGCAGGATGAAAAGGTAGACCTCTGGGTTGTTTCGAAGGATGGCGTTGGCCACATTCTGCATGAGCACTGTTTTCCCTGTTCGGGGAGGAGCCACAATCAAACCTCTGGACCCTTTGCCAATGGGGCAAACCAAATCAAGCACTCGCGTGGAATATTCGCTGGGGTCATTTTCCAGAATCAGGCGCTCCTCTGGGAAGAGGGGCGTCAGATTGTCAAAATGAATTTTGTCCTTCGCTTTTTCTGGATCCTCTTTGTCCACTGCTTCCACCCTCAGAAGGGCAAAGAAGCGCTCTTTTTCCTTAGGGGGGCGCGTCTGCCCCGCCACAATGTCCCCAGTCTGCAGATCAAAGCGACGAATTTGGGAGGGTGATACATAGATATCCTCGGGGCATGAAAGGTAATTGTAGCTTCGCGACCGGAGGAAACCAAAACCTTCCGGCAAAATCTCAAGAACACCTTCTGCGAACATGACACCACTGCGTTCAGCATTTTGTTGCAGAATGTGCAGGATCAGCTCGTGCTTCTTCATGGTCCCGAAATTCTCAATTTCGAGTTCCTTGGCCATGGTGTTGAGCTCTACCATGGACATGGATTGAAGTTGACTGATGTGTATGGTCTTTGCGGGTTTGTCTGGGCGACGCGATTTACCGCGAGGCTTGGCAGATTCCCCTTCTTCCTGAGGAGTATCGCTGGCTTCAGAACCCTCTTCCTCCGCATCCATAACGCGTGGTGCTTTCACGTCCTCTTCGACGGAGGTACTTTTCGCCTGCTTTGGATCTTCCTCGATCGGGGTAGCTTCAGATTTGGCACTCGCACGCTTCTTGCGAACGGCCTTTTTCTTGGGCTTGGGTTTGTCTGACGGATCGTTGTTGTCCATGGCCATTTCGTCCAGAGCGGGTTCTCCGGCAGCCTCCTCAGAGGATGCGGATTCTGATGTTGCCTGTTTCAGCTTCTTGGTTGTTGTTTTTGACATATCAGGTCACATGACTGATCAAAACACCCATCCATTCCCCAAAAGCAATGGATACCGATGGCATACATCGCTTCTAAAGAAGAGAAATGAAACCGGTTGGCAACTTGCTATCTTTGTTCCAAAGGAAAGCTTACAGCGAGCCTTTAGAATAAGGGTGACAAGTTGGAAATGATCCCATCCCGTGGCAGGTGTAGCTTGCGCCACAGATAGGAAATCAGTAAGGCAAGGGATATCTTGCAGTCAGTTCCTGCACACGCTGCCTAACTGCCTTGGCGACGTCAACATTATTTATGTTCGAAATGACCTCGCTTATCATGTCGGCAATCGCAGCCATGTCCGTTTCCACCATACCTCTGGTGGTTACCGCTGGAGTGCCAATGCGAATACCGCTGGCTTGAAAGGGAGATCGTGTTTCAAACGGAATGGTGTTTTTGTTCACCGTAATGCCTGCTTCATCCAAGGCATGCTGGCAGTCTTTACCCGTCACATCGCCCGCTCCGACATCCACCAGCATCAGGTGATTGTCTGTTCCACCACTTACCAGGCGGAACCCATTGCTTGCCATACCTTCGGCTAGCACTTTGGCATTTCGGACCACTTGCTGCTGGTAATGTTTGAATGCCGGTTGAGCTGCCTCAGCAAAACAGACAGCCTTGGCGGCAATGACATGCATCAGTGGGCCTCCCTGAATACCTGGGAATGCCTGGGAATCAATCTGTTTGGCATAGGCTTCCTCGCAAAGGATCAGCCCTCCTCGAGGACCTCTCAAGGTTTTATGCGTGGTGGTCGTCACGAAATCAGCATGGCCGACCGGGCTTGGGTGCACTCCCGTAGCCACAAGCCCCGCAATATGCGCAATATCAGCCAACATGTAGGCTCCGATACTTTTGGCGATCGCGCCCATGCGCGCAAAATCGATGGTTCTGGGGTAGGCGCTGGCTCCCACCGTAATCATTTTGGGACGGTGCTCCTGAGCAAGTGCTTCGAGTTGATCGTAGTCAATCAATTCGTCCTC
>Ga0181589_10001385_pt1 | contig 18763 bp, 17 predicted proteins | sample 071ome_25_FD_132444 | JGI IMG/M metagenome (GOLD analysis project Ga0181589, IMG submission 132444) | Coastal salt marsh microbial communities from the Groves Creek Marsh, Skidaway Island, Georgia - 071410BT metaG (megahit assembly) | ecosystem: Environmental > Aquatic > Marine > Intertidal...
GACGAGCTGCCCTACCGGATGGGCGAACTGGTGCTGAACGATCCGGACGCGACGCTCGATGACGGCGATTATCCGGCGGCCTTCCGGCGACTGCTGGCGGAGATCGACTATCCCGCACTCAAGGCGCGCAGCGGTGAGATCAGGGACGGCAGGGCATTCGGCATCGGTTTCGCCTGCTTCATTGAAAGCAGCGCGGCCGGCCCGCCGGAGAGCGCCCGCGTGAGCCTGTCCGATGACGGCAAAATCGAGATCAGGATCGGCGCGTCATCGGTCGGCCAGGGAGTCGAGACCGGCATGGCCCAGATCTGTGCGGACACGCTCGGTGTCCCGCCTGACGATATGACCGTCCTGCACGGCAGCACGACCCTGCTGGAATTAGGCGGCGGCACCTTCAACAGCCGCAACACGGTGATGGCGGGCAACGCCGTCCGGATGGCCGCCGAAGCGCTGCGCGAGAAATGCGTCGAACAGGCAGCGCTCCGCTGGAACGTCGCGGCCGATGCAGTCGCGTATGAAGACGGCGGAGTCCGCCATGACGACAGAGCTCTCTCCCTGACGGAGATCGCCGACTTCGCCGGACCGCTTTCCGCCGATGCGACCTACGCCAATGAAGGCCGGGTCTCCTATTCCTACGGCGCCCATGTCGCGCTGGTCCGCGTCGATACTGCAACCGGCGGCGTCGAAATCGAACGCTACCTGCTGACCGAAGAGATCGGTCGCGCCCTCAACCCTGCGATGGTGCAGGGCCAGGCGATCGGAGGCGTCATCCAAGGGATCGGCGGCGCGCTGCTGGAACAGATGCTCTACGACGAGGACGGCCAGTTCCTGACAGCAAGCTTCGCCGACTATCTGCTGCCGACATCGGCGGAAGCGCCTCCGGTCACGGCCATCGCGCTTCAGGATTCGCCGTCGAAGATGAATCCGATGGGCTTCAAGGGCGCCGGTGAAGGCGGGATCGTCGCCGTGGCGGCGGCCATAGCCAATGCCGTCGCCGATGCGACCGGGCTCAACATTAAGGAATTGCCTCTTACCCCGGCGACGTTATGTCAGCAATCGTCCAGTTCGGTATCCCAGTAAAGGAAGTCCCGCCAGCTTTCATGCAGGTGGTTTGGCGGAAACGCCCGACCGTTCTCCTGTAACTGCCAGGTCGAGGGCTGACGCGGCGTCATGCGCGGAAACATGCCCGCATCACGCGGCATCATATTGGCCTTGCGCAGATTGCAGCTCGAACATGCCGTCACCACGTTGTCCCAGCTCGTGCGTCCGCCTTTCGAACGCGGCACGACATGGTCGAAGGTAAGCTCGTGCGTCGGAAAGTTTTCGCCGCAATACTGGCAATCGAACCGGTCGCGCAGGAACACGTTAAACCGGGTAAAGGCCGGTCGGCGCGCCAGCGGGATGTATTCCTTGAGCGAGATAACGCTCGGCAGGCGCATGCGGAAACTGGGCGAACGAACCTCGTTTTCGTACTCGGATATGATGTTGACACGGTCAAGAAACACCGCCTTGACCGCGTCCTGCCACGACCAGAGCGACAGCGGAAAATAGCTCAAAGGACGGAAATCGGCGTTAAGAACCAGAGCCGGGGAGTCGGATGGCGGCGACACGATAACCCTATATGTAGTCGTTATATGTAGTCGTTAAATAAGTAGTCGTTAATTCAGGATAACTACCGTTTATCTTGTTATTGCTGCGACATTACCCTTCAGAGGTTACAGGTTCATGACAGCGGGTCAATGATGTTGTCAAACATCGTCCGGCATCAGGTCCGACTGAAAATGCCGCTCAGAAACGCGCTGCCAAGCCGAACGCCGTTTTCGTCGATGCCATGCCCGACCCCAGGGCATTTGTGCGCATCGACAGAAACACCGCATTCCACGAGCCGCGCCGCTGCCTGATCCATCAGTTCGACCGGCAGCATCGGATCCTGATCGCCGTGGATCAGCATGACCGGCGGCCGAACAGCGATTTCGTCTTCCAGCCGTTCGGGCGATTCCAGGCGGCCCGAATAGCCCAGTATTCCGGCCGGCGCCTGCGCCCGTCGCAGCCCGACATGAAGCGACAGCATGGTGCCCTGCGAAAACCCGAGCAGCGCGAGCCTGTCGTCCGACAGACCCAGCCGCGCCAGTTCGGAATCGATGTAGGCGTTGACGATCTCCGCCGCGCTGCGCACCTGGGTCAGCCGATCGGCGCCCTCGCCCTGCCAGACATCGAACCACTGGAACCCGCCGAACGGGTTCGACTGGCACGGGTAGGGCGCGTTGGGCGAGACGAAAATGGCGTCTGGCAGGACCTGCGCCAGAGGCGGCGCGAGTCCGATCAGGTCGTCCCCGTTCGCGCCGTAACCGTGCAGCATGACGACGAGCTGTTTCGCCGCGCCGTGGGAGGCCGGGCCGTAGCTCGGTCCTGAGAGAGTGGGAAGATCGGCCATCGTCATCGCCTTTCGGTCGAAATCAGGGAAAACTCGTCTGCGTACTCTTACGCACGACGTTCAAGTAATAGTGCCACAGAATCCGGGTCGCAACGGCGCGCCACGGTCTCCAGCCCTCGCCGATTTCATTGAGCGTCGCGGCGTCGGGACGAGACGGCAGGTTCTTGACGCGGCCCGCTGCTTCCTGCAGAGCTAGATCGCCGACCGGAATGACATCGGGGCGACCCAAAGCCTCCAGCAGGTAGATGTCCGCCGTCCAGTTTCCGATTCCGGTGAGGCGCGTCAATTCGGCGCGCACGCCTTCGTCCGGCAGCCGCCGGAGCCGGCCCAGATTGAGCGTACCGTTGACGAGTTCCTGCGCCAGGATCCGTCCGTAGCGCATCTTCTGTCGGGAGAACCCGATCGCTTTCAGCGTATCGTCGTCGAGCGCGAGAAACGGTTCGGCTTCAGGTCGTCCGCCGAGAGCCTCTATCAGCCGGTTGAAGGCCGCACGCGCTGACGCGAGCGAAACCTGCTGTTCGAGGATCAGACAGATCAGCGTCTCGAAACCCTGCCTACGTCGCCATAGCGGCGGGGGACCGAGTTCGCGCACCACGCCGGCGAGGTCGGGGTCAAGAGCGCAGACCTCCTTCAGCCCCTCGGCCAGGGTCTTCTTCGTCAGAATCTTCACCGGTGCATGCCGCGCAGAATGTCGACGTAATCCGGATCGTCCGGCGTCAGCAGACCGTGCCGTATGAAGAAATCGATATTCACCACCGAACAGTTGAACTTGAATTCGCCGGTATCGGCGGTGATCTGCATAACCTCTTCGGCGGGCAGCAGACGAAATTCGGCAATCTCGCCATCCGTGTTCTGCGGGGTAAAGTCGGCCGGCAGTTCGAGATCGTAGACGAACATCACGTCGGGCTTGAGCGTACCCTGATCCTCGTGCCGGTAAGACAGCGCGCCGACCGGTTTCGCGGTTGCCGCGATTTCTTCCGGCACACCGGCTTCCTCGCCCGCTTCCTTGATGACGTTCTCCTTCAGGCCGATACCGACAGGTTGCCCGCCCGCGATCATGTTATCGAGCATGCCGGGATAGGTGGGTTTGTCATCTGCGCGCCGACCGATCCACATATGAATATCGTTGCCGTCGCGCACGAACCCGTTGATATGGACCCCGTAGGCGGGCACACCGAAGCGCGGCACGGCGGCGCGCTCCATCTCGAACAGGGCCGGGCGGTAGAAACCGGTCCCGACCGGGTAGGGTTCATCGCACCACCCCGAAAACCAGCCGGCCTTGTCGAGGATTCGGAGCGCGGCATCGACGCCCTGCGTCCTTGTCTCGTAATCGGCCAGCGTATCGACAAGCGCGATATCGGAGTCGCCCTGCACGAAGACTTCGCCCAGCGGTGCAAGCGATGGCGCAAAATCGCGATGGATCCAGCCGACCCGTATGTCGCCCACGCGAAACGGGAAATAGGCGTTGGTGTCATTGCCGTTATTACAGGCGAGTACGCGGTCAAGCAGGCTCATGCGCTCTTTCCGCCATGTTCGCTCATGCGCGTCAACACCTTCCAGACCGTTTCGGGAGTCGCGGGCATGGCGATCTCGTCGGTTCCCAGCGCGTCGCAGACCGCGCAGATCGCGGCAGGCAACGCGCCCACTGTCCCCGCCTCTCCCGCACCTTTGACGCCGAGCGGGTTGAGAGTTGTGGGAACGGGATGGCTGTCGGTACGGATGGAAAAAAGATCGTCGGCCCGCGGCATGGCGTAACCCATGAAAGATCCTGTCAGGTTCTGGCCGCTGTCGGGATCGAACACGACCGCCTCCATCAGCGCCTGACCGATCCCCTGCGCGACCCCGCCATGAATCTGGCCGTCAAGCAGGACGGGGTTCAACGGAGTTCCGACATCGTCGACGGCGACATAGGACACGATATCGACCCGCCCGGTCTCCGGATCGATCTCGACCTCGCATATATGGGTCCCGTTGGGTAAGGTGGGCGAATCGGGGGAATAATCCGCACTTTCGGCGAGTCCGCCCGCTTCCGCAGCGACCTGCAACAGCGCCACGGACCTGTCGGTGCCCGCGACCGCGAAGACGCTGTCCTCAAAGACAATATCGGTCGCAGCGGCTTCCAGCATATCGGCCGCGACATCGCGCCCCCGTTCGACAATCTTCTCGACGGCGCCCATGAGAGCCATCCCCCCGCTGACGGCGGAACGGGAGTTGAAGGTGCCGCCGCCACCGGGGAGCGCATCGGAGTCGCCGTCGACAATCCGGACCGATTCGGGCGACAGGCCCAGCCGGTCGCAGACCATCCGCCGCCAGATCGTTTCGTGTCCCTGCCCCTGGGATGCCGTACCGACGCGAACGACTGCGTTGCCGTCCTTGTCGATTTCCAGGACGGCGCATTCGATCCCCGGCCGCGCGGTCTGCTCGATGGCGTTGCAGATGCCGAGACCGCGGAGACACCCGTTTGCTGCCGATTGCGCGCGCCGCTCCGTGAACCCGGCTACATCGGCCAGCTCTGCCGCCTTGTCCATGACGACGGCGAAATCGCCGGAATCATAGGTCAGGCCGAGCCCGGTATCGTAGGGCATATCCTGCGGCCGGATCAGATTGCGGCGGCGCAATTCGACCGGGTCGAGTCCTGTTTGCCGCGCCGCCTTATCGATCAGCCGTTCGACGATCAGCCCTGCTTCCGGTCCGCCCGCGCCGCGATAGGGCGAAACCGGATTGGTATTGGTGAAACAGCCTCTCACGGATACCTGTTTCGCGGGAAACCGGTAGACCCCCGACATCAGGTTGAGCGCGTTGAGCGGCGAGCGCGGCCCCTTCACGCCGAGCCAGGCGCCGAGATTGGCGGTCAGATCGACCCGCAAACCGAGAAAGCTCCCCTCCCGATCGAGCGCGAGCGCCGCTTCGCTGAAAATATCGCGTCCCTGGTCGTCGGCAAGCAACGCCTCCGAGCGTGTCGCCACCCATTTGACCGGACGGCCGAGCCGCCGCGCCGCCCATAGAACCAGCGCGATTTCCGGATAGACCGCGCCCCGCATCCCGAAACTGCCGCCGACGTCGCCGGTAACAACGCGAAACCGGTCCGAGGGCAGGCGAAACACATGCTCCGCGAGCTGACGACACAGGGTGTGCGGGCTGTGGACCCCGCCGCGGAGCGTGAACCGTCCCGTCCCTTTATCGTAGTCGCCGGCATAGCCGCGCGGCTCCATCGAGTTCGCCGTTACGCGCTGATCGCAAAGGGTCTGCTCGACGACATGGGCGGCGCCGTCAAACGCCGCCTGCAGGTTCTCAGGATCGCCGACCATGGCGTAAAAAGCCTCGTTGTCATCGAAACCGCTATGCAGCCCGGGTCCTTCGCCGACGGCAACGACCGACGGAAGGACGGACCAGTCGATCGATATCGCCTCGGCCGCATCTCGGGCGGCCTGCTGCGTTTCGGCAACAACCATCGCGACCGGTTCGCCGACGAAGCGCGCCCGGTCATGCGGCAGCGCCGGATGTTCCGGCGCCCTCATGGCGGTCCCGTCGCGACGCGTGCACGAATCCTGACAGGGAAGGAAACCCATCCCGTCAGCGCGATAATCGGCACCGGTCAGAACGGCGATAACGCCAGGCGTGTTCCGGGCACCCGCCGCATCGATCTTACCAATCTCCGCATGGGCGTGCGGCGAACGCACGAACGCGGCCCACACGCCGCCAGGAACATCGATATCGTCGAGAAATCGACCGCCGCCGGTCAGCAGTCTCGGGTCTTCATCCCGAAGCCAGGAAGCGCTCATTACGCGGCCGAGAAGTCCCGTAAAATCTCAAGCGCCAGCCGGCGGCTTTCCTCATCGCCGCTGATCTCGATAACGGGTTCGGTAATGCCCGCCGCCAGATAGGCTTGCAGCCTGTCGCGGCAATTGGCCGGCGTGCCGCCGACCGCGAAGGCGTCGACGGCCTCGTCCGGCACCAGCGATTTCGCCGTATCCATATCGCGCTTCGCGACCGCCGCCATGATCGCCTCGTGATCGATCGGCAGGCCGGACGATTTTATGTTGTCGGCCATAGTGCGGTTGCGGAACAGGAAGGCAAGACGCCCACGCAGGTAATCGACCGCCGCGCGCCCGTCTTCAGAGGCGGAAAAATAAAGGAACCCGGCACCCCGCAAGCTGGACGGATCGCGCCCGGCCATACGAGCGCCTTCCGCCATCTGGCCCAGGCTGTATTTTGCGTGTTCGACCGTCAGCCCGCCCGACAGCACCACACCGTCCGCAATTCGCCCCGTGAGACGCAGCATCTGCTCGCGGGTCGCTGCGACATAGATCGGGATATCCTGTTCCGGCGCCCAGGCCATCCGCGCGCCATCCAGTTGAACGAACTCGCCATCGTACTGCACCGCCTCGCCCGTCCAGAGCGCCCTCAGCGCCTCGATGAATTCGCGTATGGCGCGGATCGGCTTTACCGGCTCGATGCCCGATTCCTTCAGAAAAAGCGGATTGCCGACCCCGACCGCGACGGCGATACGGCCCGGAGCAACATCGGCTATGGTGGCAAGCGCCATGGCAGTGGGCGTCGGGTGAAACATGTAGGGCGATACCGCCGTTGGCACGATCGTCGCCCTTTCCGTGGCTGTCGCATAGGCCATCGACGATACGACCGCCTCGCGATAGCCCATATGTTCCGCCATCCAGACCTGGGACGCGCCGAATTTTTCCGCTTCGCGTACCACAGCCAGCGAATCGCGGGTGTTGGCGAACCCGTCGAATCGAATGCCGATGCTGTTTGCCATAGGACCATCCATTCCTTTCCTGCTGCTGCACAGTCGGAGCATGACATCCACACCGGATTGCCGCCACCCTTGGCCCTGTTCCGAGCCGTTCCAGAACCCTATAGTTCGGTCATGCAGCAGGAGTTTTCACAGGAGTTTTCATGGGCCGTCATCGTTGCCGTCGTGGCGACCATCGCTGTTCTGATTGCCGGTATAATCACGATGCTGAAACCGGGCCCGAACACGCCCCGCCGTGCCCAGCGTCTTATGCGATTTCGCCTGTTCTTTCAGGCAGCCGCCGTCATTCTGATCGCGACAGCTTTCCTGATGAACCGTTGATTGCGGGAGAAAATCTTTTTGCGTTGCGAAAAGAGGGCTTGCGCGCAGGGTCGGGGGCTTGATAGCGTGCCGCCGTCGATTTTGTTCGCACACATATGAATTCCGAAGAAAACCGGAAGGGAAGCGGGCGGCGCACACCGCCCCGAACATAAGGGCACGATGAGATCATGAAAGTCCTGGTCGCCGTAAAGAGGGTGATTGACTACAACGTCAAGGTCCGCGTGAAAGCGGATAATACGGGCGTCGAGCTCGCCAACGTCAAAATGTCGATGAATCCGTTCGACGAGATCGCCGTGGAAGAGGCGATCCGGCTGCAGGAGGCGGGAATCGCCGACGAGGTCATTGCGGTCTCGATGGGCGAAGCCAAATGCGCCGAAACAATCCGCACCGCGCTGGCGATGGGCGCCGAGCGCGGCATCCACGTCAAGACGGACGACGAGCTTCAGCCGCTGGCTGTCGCCAAGCTGCTCAAGGCGATCGTGGAAAAAGAAGGCCCGGAACTCGTCATACTCGGGAAGCAGGCGATCGACGATGACAGCAGCCAGACCGGCCAGATGCTTTCCGCCCTGCTCGGCTGGCCGCAGGGCACTTTCGCCTCCAAGGTAGAAATCGCCGGCGGCAAGGCGAATGTCACGCGTGAGGTCGATGGCGGGCTGGAAACGGTTGCTCTTACTCTACCCGCGGTAGTCACAACCGATTTGCGCCTCAACGAGCCGCGCTACGCGTCTCTGCCCAATATCATGAAGGCCAAGAAAAAACAGATTGACGAGCTTTCGCCCGTAGATCTCGGCGTCGATATTACGCCAAGACTCAAAACGCTGCGGGTGGACGAACCGCCCGCGCGCCAGGGCGGCGGCAAGGTCGCCGACGTGGCGGAACTGGTCGACAAGCTGCAGAACGAAGCGGGGGTGATCTGATGAGCGTTCTGGTCATTGCTGAACACGATAACGAAGCGCTTAAGGGCGCCACGTTTAACGTCGTGACTGCCGCAGCCGCGCTCGGCGCGGGCGACGTGGACATGCTGGTTGCTGGCGCAGCCTGCCAGGCTGCCGCCGACGCGGCGGCGAAAATCCCGGGCGTCTCGAAAGTCCGGCTGGCCGACGATGCACAGTACGAGCACGCGCTGGCGGAGCCGCTGGCGGCGCTGATCGTCGAACTCGCCGGCGACTACAGCCACATCGTTTTCGCCCATACCGCATTCGGAAAAAACGTCGCGCCGCGCGTCGCCGCGTTGCTGGATGTCGTACAGGTGTCCGACATCATGGAAGTGCAGTCGACGAATACCTTTGTCCGGCCGATTTATGCCGGCAACGCAATGGCGACCGTGCAGGCCGACGGCGACAGGATGGTCGTCACCGTGCGCGGCACGGCCTTCGAGGCGGCGTCTGCTGACGGCGGAAGCGCTGCCATCGAAGCAGTCGCTGCAGTTTCCGACCCCGGCATTTCGAGCTTTGTCGGCCAGGACCTGACCAAATCAGAACGACCGGAACTGACCGCCGCGCGGATCGTGATTTCAGGCGGACGCGGCATGCAGTCGGGCGACAATTTTTCGATGATCGAATCGGTCGCCGACAAGCTGGGCGCCGCGATCGGCGCGTCGCGCGCGGCAGTCGATGCGGGATACAAACCCAACGATTTCCAGGTCGGCCAGACAGGCAAGGTGGTCGCGCCGGAGCTATATATCGCCGTCGGGATATCCGGCGCGATCCAGCATCTGGCCGGCATGAAGGACAGCAAGGTCATCGTCGCCATCAACAAGGATGAGGAAGCGCCGATCTTCCAGGTCGCCGATTACGGGCTGGTCGCCGACCTGTTCGACGCCGTCCCGGCGCTCGACGAGGAACTAGAGAAACAGGGCGTTAAACCGCGCTAACCGTTAACCGCAAGAGACAGGACTAAATTCAATATGAGCAGTGCAGAGTCGGCCGCCCTCAAGGTGGTGGAAAACAACGACAACGATGAAGCCGCGCCCGCGCCGCTGACCGTCAGGAAGATCGGCGTCATCGGGGCCGGTCAGATGGGCGGCGGCATCACGCAGGTCTGCGCCCAGAGCGGCTTTCCTGTCGCGCTTGCCGACATTTCCGAAGACATTCTGGCGAAATCCGTCCAGAGCATCGCGTCGCGCTACAAGCGCCAGGTCGACCGGGAGCGGATGTCGCAGGAAGAAGCCGATGCGGCCATCGCCAATATCGAAACCACGACCGATTACGAAGCCTTCGCCGATTGCGATCTCGTGATCGAAGCCGCCACCGAAAACGAGACCGTCAAGTCGAAGATTTTCGCTGACGTCACGCCGTATCTGCGTCCCGACGCGATTCTGGCCACCAATACGTCGTCGATCTCGATTACGCGCCTTGCAGCTGCAACGGACCGGCCGCAGGCCTTCATGGGGCTCCACTTCATGAACCCGGTTCCGGCGATGGAGCTGGTCGAGCTGATCCGCGGCATCGCGACCAACGATTCGACATACGAATCGGTCCGCGCTGTCGCTGAAACGCTCGGCAAGAAATCAGTCAATTCCGAGGATTTCCCGGCCTTTATCGTCAACCGAATCCTGCTGCCGATGCTTAATGAAGCGGTCTACACGCTGCACGAAGGCGTCGGAACGGTGCTCGACATCGATAATGCGATGAGACTGGGCGCGCATCATCCGATGGGGCCGCTGCAGCTCGCCGATTTCATCGGGCTGGATACCTGCCTGTCGATCATGCAGGTTCTCTATGAAGGGCTTGGCGACAGCAAGTACCGCCCCTGCCCGCTGCTGGTGAAATACGTCGAGGCCGGCTGGTACGGTCGCAAGACGGGTCGCGGCTTTTACGATTATTCCGGAGAGCGCCCGGTTCCTACGCGTTGACGAATAGGGCCACAGCCCTTCCCCAAATCCCAAGGACCGCGCTACCATTTTTCCCGATCCACCAGGAAGGGAGAGCCGGTCATGGACGGATATCAGGTCAGAACCACTGAATCGTCGGAACTGAGGGCAAAACTCGATCACCCGGTGATCGATGGCGACGCACATATCATCGAATGCCCGTTCGTCCTGCCCGACTTCCTGAAACAGGTTGGCGGCGACGATCTGGTGAAACGGTTCGAGAAGTCGATCAAAGAGGTACGTCCCGGCGAGCCGAAATCGAACTTCTGGCCCGCCCACACCGGCAAATACACGATCGACCGGCTGACCACGATGCTGGCGCCGCTCTACCAGCAGCGCATCGACGAGGCGGGCGTCGATTTCTGCACGCTGTACCCGACATACGGCTTCCGGCTCCAGGTCCTGCCCGACGACGAGGTGCGGGCCGCCGCCTGCCGCGCGCTTAACATGATGAATGCCGAGCTGTTCTCGGATGTGGCCTACCGAATGAGGCCCGCGGCGACCATCCCCATGCACACGCCTGACGAGGCCATCGGCGAGCTGGAGTTCGCCGTAAAGGAACTCGGCATGAAGGCAGCGATGACCTGCAACGAGGTTCTGCGCCCGCATCCGGAAGTCATGAAGAATGCACCGGAGCTGGCTGATTACGCCCTGCACTGGACGCCTCTGGCGCTGGATTCGCCATATGATTAAGACCCGTTCTGGGCGAAATGCGTCGAACTCGGCGTGGCGCCGGCTGGCCATTCGATCAATTACGGCGGCACGCACGCCTCGACCACCAACTACGTCTATAACCGGCTCGGCCTGTTCGCGACGGGCGGGAATGCAGCCTGTCGGGCAATGTTCATGGGCGGCGTCACGCGGCGCTTCCCGGGCCTCAATGTCGGCTTCCTCGAAGGTGGCGTGTGGTGGGCCGCCGCGCTCTATAACGATCTGTTCGAATTCTGGGAGAAACGCAATCGCGACCAGCTTCTCCACCTGCACGATCCGGCAAACTGGGACGTGGAAATGTCGCGGGAGATGTTCGATCTGTACGGCAAGAAGCCTTACCAGACCGGCGAGCGCTTCGTCGAAAATGCGGCAATGTTCATGAAGGACGGTCGCATCGAGCCGGGCGTAACGCCCGAGTTCGTGGACGACTGGAAACATCTGGACATCGAGAAAAAGGAAGATATCCGCGACCTGTTCGTGAACAATTTCTATTTCGGATGCGAGGCGGATGACGCGCTGAACTACACGGCCTTCAACACGAAGGCGAACAAGTTCGGCGTCAGGCTCAAGGCGATGTTCTCGTCCGATATCGGCCACTGGGACGTGGTCGATTACGGCGACATCCTGTCGGAGACATACGAAGCCGTCGAGGACGGGCTGATGACGGAAGAGGATTTCCGCGATTTCGTCTTCACCAACCCGGTGACCTTCGCGACCCGGATGAACCCGGACTATTTCAAGGGCACCTCAGTCGAAGGGGCGGTGGACAGGCTGCTCAGTTCGTAGCTGCGGGCCAGCTTCCGCGCCGGGCATAGAAATCGATCAGCTCCACCGCATCGGAACTGCCCCAGTCGGCGTCGCCGACCAGCTGTCCGAGAACCGTACCGTCCCGATCGAGCAGAACCGTGACCGGCAGGCCGGGAATCTTGAGCGACCGCGAAATCGCCAGCCTGTCGTCCAGATAGACCGGAAGCTCCTGCAAGCCGTTCTTTTCGATGAAGGGCGCGACCTTCTCCCATCCGTTGAAATCCTGCGACAGGGCGAGAACCGTAAAATTTTCGCCGCCGCGCCGTTTCTGCAGCGCGAGCAGATGCGGCATTTCGCGGATGCAGGGAAAACACCACGTGGCCCAGAAGTTCACCAGCACAAGCCGCCCGCGAAAATCCTTCAGGTCTAGCTTCCGCCCGTCTTTCGCGATCAACGTCCCCTCCAGCGCTGGCCCGGGCGGCCGGGTCGGGGTAAACTTCTTCATTGCGCCGGCGATGGGCGGCTGATCGGGGTTTTTGCTTGATTTCGGGGCCGTAATGGCCCAAATCGCAACCCCGGCCAGGATCGCAATGGCCGGAAAAACAAGTTTTTTGTTCATCGAACTTCGCGTTTACACCCAAACCCTCTCGGGACGCAGCTATGACGGCAGACAATAACACCAACCCGCCCGTCCCGGAATCTCCTGGGGAATCGTCCTCTGCAGAGGCAACGGATTCGAACCAGATGTGGGGCGGCCGCTTCGCGAGCGGACCGGACGCCATCATGGAGGCGATCAACGTCTCCATCGGGTTCGACCGCCGCCTGTTCGAGCAGGATATCAGGGGCTCCATCGCGCATTGCGAGATGCTGGTCGCCCGGGAAATCATCGACGCGGAAGCTGGCGAAAAGATTATCGGCGGGCTGAACGCCATCCGGGAGGAAATCGCATCCGGTTCGTTCAATTTCCGCAGATCGCTGGAAGACATCCATCTCAACATAGAGGGCCGGCTGAGCGAACTGATCGGCGACGACGCCGGCCGGCTGCACACCGCACGGTCGCGCAACGACCAGGTGGCGACAGATTTCCGCCTGTGGGTGCGCGACGCTATCGACGACATGGATGCCGCACTTTGCGGCCTGCAGGCGGCGCTGATTGACCGCGCCGACGAACATGGAGCCACCGTGATGCCCGGCTTTACGCATCTGCAGGCCGCGCAGCCGGTCACCGTCGGACACCACATGCTGGCTTATGTCGAGATGTTCGGGCGCGACCGGAGCCGGTTCGCGGATGCGCGGAGGCGGCTGAACGAGTCTCCTCTGGGATCGGCGGCGCTGGCCGGCACATCGTTCCCGATCGACCGGGAACGGACGGCGTCAGCGCTCGGGTTCGACCGGCCGACCGCCAATTCGCTGGATGCCGTATCCGATCGCGATTTCGCACTGGAATTCATGTCGTCCTGCGCCATCGCGGCGACGCACCTGTCGCGGATGGGCGAAGAAATCGTCATCTGGTGTTCAGCTCAGTTCTCCTTCGCCTCGCTAACCGACGCCTTCACCACGGGCAGCTCGATCATGCCGCAGAAGCGCAACCCGGACGCCGCCGAGCTGGTGCGGGCCAAAACGGGGCGGATCGTCGGCGACCTGATGACGCTGCTGACCGTCATGAAAGGTCTGCCGCTCGCCTATACCACGGACATGCAGGAGGACAAGGAGCCGGTGTTCGACGCAGTCGACGCCATGTCTGTCAAAATCGCCGCAATGACCGGCATGGTCCGCGATATCGCGTTCGACGTAGACCGGCTGCGCGATGCGGCGGGCGACGGGCACACCACGGCGACGGATCTCGCCGACTGGCTGGTGCGGGTTCTCGGCCTGCCTTTCCGCCGGGCCCATCACGTGACCGGTACGCTGGTCGGGGTGGCGGACGAAAAGCGCTGCACGCTGGCGGAGCTCGAGCTTGCGGACATGCAGGCGGTCGAGGCGGGGATCACCGAGGACGTATATTCGGTCCTCGCCGTCGAGAAATCGGTCGCCAGCCGGACGAGCCAGGGCGGCACCGCGCCGGACAATGTGCGCGCCGCCGCCGCAGAAGCGAGACGGAGGTTCCTGTAATGCGCCATCTGCTCATGACGATCCTGGCCCTCGCCCTCCTGATGCCGATGACGGGATGCGGCAAGAAGGCCGATCCGGAGCCGCCGCCGGGATCGGAGAGCGATTTCCCGCGAAAGTATCCGCGCCGATGAACCATTTCGACTATCGCGATGGAAACCTGTTTGCGGAGGATGTCGCCGTTGCCGATATCGCGGCCGCGATCGGAACGCCATTCTATTGCTACTCGACAGCGACGCTGCGCCGGCATTACGAGGTGTTCGCGCGCGCGCTCGAACCGGTCGGTGCGCGCATCTGCTATGCGATCAAGGCCAATTCGAATATCGCGGTGATCCGTACGCTGGCCGAACTGGGCGCCGGCGGCGACGTGGTCAGCATCGGCGAAATGCAACGGGCGCGCGCCGCCGGAATCGATGCCGGCGACATTGTCTTTTCCGGCGTCGGCAAGACCGCTTCGGAGATCGCCGGAGCGCTGGAAGAGGGCGTCGGACAGTTCAACATCGAATCCGAAAGCGAACTGTCGCTCATCGCCGAGATCGCGCAGGCGAAAGGTCTGGAGGCGCCCGTAGCGCTTCGCGTAAACCCGGATGTGGACGCGGAAACGCATGAAAAAATCTCCACCGGACGCAAACAGGACAAGTTCGGCATCGATATCGACCGGGCGCCGGCGCTCTACGCAGCCGCTGCATCGATGGAGGGCGTTCGTCCCGTGGGCATCGCGGTTCATATCGGATCGCAGCTGACATCGCTCGACCCTTTCCGTGCAGCCTTCCTGAGAGTCGCCGACCTTGTCCGCGCGCTCAGGGCCGACGGCCTCGCCGTAACGCGGCTCGATCTCGGCGGCGGGCTGGGCATTCCCTACATCGACGAGAACCCGCCCCATCCCGACGATTACGGGCGCATGATGAAGGAGACGGTGGGCGACCTGAACGTGGAGATCACGGTGGAACCGGGACGCCTGCTGGTCGCGAATGCTGGGATCCTGGTAACCGGCATAATCCGGATCAAGCCGACCGAAACGAAGAAATTCGTCATCGTCGACGCGGCAATGAACGATTTTATCCGGCCGACGCTGTACGACGCGACGCACCGCGTCGTCCCGGTCCACGAGCCTGCCCCGGGCACCAGCAACGAACCGGCGGAAATCGTGGGTCCGGTATGCGAAACCGGCGACATTCTGGCAAAGGGCGCAACGTTGCCGCCGTGCGACGAAGGCGACCTCCTGGCCATCGAGTCGACCGGCGCGTATGGCGCAGTGATGGCGTCGACCTACAATACCCGTCCCCTCGTGCCGGAGATTCTGGTTAACGGCGATCAATATTGCGTTATTCGCCCTCGAATGGACGTGGACGCGCTGATATCGCTTGACCGTATGCCCGATTGGCTGAAAGACTTTGCGGCGAAACATTCTTCCGCATCCGGCTAGAAGCCGGTGCCCGAAGGATGGCGTTAGACTGGCGTTTTTGCCCGGATAGAAAGGGCGACAAGGTCATGAAAAACTTATTGCGGCGGCCGAGACGGCTTGCCCCGTCGCTTGCCGGAACGAAACTTTTTCTCGCGCGGCTGGTGCTTGCCTGGGAAGCGGCGTGGCCTGCGCTCTGGCCGGTCGTCGCCGTAATCGGTGTTTATCTTGCCCTCGCCCTGTTCGACGTCCTACCGGAATTTACCCCCTGGCTGCATGCCGCGATACTCGCGCTGGGCGCCGGTCTGGTCTGCTTCACAGCCTACCGGGCGATCCGGTGTCTGACATGGCCTGATCGCGAACAGGCAAGACGGCGGCTGGAAACGGCCAGCGGGCTGGACCACCGCCCCCTGCAGGCGATGGACGACACGCTCTCGCTTGGCCGCAACGATCCCGCGACGCGAGCGTTATGGGAAGCGCATCGCGCGCGGATGGCCGAGGAAGCGAAGCGGCTCCGGATCGGCGCCCCATCGCCCGAACTCGCCCGCCGCGATCCGTGGGCCTTGCGTTCGGCCCTGGCTCTTTCGCTTGTAATCGCCGTCGCCATCGGCTGGCAGGATCCCCTGTTGCGACTGGAACGGGCGTTGTCTCCCGCTCTGGGCGGCGACAAGGGCAAGCAGGCCATGGCGCTCGATCTCTGGATCACGCCGCCGGACTATACCGGTCTGCCGCCCATGTTTCCCCTGCGCGGCAAGGGGTCTGGGAACCCGCCCGCAACGGAGAAAGCAGTCCCGGTCGAGGCGGCTGATAACCAGACGGCAAAGGCCGAGCCCGCGCCGCCGACGCTGAAAATTCCGGTGGGGAGCGTTCTGACGGCCCAGGTGCAGGGGTCTGACGGCAAGACGTTCCAGCTCGAAAGCGGGGCCGCCCCGCATGACTTCGAGGCCGTCGACAAAACGTTCAGTCGAATCACACACAAAATTGTCGAAGGCGGACCTTTGCGGGTCACCTCGGCAGATCAGGAGCTCGCTGCCTGGACGGTCGAAATTATCCCGGACACGCCGCCGGTCATCGCGTTTCCGGAAAAAGCGAAACCGTCTGCGACTCCTACAGCAGCGCTGCAACTCTTCTACGAGGGCAGCGACGACTATGGCGTGATCGAAGCGCGCGCGGAAATCAAGCGTACCTATGAGCGCTGCGCCGTCGTCGGTAAGGCCGTCCACACGATCGAACTCGCAATGCCTGCTCGCGGTGCGCGGACGTTCAGCGAGACCATGACGGTCGACCTTTCTCCGCACCGGTGGGCGGGCCAGCCCGTCATCCTGCAGCTTTTCGCCAGGGACGCCGCCGGCCAGGAAAGCGTCAGCGAACCGTTGAAGATGATCCTGCCGGAGCGTGAGTTCAATCATCCGGTGGCGCGCGCCATCATCGAGACGCGAAAGCGGCTCGCCGAGCAACCGGAAAACCGGCGCCGCGCCGTCAACCGGCTGGGCGAGATCGCGTCCGTGCCGGGCGCCTTCAATCACGATTCGGTGGTTTATCTGGCTCTTGCCGCCGCCCGGTCACGCCTGTTCCACGATTCGACCGAAGACGCGATCGAACCGGTGCTGGCGTTGCTGTGGGACACGGCCTTGCGCCTCGAAGACGGTCGGCTTTCGGTCGCCGAGCGCGAGCTGCGCCGAATCCAGCAGGCCCTGATGAAAGCCCTGGCGGAAGGCGCGTCGGACGCCGAGCTGGAGAAACTGATGCGCGAGCTTCGTCAGGCGATCGCGCGTTACATGCAGGCGCTGGCGGAACAGATGCGGCGCAATCCGCAGAACCAGAACGTCGTCGATTTCGATCCCAACACGATGCGGATGATGCGCACGGAAGACCTCGCCCGCATGATGGAGCAGATTCGCGATCTCATGCGGTCCGGGGCTCGCCAGGCGGCGCGTGAGATGCTCGCGCGGCTGCAACAGATGTTGCAGAACATGCGCTCGATGCAGATGGTGCGGATGCGTAGCGGGCAGGGCCGCGGACGCGCCGGCGGCCCGATGCGGCAGCTTCAGGACCTGATCCGTCGCCAACAGCAACTCCAGAACCGGACCTTCCGGGGCGGCCAGCCCGGGCAGCCTATGCCGGGCGCCGCCGATCAGCAGGCGCTGCGTCAGATGCTGCAACAGCTGCGCGGCATGATGCCGGGGCCGGGCCAGGGACAGCAGCAGGGTAACGGACCTTCGCAGATGCTCGACCGTGCCGACCAGGAAATGCAACGGGCGTTAAGAGCGCTCGAAGGAGGGCAGCGGATGGATGCCGTCGGCGCTCAGGGCCGCGCTCTTGAGAGCCTGCGACGCGCCGGACGCGGCATGATGCGCCAGATGATGGAAAGGTTCGCCCGCGAATCGGGACAGCCCAACAATCAGCAGAACCGTCGCAATCAGCCCCGTCGCGACCCGTTAGGCCGGGAGGTCATGGGCGAGGATGTCGATACGCATGACGTGACGATTCCCGACGCCAGCGCCATCCAGCGCGCGCGCCACATTCTCGACGAGCTGCGCCGCCGGTCCGGACAGTCGAACCGTCCGCGCCTTGAGCTGGATTACATCAATCGCCTGCTGCAGCGTTTCTGACCGGGGCAACGCTCCTCAATGGAGCGTGGAATCGTTCCCGGACGGTGCGAGGACACGCCGCACCGTTTCTCGGATCTGATCGAGCGTAAAGGGTTTCGAAATGACCTCATGCACGAGCGCATCCATGTTGTGCGCTCGCTGGCGCTCGGCGGAGTAGCCGGTCATGAGCAGAACGGGCAGATCCGGAAAATCTTTCGACGCTTTTAGCGCCAGCGCGATTCCATCGACCTGCGGCATGACGATATCGGCCAGCATCATGTCGAAGATACGGTTTTCCAGCGCGGTCAGCGCCTGTTGCCCGTCACTGACCGCCATAACTTCGTGGCCGTCCTGACGCAGGGCGCGGCTGACGAATTCGCGGACAGCCTTGTCATCTTCCGCGAGCAGGATATTGGCCAACGCAGACTCCCCTTCAAAATTACCGGGCGGTAGGCGACGATGATGCCAAAAAATTATTGAGAATTGGTTACCCTTCGCCCTGCGTGACCCGGCCGATATAGGGCAGGCCGCGGTATCGGTGCGCCAGGTCGAGCCCATACCCGACGACAAACTCAGGCGGGATGGAGAAGCCGACGAAATCCGCTTCGACCGGCACTTTTCGCCGGTCCGGCTTGTCGAGCAGCATGCAGGTTCTGACACTGGCCGCGCCGCGTTCCAGCATCGTTTTCCGCGCAAAAGCGAGCGTCCGGCCGGATTCCAGAATATCGTCAACGATGAGCAGATTCTGGCCGGTTACATCGTCCGACAGGTCGTGCGTCAGTGCGACCCGGCCCGTGCTTTCGGTGCC
>Ga0181589_10001387_pt1 | contig 18757 bp, 16 predicted proteins | sample 071ome_25_FD_132444 | JGI IMG/M metagenome (GOLD analysis project Ga0181589, IMG submission 132444) | Coastal salt marsh microbial communities from the Groves Creek Marsh, Skidaway Island, Georgia - 071410BT metaG (megahit assembly) | ecosystem: Environmental > Aquatic > Marine > Intertidal...
ACACACAGCGTCTGCTGGCCGAGCGCAAGGCGCGTCGCGGGCTGTTCGGTGACTACCGCAACGCCTTTACCGACGATGACAGCGTAAAAGGGCTGAATCGCGCCGTGGCCAACACCAATGTGGTCCCCCATAACGGCATGATCCTGGCCATGAAGGAAGACCAGCCACCCTATGCCATGGACCCGTTCACCCTGGAGACGAAAGGGCTGTTCACCTGGGACGGCCAGATGACGGCTACCTCGTTTACCGCCCACCCCAAGATCGATTTTGAAACCGGCGATCTCTACGGTTATGCCTACGCAGCAAAAGGCGAAGCCACCGACGACATCGCCATTTACAGTTTTGACAAAAGCGGCAGGAAAACCTGGGAAGTCTGGATCAAGTCGCCGTACCCCGGCATGATCCACGAGTGCGCCATCAGCGAAAACTACATCGTCCTGCCGCTGATTCCCCAGGTCATGTCGCTGGAGCGAATCAAGAAAGGCGGCATCATCTTCCAGTGGGAACCCGCCTATGACCAGGTGTATATCGTCATGCCCAAGGGTGGTGAGCCCGGCGACGCACGCTTCTTCCATGCGCCTAACGCCATGCCAGGTCACGTGGTCAACGCCTTCGACGACGGCGGCAAGCTCTACCTGGACCTGCCCGTGGCACTGGACAACGTGTTCTGGTTCTTCCCGGACAAGGATGGCAAGTTCCCGCCCCCCGGCTCCTTCGGTACCGAAGTCACGCGCTGGTGTTTCGACATGAACGATGCGAACAGCAAGGGGGTACCGAACGTGATGTCGACCCTGGCGGCGGAATTTCCCCACTGCGACGACCGTTACGTCGGCAAACCCTACAAGTACGGCTTCATGCAGGCCAGCGACCATACCCAGCCTTACGATCCCGACCGGGCCGGGCCGATCATGGGCTTCTTCTTCAATACCTTCCTGACCATGGACATGAGCACCGGCAAGGCCGACAGCTGGTTCTGCGGCGAAACCTCCAGCACGCAGGAGCCGGTCTTCGCCCCGAAATCACCGACAGCGGCTGAAGGCGACGGCTATGTCCTGGGCGTGGTGAACCGCCGGGCCGAGCACCGCAGCGACCTGGTCATCCTCGATGCCATGAACATGGCGGCAGGCCCCATTGCCACCATCAAGGTCCCGGTGCGCCTGAAATACGCCATCCACGGCAACTGGGTGCCCAGCAGTACCTGGTCATAACCGGTTTACTGGTGCTGTTTTTGACGGGTCGGCTATACTACCTGCCAGATAGAGGGGTCAGGACCCGCCCACTGGAAACAAACGAATCACTACCGGGAGATATCCGATGAAAAAAGACGATGAAATCATCCAGCGCCGTTCACTGATGACAGGCGTCGGTGCGGCAGCCCTGGCCGGGCTGGTGGCCGGTGGTATGCCGGCGACAGCCAGCGCCCAGTCCGGCAATGCCGGCTTTACACCCGCCCGCCATGACGAGGATGCCTGGTTCGATGTTCCGGGCGTCACCCACCGCGTATTCATCGACAGCGCCTCGGCACAGGGCGGCCAGGACGCCCTGCGTTTTGCCTTCAATATCATGAATGCCCACCAGGCGGCCTATGCGGGCAGCGACGCCGATTACGCCATGGTCGTCTGTTACCGCCATGCATCCACACCGTTCGGCTATGGCGATGCCCTCTGGGAAAAATACGGGGAGTTGCTCAACAGGCGCATGAATCTGACCGATCCGACCACCAAAGCGACACCCGTGCGTAACATAAACAACATATCCGGTGGGCCGTTTTCAGGCGCCACCATCGATGCCATGGTCGCCCGCGGCGTCCGCTTTGCCATCTGCGCCATGGCCACGCGTGGCATGGCTGGCCTGATCGCAGGTGAAACCGGGCAGCAAACCGATGCGGTGTTCAATGAAATCGTCGCCGGTGCCATACCGAACGCCCGCTTCGTCCCCGCAGGCGTCATGGGAGCCACCCGCGCCCAGGAATACGGATACAGTCTGCTTAGTGCCGGATGAGTAATATCGCGTCTGCCCCGGGCGTGGAGACGGACGCCCGGGTCGAGTCGCTGGTAGACACCCAGCTCGTCTATGCACACAGTATCGCCGCCCTGGCGACGGTCCTGATCTCCGTCCTGTTCGGTATCATCATTTCCCTGCAGTTCTTCCTCCCCGATGTGGCGGGCTCCTGGCTGTCCATGGCGTGGGGGCGGCTGCGTTATTCACACACCCAGGGCATCATGATCGGCTGGCTGGGCAACGCCTTCCTGGCCTTCCTCTACCATGCCGTACCGGTGTTGGCGGGCCGGCGGGTGACCAGCGCCCGGTTGGGTCGGTGGCTGTTCGGCCTGTGGAATTTCATCGTGGTGATACCCGGCTGGCTGCTGGTGCTTTCGGGCATCAGCCAGCCCATCGAATGGGCCGAGTTTCCGCCGGTGATCGATGCTTTCGTCATCGTCGCCCTGGTGCTGGCCGCCATCCAGTTCCTGCCGCCGTTCTTCAGGAATGGACTGGAAGATCTGTACGTGTCGAGCTGGTACATCATTGGCTCGCTCGTGTTTACGCTGCTGGCCTATCCCATGGGCAATATTATGCCGGAACTGGTATCCGGTGCCGAAAGCGCTGCGTTTACCGGCCTCTGGATTCACGATGCGGTCGGCCTGTTCGTGACGCCGCTGGCTCTAGCCATCCTTTATTTCGTCATTCCGGCCACGACGGGCAGGCCGGTCTTCAGTCATTTCCTGTCAATGCTGGGTTTCTGGGGGCTGTTCTTTCTCTATCCCCTGAACGGCACACACCATTACGTCTTCTCCGTGATCCCCATGTCGGCACAGATGGGCGCCATTGCCGCCTCGGCCTTGCTGGGCATCATCGTCATCATCGTGGTCACCAATTTGCTGCTCTCCGCTCGCGGCGGTGGCTGGCTGAAAGGTGACACGGGATTGCGCTTTGCGATCATGGCGACGATTTTTTACCTGATCGTCAGTGTGCAGGGCGCACTGCAAGCGCAGATGTCCCTCAACCGGGTCATTCATTTCAGCGACTGGGTCATCGGGCATTCCCATCTCGCCATGCTGGGTTTTGCCACGTTCGCCGGAATCGGCGGCATCGTGCATGCGTGGCAGCGCATACCGTGGGCACGCTACAACGCGCCAGCCCTGAACTGGGCCTTCTGGCTGCTCACGGCGGGGGTAACGATCATGTTCATCGACCTGACGCTGGCCGGCCTGGTGCAGGCCGCGCGCTGGCTCGATGGATCACCGTGGATGGATTCCGTGCAACAGGCGAGAGCCTACTGGCTGGTCAGGACCCTGTCGGCAGTGCCGATCACGGCAGGTTTCCTGCTGGTGTTTTACGGCCTGGTCACGGGCCCGCGGGGTGCCGGCAGGGAAGCTATCGAGGCTGCCAGGAATACAGCCAAGTCTGCTCCGGCGACAACACCGGGCCAGGACCATGGGCGGGAACCTGCCTTTGTCCTGCGCATGTCCTATCGTGTGTCCGCGACGGCCGCCATCGTCTTTTTCTGCTTGTCGGTGTTCCTGCTGGGCGTCTTGCCCGGACGAGCACTGGACACGCAGATCACCGACATGTCGCCAGACAACGTATACGCACCGAGCGCCAGTGAACTGCGCGGGCGAGCCATCTATGCTCGCGAAGGGTGCGCGTATTGCCATACCCAGCAGATTCGTTACACGGATGCCGATATGGCACGTTTCGGTGCACCGACACTGGCCTGGGAAGGGCAGTTCGACACGCCGCACATGTGGGGAACACGCCGCGTCGGTCCGGACCTGTCGCGCAGCAGCGGTACACGTTCCGCCGACTGGCATTTCGCCCACCTGTATGCGCCGCGCGATGTCGTGCCCTGGTCGATCATGCCGTCCTATGCCGGCTTCTTCGACGGTGCGGCGGACAAGCCGACACAGGATGCCCGCGATCTGGTTGCCTATCTCGACTCTCTCGGGCGTGTCCGCGAACTGGCCTGGCCGGACGGGGATCAGCGAGCCAGCGCTCTGTACCCGAATGACAGGTGGGCACAGATGTCACTGAATGCGGATGCGCTGAACAACCACCCGGGACGCGCCCGCATCACGGGTGACTATCCTGCGCTTGCGGATAATGCCGCCGTTGGCGGCGCCCAACCCTGGCAAACCTACTGCGCCGGCTGCCATGGCGCACAAGGCAGGGGGGACGGCCCTGCTGCGGCCTGGTTGCTGCCGCGACCGGCGGATCTCGGCCAGCATGCCTACTCGGACGACCGGCTGGCGCAAGTGTTCTGGCATGGGGTTGCGGGAACAGCCATGCCCGCGTGGCGAGACCTGCCTCCCGGGCAGCTTGCCGCACTGGCCGCGACTGTGCAGTCTTTCAGGCAGGCGGAGCCCGCCATGGCGGTTACCGAAGAACAGCTGGCCACTGGTGAAAGCGTCTATAATGCCAACTGCGTCCAGTGCCACGGTGAAGCGGGAAATGGACAGGGGTTTGCCGCATCTGAACTGGCGATGGCCCCGACCGATTTCACCCGGGTACGCCCGCATGTCGGGCACAGCGTTACCGTACTGGTCAACGGCGTGGAGGGAACGCCCATGGCGCCCTGGACAGACCGCCTCAGCGAGGCAGAAATACTGGCCGTGACCCATTATCTGCGTACCTTCTTCGGGGAGGCGCCGTGATAGCCAACGTGATCGTCGTCTCCGCACTGGTACTGGCAGGATTGTTTGTCGTGCTCTGGTTGTTCAGCAGTGACCTGCGCCGGCGTATCGAGGAACCCAAGCGGCATTTCCAGCAGCAGGTCAGCGCCTACGATGAAGGTATTGCGACAAACGACACCCGTTCGGATGAAAAGGGATAACGATGGCTGAATTCGATATGAGGAAAGGTTTGCTGCTATCACTGGTCTCGACGGCCGTGATTGGCGCAATTGTCGTGCTGGTGGCACTCAACCGGGAACCTGCCGTTGAGACCATCGCCATGAATGATGCACCGGCACCGACCCCGGAATATGGCCAGCGCCTGTTGCGCGAAACCACGAAGCACCTGGGCGCCGGCCAGGCGGATCCTGCAATGCGCTACAGCGGCAACGGACTCGACTGTGCATCCTGCCATCTTGAAAGCGGCACGTCGCCGGGCACGCTGTCCCTGTTGCAGACGGCTGCACGCTATCCAAGATTTTCGGGCAGGGATGGCGGCGAACGTGACCTGCGGGACCGCATCAACGGCTGCATGGAGCGCAGCATGGCGGGCAAGCCCCTGCCGCGCGACAGTGTGGAAATGATTGCGATGGAAAGCTACATACTGGAACTGAGCCGCCAGTATGGTGCGATGTCGCCGGCCAAAACGGCATTCATCGAGCCGCCGTCGTTTGCCGAACCCGATCGTCGTGCCGACCTGGCCGCCGGTGAAATCGTCTACATGGAAAAATGCAAAATCTGCCACGGGGAAAACGGGGAAGGGCTGAGAGCCACGACTGATATCGGTGAAGGATATGTGTTTCCGCCCTTGTGGGGCCCGGACAGTTACAACAACGGTGCCGGCATGAACCGGGTACTGACCGCGGCTAATTTCATCAAGGCGCGCATGCCGCTGGGTCAGGCGGACCTCAATGACGACGAGGCGTTCGATGTCTCCGCCTACATCAATTCCAAGCCCAGGCCGCTCAAGGAAGGGCTGGAAGAAGATTACCCGGAGCTGTTCCGCAAGCCGGTCGACAGTCCCTATCCGCCGTATGCCGATCCCTTCCCGCAGGAGCAGCACCAGTACGGACCGTTTGCTCCGATACGTGCCTATTACGCGCAGCAGAACAGGGAATAACCCGGTTTCATGCCATGTTTTGCAAGTTGATGTTTTTAATCAGCTTTCGGACCGGTTGTCGTTCCATAACCTGTCCACTTTGGCTATGATGGCAAGCTGATTCCCAGCGCAGAAGTCGGTTTTTGCCATGCCCAACAGGATTCGATACGGCGCCTATGTCAGGGAAGTCTCCCTGAAACAGCGGCAGATCAGTTACAACGATATCGCCCCGCCGGTTCAAAAGGATGAAGCGGGCAATGTCATTCCTTATCATACCCCGAAGATCCAGCTGCGCAGCCTGGATATTGCCAGACTGATCAAGCCCTATGTCAGCGTCAGGCTGAACGAGCAGATCAGGGCGGTTCTGCCGCTGGCCATTTACCTGGTGTTGTTCCAGCTGTTTATCCTCAAGCAGAACGTGGCCGATCACTGGGTCATCTCCGCCGGCCTGATTTCGGTGATTATCGGCCTGATGCTGTTCATGGAAGGACTCAAGGTTGGCCTCATGCCGTTCGGGGAAACCATCGGTACGGTATTGCCCAGCAAATCGCCGTTGCCGGTCGTTTTGACTATCGCCTTCCTCCTGGGCATTGGCGTGACCTTCGCTGAACCAGCCATCGGTGCGCTGAAGACCACGGGTTCGATCGTCGACGTCAATGAGGCGCCATACCTGTATGCTCTTTTGAATCAGTTTTCCGGAACTCTCGTACTCATCGTCGGCATGGGGGTCGGTGTTGCGGCAGTCATCGGCACGCTGCGATTCCTGTACAGCTGGAGCATGAAACCCGTTATTTACCTGTCGCTGATACCGACCCTGGCACTGACCATCTACGTGATGGGCAACCCTTTCCTTTCCAATGTCCTGGGCCTGGCCTGGGACAGCGGCGCCGTGACCACCGGTCCGGTAACGGTGCCCCTGGTGCTGTCGCTCGGGATAGGTATCGCTGCTGCGGCGGGCAAGGGGTCCTCGTCACTGTCGGGCTTCGGCATCGTCACACTGGCCTCCCTGTTCCCCATCATCGGTGTGCTTTCCCTGGCCATATGGATCTATTTCATGGTACCGGTTGAAGAGATAGTAGCTACTGCCGCGCAGGGCAATGAGGTGGTAACGCTGGCCTGGCACGAAATGACACCCTGGATGGAAATTAAACTCGGCGTGCAGGCCATAGTGCCGCTGGTGATGTTCCTGCTGGCTGTTCTCTACCTGCTGCTGAAGGAGCGCGTGCATAACAAGCTGAATACGTTTTACGGAATCGGGCTGTGCGTGACCGGCATGGTGGTCTTTAACGTGGGGCTTCGTTACGGACTGGCCAAATTGGGCGGCCAGTCGGGTGGCCTAGTGCCTGCGGCCTTTACCTATATAGACATGGTCGATGAGTCGCCGTTGTACTCCTACAATTTCGGTATTTTCATCGCGCTGGCCTTCGCCTGGGTGCTGGGCTTTGGCGCCACCCTGGCAGAGCCAGCACTGAATGCCCTTGGCCTGACGGTTGAAAACCTGACCAATGGCGCGTTCAAGAAATCGATGCTGATGTATTCAGTCGCTTCCGGTGTGGCCTGCGGCATCTGCCTGGGCATCCTGAAAATGGTGGTGGATATACCGGTCGTCCTTATCCTCTTGCCGTTTTATTTCCTGGCGATTTTCCTGACCTACCTGTCCAGCGAGGATTTCGTCAATATCGCCTGGGACAGTGCCGGCGTCACGACGGGGCCCGTGACCGTGCCGCTCGTGCTGGCCATGGGACTGGGTTTCGGCAGCGCGATGGGCAGCCTGGACGGCTTCGGCATCCTGTCCCTGGCCTCGATATGCCCGATCATTGCCGTACTGTTGACCGGTATCTGGGTACAGTGGAAGATCAGGCGCCGTCATCACCGGGATGAAATGGATAAAACACCCATCGAAGTGGGAGTAACCACCACATGAGCAAACGTGAAATCACCGTCCTGACGGACGTCAGCATGATCACCTGCATCGTACAGCGCGGCATAGCGGACAAGATCGTGGCTGCGGTGCAGGAAGCCGGTGCCACCGGTGCCACCATTTACTACGCGAGGGGGGAGGGTGTGCGTGAGCGCCTTGGCATCCTTGCCCTCGCTGTCGAGGCGGAGAAGGAAGTCATCATCGTGGCGGTGGCGGATGACCAGGCCGACCATATCTTCGAGCGCATGTATATCGCTGGTGAACTCGACACGCCAGGCATGGGGTTCATCTACATGACCAAGCTGGACAAGGCCGCCACGCACATTCCGACCGAAGTGCTGGAAAAGATCGATTCAGGCGAAATCCAGACTATCTATTGAGGAGCGACGCGCATGTCTCTGGATAACGTCAAGCTGGGCCGGCAGAAACTCATTACAAGCATCATGCCCAAGGGTGCCGGCCGCAAGGTGCTCATCGGACTGCGCAAGGATCATGGCATCAATACGGGCAACATCAACATGGCCCGTGGTGCCGGCAGGTACAATCCGATCTCAAGACGGGGTATTGGCGAGCAGACAGAAAAGGAATTGCTGACCGTGGTGGTGCCGGCGGAAAAGGCCGACGAGATATTCAAGTATATCTATGACGTTGCCGAGATCGGCGAGCCGCATCACGGCATCATCTTCCAGTCAGACCTGCTGTGCTCGTCCGCTTACGAGGTGCCCCGGGATATTCCCGAAGAAAAGTACTGACCTTATTACAGGGTATCCAGGTCCAGATGATGCCGGAACAGGGGCAGCCGTTCGTCGAGCCGATGGCTGGCCATGATGATCGTGGTGCGGTGCTGGCTGCTCAGGTGTTCCAGGAAGTACATCACCCGGTGGCGATTCACATCATCCAGACCCTGCGTGGGTTCGTCGAGAATCAGTAGGGCTGGCTGCTTGACCAGCGCCCGCGCCACCAGTACCAGGCGCTGCTCCCCGTAACTGAGTTGCTTGAACGGCACTTGCACCCGGTCGGCCATGCCGACCAGGGTCAGCCACTGCCTGGCATGGGCGATTTGTTCCGCCGTAGGCGTATCGTACAGGCCGATACTGTCGAAAAAGCCGCTGAGCGCGATATGCAGGGCTGACCCCGGCACCCGGTGATCACGGTGAAGGCCCGGCGACACGATCCCGAGCTGTTTCTTGACATCCCAGATGCTTTCCCCGCTGCCGCGCCTGTAACCGAGAACGGTGAGGTCGTTGCCATAGCATTGGGGATGATCACCCGTGATGAGGCTGAGCAGCGTGGATTTTCCGGAGCCGTTGGCGCCGGTGAGCAGGGTATGGTCACCCTGGTTCACCATCAGGCCGACATCGCTGAATATCTGGGTTTCCCCGTAACACACGCTGCCCCTTTTCAGGTGTACCAGAGGATCGCCCGGTTCGCGACGGGGCAGGTCGGCCGGCCAGGCAGGCAGGGTGGCGGGATCGAAGTCGAGCAGGGCGGTGACGGCGGGATCGGCCATCACGCCAGCCTTTTCACCCTGGACCACCAGTGATCCCTGTTCGATGACGGCGACATGGGTGTGCCAGTCGCTGAGCTCATCGGCCTTGTTGAAGAGGAACAGCAGCTGCATTTTTGCCTCGGCCAGCAAGCCGGCAAAGAAGGTTTGCAGTTCCGCCCGCGTCTGCAGGTCAAGGCTGTCGTAGGGTTCATCGAGGATCAGGAAGTCGGGTTCCTGCAAGATGATGCGCGCCAGCAGGGCCTTGCGGCCTTCGCCGCTGCTGAGGAGGCGATAGCCGCGGTCGAGAATCTTGTCCAGGCCCAGGAAGGCCAGGGCGTCGGGAATACCGCCATCCAGGCCCAGGAGTTCACGTACTGTGGTGCCTTCATCGAGGCGATCCATGAAGTCGCTGTCATCCAGCTTCAGTTCTGCCTCATAGAGGGCCTGCTGGGACTCGAAGGACAGGACCCCGATATTGGTAAAGTTGTGGCTGACCGAGCCGTGCTTGAGCAGGGTAGCGCCTGTGATGACACCTGTGAGCATCTGCTTGCCGGAGCCGTTGCGGGCGAGCACGGCCCAGCATTCGCCGGGGCGAATCTCGAGGCGGTCCAGGCGGAGCTGGTCTGTGCGGATGTCCTGCAGAAGCATGGGGTTAAGTCACTGATTTTCCGACCATTGGCAAAGGCGGACTATTATACCGGTATGGCTGGAAAAGTGAGGAAAATCAGGACGCTGAAATTGACTTGAAGGGGCAAATACCGGACAATGCGCCCCTTCAAAACACCCACCGACGACCCGCTAAATACGTGATCTGGGTGTAGGTCGGAAGAAGCCGCGAAGCGGCGATATCCGACGAAAGAAAGCAGCACTCGTAGCTCAGCTGGATAGAGTACTCGGCTACGAACCGAGCGGTCGAAGGTTCGAATCCTTCCGAGTGCGCCAAAATGACAAAACCCGCCTTTATGGCGGGTTTTTTCATTTTTGGGCGGCGCACTCGGAGGTCAGATTCGAACCTTTGGTTCGAAAGCTGCGTCAGCAGCGCAGACGCCCGTTTTACAAGGGCGCCCCTTGCGGGTGAGGAATTTGGCTGAGCCAAATTCCGAATCACCAGTTCGGCCACGGCCAGTGGCCGGTACGGCAGACGCGCGCTTTACAAGCGCGTCAATCCTTCCGGGGAGTGCGTAGCACTCCTGGTTTCATCCCTAGACGCCAAAAAATTCCCCCTTTATCCTTGCCTTGAAACCTGAGGAGGGAATCATGCCAGCCATCAAAAATACAGCCAGATTTTTCATCTGTTATTTTGTTCTAATTATTACTTCTTTTTCCAAACCAGCATCAGCAGCCGAGAGTTGCATCGGCTCTCCCGACATCCTTCTCACCAACGGCACCATCCTGACGATGGATGCCAGTGACAGCACCGCCAGCAGCCTGCGCATTCGCGGTGATCGCATCATTGCCGTCGGCGGCATGGAGTCAGCGGATGAAGCCTGCGTGGATGTCATCGATCTTGCAGGGCGCACTGTCATTCCAGGTCTCATCGATTCCCACACCCATTTTGTCAGGACTGCGCAAGCACCGGGCCCCTTCGTCACAGGCCTGGAAAGCGCCACCGATATCGCCTCGCTGCAAGGAGCCCTGGCGGAAGCGGCCGGCCGTGCCGAACCCGGTGAGTGGATCGCCTCCATCGGCGGTATCACGCCATTGCAGTTTGCTGAAAGGCGTTTTCCGACCTACGCCGAGCTCACGTCAGCTGTACCCGATCATCCTGTATGGATTCAGGCCGGCTACCTGCGCGAAGGCATGGTGAACGCAGCGGCACGTCGTGTACTCGAGAGCGAGGGTATACCGGTGTCGGCGGATGGCATCGTGTCGAATGACGGCACCGGCTTGCGCTATGTCCTGAGAACACGTACCGATGCACGCATGCGCAACCGCTTTTTCGAATACATGGACTATGCCGCCGGCCTGGGCCTGACAACGGTGGTTGACCAGGGCTGCTGCGATTTCCTCGGCGCCCACCTGGATATCGATGACCGCCCCAACCTGACCGTGCTCGATGCCATCTGGCGTGACGGCCTGCTGCCTCTGCGCATCCGCCTGCAGTACGATCACCGCGATATCCTGTCCCAGGATGACCTGCGTTCGGTCAGTGCGCGGGTGCTCAATGCGACCTATGGTATGGGCGACGGCTGGTACAAGACTGTCGGGGTGGGCGAGCGGGTCATTGCCGACGAAGCGAATGATGATGAGGTTTTCGAAGCGTACCTGAACGTCGCCAGGGCGGGCTGGCCGCTGTCCCAGCACACCATCCGGGAAGACGAGATCGAACGTTACCTTGCCATCATGGAGCGGGTTGCCGAGCGCATTCCCCTGGTGGACCTGCGCTGGAGCTTGGAGCATATTTTCGAAATCACCCCGGACCAGATCGCCCGGCTGAAAGCCATCGGCGTGAATGTCCGCGTCCAGGACCACGATTACCTGCGCAACGGCTCTGTTGCCTGGAACCCGGGACCACCCTTCAGGACCCTGCTGGAAAGCGGTATCCGTATGGGCGCCGGCACCGATTCCGGCGTTGTCGGGCCGCTCAATCCCTGGCTGTCGATCTACTACATGGTGACCGGCAAGAATGCAGGCGGCGAGGTCATCATTCCCGGTGAGCAGATCGGGCGAATCGACGCCCTGCGGCTGTATACGGCATCCAACGCCTGGTTCCTGGGCGAGGAGGATGATCTGGGGTCGCTGGAAACAGGCAGGCTGGCCGATCTGGTTGTCCTGGACAAGGATTTTCTCGATATCGATGCCGAGGCAATTAAAACCATGCAGCCGGTGCTTACACTGGTCGGCGGGCGCATAGCACATGCCAGTGGTCCCTATTCGGGCCTGGCGGACGCGGACTAAGGCCAGGCAATCAGGGCGTGCCCCTGCGCCCAACGGCGCGGGGGCAAACCCTGTGGCACAACCCCCGAATAACGTTTATCATATCTCGCCCTGTTGCTCTGAATTCAGAAATTCATACAAAAAACAAGGCGATAAAACACATTCCTACGAGCATCCTGAACATTACAACCGGGATATGGAGAAAGAGAACCGGCACCTGAAAAGTACCATCACCGTACTGCGCCAGGAGCTGGATACCCTGCACATGGATACAGAGCAGCGCATCGCCGAGGCTGTTCGAGAAGCCAGCAAGGAAATCGCCCAGCTGAAAACCGTCGCCCGGAGCCTGCGCCAGGAAATCGACAACCTGCTGCTGGAAAAGGACCAGGCCGTGCAGAAGGCCCGCAACGAAGCGGCTGCCGAAATTGCCCAACTCAGGGAAACCATCCAGACCCAGCGCAGTGAAATGGAAAGTCACCAGTTTGCACGCGAAGATGAGCTGCAGCAGAACAAGGCGCTATGGAGCTCGGAAGTGAGCCAGTTATCGAACACCTCGAAAGTTCTGCGGGAGCAGCTTGAACAGACACGGATGGACGGGGAAAACCAACTGCAGCGAGAGCGGGCCGAATCGCGCAGTCAGCATGTGCAACTGGAGCAGACCATCGCCACACTGCGTGAAGAGCTCGAGCTCAACCGGATGAATTATGATGAATCCCTGCGTGACGTTAAGCGCCTGAGCGACCTGGAAAACGCAGAATTGCGTGAAACCATCACGCAGTTGCGAGCACGACTGGAGAGCGCCAATGCCTAAGCGTGTGATGGAAGAAAAAACCGCCAGCAAGCCCGCCAGTAAAACGGCGCGGAATCTGCCTGGAAAAGCACCTAAGCGGGCGGCGAAAAAGTCGGCAAGCAAGCCGGCCGCGAAAAAGGCAGGGGAAAAAAGCCCGCAAAGCCCCCTGAAGAACGTAGCCCAGCTGGTTCTCGATATTTCACAGAAAGTCGCCAAGGCGGACAATCTAGATCACCAGCTGCAGGTGATCGTGGAAGAGGTGACGCGCGTTACTGAATCCGAGCGCGGCAGCCTGTTCCTCAACGATCCCCAGACTGAAGAGCTCTATTCGCGTATCGCTCTGGGTGGCGTGGAACGCGAAATACGTTTCCTCAACAATACCGGCATCGCCGGCTGGGTATTCACGAACGGCACGGCCCAGATAGTCAAGGATGCCTACAAGGATCCGCGCTTCAACCAGAGTATCGACCAGAAGAGTGGTTTTACCACGCGTAATATTCTCTGTGTGCCAGTGCGCACCGTGCGCGGTGAAGTCATCGGTGTCGCGCAAACCCTGAACAAGCGCAAGGGCGGGTTCACCAACGATGACCTGATGCTGGTCGAGGCGATCAACACCCAGGTCGCCATCGTCCTGCAGGGCACCATGTACGTGGAGCGCATGAACGCACTGCGCAAGCAGGAAGCGGAATTCCTACGGGTGGTTTCGGACGTGTCCTCTGAAATAAACCTTGGCCCGCTGCTGCAGATGATCATGTCGGCCATCACCAAGATGCTCAATGCCGACCGGTCGACCCTGTTCCTCAATGATGAACGCGCCAATGAGCTCTACACACAGATTGGCCAGGGCCTTGGCGCGACAGAGCTGCGCTTTCCCAACAGTGCCGGTATCGCCGGCAACGTATTCACGTCTGGACAGTCCGTCAATATTCCCTATGCCTATGCGGACCTGCGCTTCAACCCGGCCGTGGACAAGCAAACCGGATATTTCACCCGTTCCATGCTGTGCTCCCCGGTCAGGAACAAAGACGGCAAGATCATCGGCGTCACCCAGGTGCTGAACAAGCGGGGCGGGCCGTTCACCGACGAGGACGAGCAGCGCCTGACGGCATTCACGTCACAGATCGCCATCGGCCTGGAAAACGCCAGTTTGTTACAGCACGTCCAGCAGATGAAGAATTACAACGAAAGCATGCTGGAAAGTATGTCCAACGGTGTCGTGACTCTGGACAACGACCGCCAGATTGTCACCTGCAACAAGGCGGGCCAGCGAATTCTGCAAAGCCGGGAAGCGGATATTGTCGGCCAGGACGCCGGCGCGTTTTTTGGGCCGGCGAACCAGTGGATCGTGGACAAGATCATCGAAGTGGAAGAATCGCAGGAAGTGGAAATCATGCTGGACGCCACCCTCGACTGCCGCTGCGAACCCGTGTCGGTCAATACCACGGTGCTGCCGCTGAAAGGCAAGGATAATGAAAAGCTCGGTACGATGATCCTGCTCGAGGACATCAGCTCGGAAGTACGCATGAAGTCCACCATGTCATGCTATATGGATCCTGGCCTGGCTGACAAACTGATGGGCGACGGCGGGGAACTGCTGGGTGGTACAGACTCGGTGGCTACCGTGCTGTTTTCCGACATTCGCAGTTTCACTACGCTCAGCGAAGCCCTGGGTGCCCAGGGCATCGTCGAATTACTTAACGATTACTTCACCCTGATGGTGGACGTTGTTACGGATGAGGGCGGCATGCTCGACAAGTTCATCGGTGACGCCATCATGGCTATCTTCGGCACACCGTTTCCCCATGACGATGACCCCGACCGGGCCGCAAAGCGGCCATCCGCATGATGACTGAGCTGCGCGGATTCAACAAAATGCTTGAACGTACAGGCAGGGAGCCCATCGATATCGGTATCGGCCTGAACACCGGGCACGTGGTGTCAGGCAACATCGGATCACCCAAGCGTATGGATTACACCGTCATTGGTGATGGGGTGAATCTCGCCGCGCGCCTGGAAAGCGCCACCAAGCAGTACGGTGCGCACATCCTCATCAGCCAGAGCTGTTTGGACGGCCTGAAAAGCAGCTATCGTCACCGCAAGGTGGACAACGTGGTGGTCAAGGGCAAGACAGAACCTGTCGGAGTTTACGAACTGCTCGACTATCACACCGAGGAAAGCTTCCCGAACATGATCGAGGCACTGGGTGTTTTCAGGGACGGCATGGAATGCTACCAGAACGGCAGTTGGGAAAAGGGCAGGATCTTGTTCGAAAAGGCCCTGGCGCTCAATCCGCAGGACAAGTGTGCCCAGCTCTATATCGAACGCTGCGACCACCTGATTGCCAATGTCGACCCAGGGCTTTGGGACGGTATCTGGATACTGACGTCTAAATAGGCCAGCACATGCTGTTGTTGGCAAGGCTGTATACATAGCCTTGCCTGCGCCGCGTCACGCTTTTCACCTTGGCCACGGCAGTTACTCCGGCCTGCGAAACTTCAACACGAAACGATCCGATTTGCCGCTGACCTCTGGTTGTCCCACTTCCAATGACAACTGGTCATCGGGCATGTACAGCAGGTCAGAATAGTCCTCGAATATAAATCCGGAGTCCTGGATTTCCTTGATGGCGAGAACGGGATCGACACGACGGCCGTTGAAACGGGCACCGGGCTCGTTGTGGCGGCGGGTATGATCAACAATGCCGTAAATGCCGCCGGGTTTCAGGGCGTTGTAGATCGTTTCGTTAAGCGCCATGCGGTCGTCATAGTTCATGTTGTGGTAGTTCTGGAAGGTCAGCACCATGTCCACGGGCTCGATGCTCCAGTCACCACCCGGCCCGATCCACATGTCCCTGTCGGAAGTCCTGGCGCGGCTGTTGTAATCCAGTTTGACGACACGATCCATACCGGGAAGCCGCAGGGTAGGTTCCAGGGCATCGCTGTAGGATCCGAGATCCGGCTGGGTGGTATAGAGCATGCCATTGTCACGCAATACAGACCCCAGGATCTTGGTATACCAACCGCCAAACGGCCAGATCTCGATGACCCGCATGTCATCTTCCAGGCCAAAGAAAGCCAGGACCTCGTCAGGTTTGCGGTACTGGTCTCGAGCCCTGTCTTCAGTCGTGCGGATACCGCTGGCCATGGCGCTCTGCACGTCCTGCTGAATGCCCTGGGCAAACAGAGTGGTGGACAGTGCAGACAGGGTCAGAAGGGTCAGTAATCCACGCATGTGTCTCTCCTTGTTTCAAGCAAACCGGCAATTGCGCCACAGCATAGCAATGGCCCCATGCATACTCAATATAAACCGGCTGGCCCGGGTTTACAGAGGTTTGGAGCGCCTGTTCATGATCTGCAGGATATTGCTGCTGAGGACGAATGTGACGATGAGCAGGGCTATGGACATGGAAAACCACTGCAGGGCATAGGAGAAATTGCGACCGGTATCCACGTAGACAGTGGGCCAGTGGCGGATGAACAGGCCGTCCTGGTCCTCATCCAGCCGAACTTCATAGGGGAAGATGCTCTCCTCGAACAACGGAGCCAGTTCCAGTGTGTTGAGGTAGCGGATTTCCAGGGGCCACTTTGGCTGGGAGAGATCGATATCATTCATACGGGCGGCCTGTTTGACTGTGGGCACGAAGAGTTGCCCGGTCACGGTATGGTCGCCCTCGATGGGCGGCACCTTTGTCAGCATGTCCTCGTAGGTGTTTGCATACACCCATCCCCGGCTTACGAATACCACCTTGTCTGTACTGGCAAGCCTGAAAGGGGTCACTACTTCATAACCCAGGGTGTCTTCATAAGTCACATAGATCAGGAACAGGGTCTTCTCATTCAGGTATCGCCCTGTAAGTGAAACATGCAGGTTCTGGATGGTGAGGGCGTCGTTTTCCAGACCTGACATCCCCACCTCTTCAACAGGCGTTGCATATTCAATGCCCATCTCGTTGTAGGTTTCCTGCAGGTCGATTTTTTCCTGGGCCCGCCCGAGCTGCCAGATGCCGAGCCTGACCAGACCGCTGAAGGCGGCCAGGACGAAAATAGCGACGATCCAGTTGAACCGGATTTCCAGCTCACCAAATGTGAAGGTTTTGCTTTTCATGAATCGGGAATTACGAGGTTGTTATGCGTCAGGCCGGGCTATTATGCCACAAAGGGACGGGGGGATTAACGTGGGGCAGATAAGAGACCGGCCGCGATCCCCTTGTTTATCAGGGATGCGGCCGGGAGAGAGTGAGGCGTTTTCGTCAGCTCAGACGTGAATTTTGTTCGCGGCTATACCAGCCAGTGTGGTGATTATTCCGCCAACAGCGATGACCGCGAGCAAGCCACAAAATACGAATACCATGATATTTACCCCTTTGTTTGTTTGACTGTGGATGCAGTATAGGAAACCAGGGGCTGTGCAGGCATTGATGTATATCAACATTTCGGGCTATATAAATATCTATCTAAAACAAGAAGATAGATTTAGAAATGACAGGGCCGGCTAAAGCCGGCCCTGGGTATTGCGGGGTGATTGCAGCGCAATCAGGAATTGATGTAATGAACGAATGTGAGTCCGATGATCACTATGATCATAATGACGGCAAAGGCGTCGGCATCGCTGTCGCTGCCTTCCTCGTATTGTTCCAGTTTTTCTTTGTCAGTTAGCATGATTTAGTGTCTGAATTGATTGAATTACCGGAATCAGGCTTAGTGGCCTGCTTCCATGCCTTCCTCGTGACCGCCTTCCTCATGTACCACATGGTTCCTTTCCGCGGCAGCCGGATGCCCCATGTAGTCAACGCGGGTACCGAACACATAGAAACCTTCAGAAATCATGAAGCCGATCAGGAACAGCAACAGTAAGGGCGGCCCCAGGATGGCGGTGATGAGCGCCATGCGCTCCCACATGACATGCATGAAGATGGCGATGATGAAGCCGGCCTTGAGCAGCATGAAGATGATAATCAGTGTCCAGCGCAACATGCCCTGCAGGTCGAAAAAGTCGACCAGGTAGGAAAAGAAGCTGAGGACGAACAGCAGGATCCAGACCTTCAGGTAAACCCCGATCGGGTGTTCCTGGACGCCGGCTTCTGCTGTGTTTGCTTGTACGTTTGACATAATTTAATGACCTCTTATTGGCTTACCAAAGTCCTTTGCGTTGTAGAAAGGGCTTACCAAAGATAGAAGAATGCGAAGATGAATACCCAGACCAGGTCAACGAAGTGCCAGTACAGGCCGGCGATCTCGACGATGGAGTAGTCATTCTTCTTGTCGTAGTGTCCTTTCAGGACTTTCTTTGCCACGATGAATAGATAAATTACGCCACATGAAACGTGTAAGCCATGGAAGCCAGTGACCATGAAAAATATTGATCCAAATTGGGGAGCGCCCCAAGGGTTACCCCACGGACGGACGCCCTCAGCAATCAGTTTGGACCACTCGAAGGCCTGCATGCCCACGAAGCTCATACCAAACAGGGCGGTTATGGCCATGAGCTTGAATACGGTTTTCTTGTCCCTGTGTTGGGCAGCCCTTACAGCCAGCGCCATGGTGCCGGAGCTGGTGATCAGGATGAAAGTCATGATCGCAATCAGGATCAACGGCACATTCACACCAAACAATTCCAGCGCGAATACCTCACTGGGATAGGGCCAGGGCTCGGTAGTAGTCCTGCGCACATTCATGTAGCTGATAAGGAAACAGCTGAAGATGAAGGTATCGGATACCAGAAATATCCACATCATTACCTTGCCCCAAGGCACATGGAAGGTTTGTTTGTCGCTAGCCCAGTCGTTGACCACTGTACTGGTATGCTGAGACAGGGTAAGTGATTCTCCACTCATAGTTACATCCTAAAAGTATAAATATATAAAGTTGAAGTCTTTTTAATAAGTTATGTGTACGACAATAATCCAAAAAGA
>Ga0181589_10001391_pt1 | contig 18723 bp, 5 predicted proteins | sample 071ome_25_FD_132444 | JGI IMG/M metagenome (GOLD analysis project Ga0181589, IMG submission 132444) | Coastal salt marsh microbial communities from the Groves Creek Marsh, Skidaway Island, Georgia - 071410BT metaG (megahit assembly) | ecosystem: Environmental > Aquatic > Marine > Intertidal zone...
CCCGCCGACGACGACGTTCCCGCCCCCGAGCCCGTCCAGTCCGCGCCCGCCGACGCCGCCGACGCCGCCCCGGCCAAACGCAGACGCCGCGCCGCCGTCGTCGACGACGACGACGACGATTGATCCTCCTCCTCGCGCCCTCGCGTCCGACGCCTCGTCCTTCGCCTCAAAGGTGTGTAATCTCACGTCACGAACATCTAGGTCCCGTCGCGTTTAAATCCGTCCCGACAGCCGCCCCTCGGGAAAGATTTGAAAATGTGTGACGACCCAACGGCTGCGACCGTCACCGTCGTCGCGCGTCCGCACACGTCGACGCGGATCGGTCGGGCGTCTCGAGCGCGCGGGATGATGGCGGTGGAGAACGCGCCCGCGGTGGTGCGCGCGACGGAACGAGGGGAACGGGGCGTCGACGTCGAGAGGGACGCGACGACGACGACGATGAACGATCAAGGCACCGAGGGACGAGGGACGGAGACGACGGTGTGGGAGCACGAGACGCGCGAGGACGAGGAGGAGGAGGACGAGGAACACGAGGAAGAGTATCTCGGACGGATTCGTCGGCGCGCGAGACGATGGGAGGATGGGGAAGGAAGCGATGAGGAGGAGGAGGAGGAGGAGGAAGACGGGGAGGAGGCGCGCGAAGACGCCGTCGGCGGAGGAGGACGTCGACGACGATTGAAACGCGCGAACGGTGAGCGGGTGGCGCGATCAAAAGGTGTGGAAAGTGATTTTGATTCGAGCGATTCGAGCGATCTGGAGGAGGAGGACGAGGAGTTGATGATGGAGAGAAAGTACGCCGAGACGGGACGGTTGACGGATGAAGACGTCGAAGAGGACGCCGGGGCGGCGCGAGAGAACGCGTTCGAGAGAGGTGCGTTCGACGATGAAGAGGCGTACTCGAGCGATTCGTCCGAGGGTGTTCCGGTCATGGACGACGTCGAGGCGCCGGCGAGCGGAGGGGGACGCAAGAAGACGAAGAAGCAACTCAAGAAGGAGCGCGAGGCGCTGCTCAAGGAACAAGAGCGCATGATGAAAAAGGCGCAAAAACGAGCGCGATTTCCGGGATGGAACGTCGTTCCGGAGCGCATGTCGTACATGCCGTTGATTGAAAAGTTGCGCGCCGCGTTGGCCAGCTTACCACCGCCGCCAAAAGTTCAACCGCGAGTGTGCAGACAGGCGCCTCTGCGAGAGACGAACGACGCGCCACGGGCTGAGAAGAATGAGATTGAAATCGATCTGGATTCCGACGAGGATGACGACGACGACGACATGTTGCGAGAAATGCTGGCAAAGAAGATGGCTCAAAAGCCCGTATCGGATGTGACAACCGAACCCGAGGAACCCGCCGACGAGACCGCTGCGGCTGGAGAAGACGCCGACAACGAACCCGAAGAGGAGGAGGAAGAGGACAGTGAGGATGAGCTGTCGGAAGAGGAAGACATGACGGAAGAAGAACGTCGGTTACAACGCAAGGCAGCGAAGAAGTATCTCAAGGCGGACAGAAAGACGAAAGCGAAAGCGGGCAGGGAGTTATTCGAAGATGAAGCCGAGATGTCCGAGGACGGCGGTCACACGGATGATGACGAAGACGACATTCAGGATGATGTGGATGATGTGGCTGACGCTATTGACTTCCGAGAAGAGCAATATGAAGACGAACGTCGCACGTTGGCTCGCCAGCGCGCTTTCATGAAAGCTCAGCAGGTGCAGGACGACGCCGAAGTGGAGAAGGTGAAGGACATGGTCGCCAACGGCTTTAAGCGCAAAACCGACGGTCTCTTCGATTCAGAAGATCGCTGGCAGCGCAAGAAAAAGAGCAATAATGATGATGAGTCTGATGATGACATGGACTACGGGCCTGTCATCGAACGTCCTGAGGAAGCGGTGGAATTGTCTGACGACGACGACGGTGAATGGCGCGAGCAGGCCGCCAGACGGCGCGCGCTCCAAGAATCCTGTACACAAGAATCGCTTCAATTACCGAATGCATTCGAGAGTGTTGTCAGTCAAAATCTCTTTGCGGCGGTCAAGGGGCGATCGAACTCGCTTCACATCGAATCACAAGAGGTTGAAGAGGGACCACTCGCCCGCGCCTTCTCCATGCCAGCCACACTCACACGCTCAGGCAGTCAACACGGCGCTGGAAGTTCATCGATGCTCGCTCGCCAATCCTCCAAGACATTTTTGGGTAAAAAGCGTCTAGCTTCGAAGGGAAGCAGTCTCATGCTCGGCAACAGCCAAGCGAGTCGCTCTTACGTGTTCGGTAGAAACGACAGCCAAAGTCAGTGGGGCACGGAAGACGCACCGGCGACTTCTTTCAAGGAACTTGGTCGCGACGAAGACGCTCGGGCCTTTGGTGCAATTAATACCGCAAACACTGTTAGCAACAAAGAGTCGAGCGGTAGGGAGACGAAGAAAAAGCAATCTCTCTTCGCTATGATGAGCCAAGGGGCAGACGAAAACAAGTCTAAACCAGACGTACAAAAAGCTTTGAAAATGGCGACGCAGCGCAAGTAACGCGAGCGCTTCGAGTCAGACGATTGAATTATGCTTGTAATTTTGAGGCACACGACGGGACTTTTTTGATTGATATGAGGTGATCTTTACTGCAAACAATCAACTCTAAACACTCTCCTCTTCACTAACGCTGAGGGTCACATCTGACCCTCGCTTCTCTAACCACGTAGATACCACATACTAGCTGATTGAAACGCAACCGATGAGCTGGAGCTCATTCGTTTACATTTCCATCTCCTTACCGACGTACGGCTTGGCCATGTTTTCATCATCCTTCGGGGTGTGGATAACGACGGTATCCGGGATCGGCGTAGACGGACCGTTGCGGCCCTTCGGATCGTGGTCGAGCATGATCTTAACGCGCATACCGATGGTACCTTGGCGAAGCAAAGCGTGGCGAGTGCAGGAGACGATGTATTCACGAACCGGGTTACCAGAAGAGATCATGTAACCATCCTTGAACTTCATCGCCTTGGCACGCTGGCCACGAAGCTTACCAGAGACAACGACCTCCGCACCCTTGGCGCCAGCCTCCATGATGTATCGAAGCACGCCGTAGCACGCACTGCGTAGCGATAAAAAATGGAATAAGTCGGTTAGTCACGACACTCTTCGAAAGTCTCACGGAATCAACGCGCGTCAGCCCATCGCGAAACAGCCTCGATAACAGCCACTCTCTCAGCTGTGACCCTAGCTAGCTAAACAGATCTGTGTGGTCTCTACGAGCGCCATCGCGTCCATCTTCACGTAATGCGCAGGTGTAGTGCCGAATGTATCAACGAAAGTTTGACCGGTCGTGCAAGACAACTCATCGCACGCTTCAAGATTGAAAGGTTTAAATAATACGTACCGTCGCACGGCGAGACCGCCAAGAAGCTTGTAACGCAAAGACTCGCACTGTGCAATGGCGCACAAACCACGGTTGTTCACCTTTTCTGCGTAGAGCTCAACAGTGCCTTCGGCGAAGTTGAATCGGCGCTGCACAAGCGAGGTGAGCTCGCGAATGCGGCGACCCTTTTCACCGAGCACGTTAGCCGTGCGCGTGGCGCGGATGATGATCTCCGTCTTCATCGGCGTAACGCGGACCTCGACGCCAGAGTATCCGTCTTCCGCGAGCTCACGGACGAGCATTTCGTTGAGTTCGGCGAAGAAGACGCCATCGGCGACGAACTGTGAGCGATTACGAAGACGCACGCGCGTCACTCTCGTCAGTCTCTCATTCTCGCCTCTACCCTTTTAGGGCTTTGCATACACGACGACGTCCGCGTGGATCGGGCGCACCCCCATCCACCGCCGACGCTTGTACGACGAAGAAAATGAATCGTGACGACTTTGCGACACATTTTCCTTCGCTTCCAACGTCGAAAGATCGTCGCGCGCGGGCACGGCGACCACCTCCAACCTCAAACGCCCCGGCGATCGATGGCTGGGCGAGAAACCCCACACAGAGCGCTCATCGCTCGCTCGCCCGTCTCGCGCACGACGTGCGCGACGACGCGCGGACCGTCGTCGCGCGCGTGAATCTTTTCTTCAACGTACCTTGCGCTTCTTGCTGATGTTGGCGGCCATGCTGTCGAAGTAGGCGTCGACAAAAGAGGCGGAGACGGTCGCGCGCGCGCCGTGTCGTCGCGATGGGCGAGCGAGGCCAGGCGGACGACCGTGACGCGAAGACGTTCGTCGTTTTGATGGGTTTCGGGGATCTTTACTATGAAGTTCGAGATTTTTCATAGAGTCCTGCATCGGCCAGTCCTGACCCGTCAAATGAGCTACTGTTGTTAGTTCGAGTTTGTCAGATGCGCTTGACTCGCTTGACTAGTTTACCATGAGTTACATGCTGCTATGCTTTTCCACCTTCCAAATCTTCGATGCGGCGAGCTTGAGAATCCAACATGGTTCTGAGGTGCTGGATTCTGTCTCGAAGCTCGTCGCATTCCTCCTCTCGTTCGCCTATGACTTCCAACGCCGCGGCGTACCGTTTCTCCCAGTCAGACGTCTTATCTCCCTCGGCGAGCCGTTCTGAGTTCACTAGCTCGTTTGCCAGCGAATCGCGCGTCTGTTCTAATTTTTTGATCTGATCTTGAGCGATGTGAAGTTCAGTCTCTCTCGCGGCAAGCTGACTCTTGAGCGTGGCGAGAGTATCGCGAACCATGAGACTTAAACCCGCTTCTCCTCCCGTGAGTAACATGGCTGGCGGCGGTGAAGACGTCGTGCTGTCGTTTGCGTCGCCCTCTGTTTTCCTCGACTGTATCTCGTTTTGAGCAACCTTGAGATCCGCCTCGAGTTTGGCCACGGTGGCAAGCAACTCTGCACGCTCACCATCCCAAGACTCGGCGCTTTGCTTATGCTTACCACGCTCTTGCGCGAGAAGTTGCTTCAAGTTTGTCTCGCGTTTTCGAGCTTCGTCTTCTAGTGCCGACAAACGACCCTCTTGCTCGGCGAAAGACTCGCTGAACTTAGACAACTTGGCTGACTCGGCAATGGTTTTCGCCCTCTGGTCCTCGAGCGCAGCTTTCAACGTATCGCACTCCGATTTAATCTTCTCCAAGCGCTCGAGTGCGACTTGTTTCTCTTTTTCTGCTGATTCCTTTTCATTTATCGCCGCAGCTTCACGCTGCGCCGCAGATTCAGCTCTCGACTCAGCGTCAGCCAAACGTGTCGCCGCAGCTTTCTCAGTCGCCGCCCAAGCCTCTGTGCTTTCGTTTGCCTGTAGCTGTAGCGCCTCGATCTGTCGAAGTAATGGTCGAGTGCTCTCCGGCATGCGTCGAAGTAGTTCGTCATGACTGCTTTCAGCAGCCTGACAACGCTCCTCTACAGCGGCGAGATCATTCTTAAATCTCTCCTCTTGACGCTCTAAAGAAGCATTTGATCGCTGCAGGGAGTGCTGCAAATCTGAAATCTGGTCCTTCAAACTCTGCTCACGCTCACGCGAGCTCTTTAATTCACCGGCGAGTTCTTCACTGCGTGCCATGTTTGCCTTCACCTCTACGTCAGTAAGCTCTTCCTTCGCTTGCGCTAATTTGGATAAATAGTATTCTTTCTGTTCACTCAGCTGTGTTGCCCATCGCTCCTTCTCCGCGACGAGTTCCTTTTGGGTAGCATCTAAATCTTGCGTGAGTCTGGCGATGGATTCATCCTTGATCTGAATTTCTCCACTCGCGCCTTTTTGCGCCTCATTGCGCTCCCTCAGCTCTAGCCTGAGCTTCTTGATGGTTCCCTCCATATCAGCTTGCTTCTTGCTCAAGACCTCACCCTCTGCCATGACTTCTTTAATCATTTCATCCTTTTCTTTTACCAGCATATCCGCGCTGGTGTAAGCATCCGCTTGCTTTTTTAGAGTTTTACACTGAACCATCAATTCTTTAATCCGTGCTTCGGCTTCGACGAGCTTTTGCTCGGCTGTGGCGGCTCGTTCGGCAGACTCTTCTTGCTCTGCGTCCAATGTCGCGCGTTGAGCCGCTCTGCGCGCGATCTCGGTCTCCCTCGCCTTCAGCTGATGCTTCACAACCTTCAACTCTTTGAGCGCATCCTCGTGACTCATATTATTCACGTTAATCTCGATCTCCTCCGCGTCATCCACCTCCTCTGTCGCGGCGGGCGGAGGAGGCGACCGGGGAGCGACTTTTGGCTTCGCAGTAGGCGGTTTCGGCTCAGACTCGGGCTTCTTCTCGCTCTCGGTCTCGTTCGGCGCCATCGTCGCGCTCGGGACCGACGATGATACGTCCGGTTCGGCCACCTTTTTCTCGCTCACCGAAGCGGTCGCGTCGGCGCTCTCGTCTCCGCTCGCCTGGGCGACGTCGCCGGTGGCATTCTTCCCCACATCTTTCAACCCAAACGCCTCGTCCGCGCGTTGTTCCAAGTCTCTCGCCGCCTCACTCGCCCTCTCTGAGATCGCTTCTGCCATCGCTCGCACGTCCACGTTGTTGAGTTCGTTCAACGCTTCGCTCGCCCGCGCGCTGATCGTCGTCGTGAGCGAGTCAAAACTCCAGTCGCTCCCGGTGGTCCAACCCATCACGCTCGTCTCGAACGTCGAGCCACCGCTCGCGCTCGACGCCGGGGCATCCCTTGCATCGGCGTTTGCGCCCTCGGCGCTCGCTCCGCTCGACGCCATGCCTCCGCGCCGCGCTCTGGACGCGGCCCAGTCTCGCGGGCGCTTTCGAAAGTTCACTGGGCTGGGCGACGAGACGATAGTCGGGGACGCGCGGGACCGCGCGCGAGGGCGACGGCGCGCGCATGGCGGCCGATGATGAGGTCGACGACGCGAGCGGAGAGGAGGAGTCGGCGCTGCCCGAGAGAAAGAGGGTGACGCGAGGAGACGCGCGACGATTGGGAGATGGGCAACAGTTTTGGTGCACCACGAAGTGCTTCGTGCGAGAGGTGTTGGAGGGACGAGAGATCGCCATCGTCGATGATTCGGTTGAAAATTCGGATGGCGAGTTAGTGCACGGCGAAGACGAGGGGTTGGCGAGCGAGATGTACGAACTTCGGCGCAGGGGTGGCGGAGTGAGCGACGAGGCAACGTCGGAGGAGACGCCTCGCGTGGTTCGTCGAGTAGAAATTTGTGGATTCGTCGTGGAGAGGCGCGTGAGAAAAGATTCAAAAATTATGTTCACGGTAGATGATGGATCTGGGTGCGTGGAATGTGTGGTTTGGACTCAGGATGGCGGTGTGAGTGGAGAACAACTGGAAATGTTTGGGATCGGTAGCACGGCTGACGGAGCAGTTACAGTGGCCAAGGAAATTCGCGTCGGAACTCTCGTGCGCGTGCAAGGTAGAATACGAGACTGGCAAGGGCGACGACAAATTAATGTAGATACAGTACAGCCGAATCTCGATCCGAATGAAGAACTGTTGTTTTGGCTAGATGCGTCTCGAAGTTGAGCTAGAGCTACAGTGTAAATTATTTCTAAATTTTCTATTCTACTCGGGTGCGAGCGCGCTACCTGCATCCGAATCATCCTCGCTGATTTCAGGCAGCGTTTCAGACATCTGTTGTATTTCTGTAGATCGTCGGGATCTAAATACTCCCTTTGCAGTTGACAGCCAGCCGCTCAAGATACTCGTTGAAGTCTCGCTGAGGGTGGATTGTTTGGCGCGCTCTGCGTCAAATGGAAGTTCAGGATCACTCGAGGATTCTAGATTCGAGCTGTCCGAATCGGATGATAGTGTTTGTTTCTCTCGACGCACTGCTACTTTTTCCTTTGAACGCGCGTCCATGCTTGACGCAGCTTGAGCGCGTACAGATTGTAACCAACCTCGCATCATTGAAGCAGCTGCAGGCGACACAGCAGAGCGCTTCGGTGGCGAGTTATCACTAGACTCGTGGGCAGATGATTCGCCTGAATCGTCTGAGAGGTTCGTTGATTCCTGTTGCAACTTTTTGCGGGATTCTCTCGCTTGTAACAACCAGGTTTGCATCATTATCCTGGAAGACGTACTCATTTGAGCTGAAGTCGCATACTTGGCCTCGGTATCTGTGTCGCTTTCTGATGAGAAGTCGGTCGAAGAAAACACCCCTACTTCTTTCAGTGATGACTGTCTATTTGCGCGTAGTTGCTTCACGGCCGCCAACCAACCCATGAGTGCAGCTGAAGCGCCTTCGGACAATGTGACCGTCGGGAACCGTTGCATGCCAGTATCAGCTTCACTCTCTGAGGTATCAGAAAGCATGAGAAGGTTTGCACCGCGTCCGGATGCTCGCGACCCCGCATGTGTGAGCCAAATACGCATGATTTTATCAGATGACTCTGACAGCCTCACCTCTCCGAATTCATCTTCGAAATCTGAATCAGATTCTGACATCTCTCCAGCTCGCATTCGTCGTCGAACAGCCTTGCCGAGCTTGAGCCGTCTCGCCGTGCGTGGTGAGAGAATTTCTTGTAACTGATCGATAACCCAATCCCTATTTTTCGACATGAACGCGTGACGGAACTGATCACTCGTCAAATCTGCGGTTGTGATGTCCATGGCGCGTCCATCCGTGCTTTCCTCAACTTGTTGCATTTTTGGAGCGAAGAGAGTGGTAAAGTCTCCCTCGTCAAGTTCTTCTTCAATGATCATCTCACCTGCAGTGATGGATGAGGTGATTTTCCACAGTCCACAGTAATCTGCGAGCACCATAGACAAACGTTTTGCGGTGTACGACGCACCTAGTACTAAAATGACACAAGCCCAAAAGAGAATATCTTCAAACATATTATAGTTTGCCCGAAGCATCATGGATAGGGCGAGAACAAACAAGAAAGATCCAGCTCCGCCGAGAGTGATGACGAAGTAGTACTGACTTGAAAAGCACATTTGATCAATAGCTCTTAGACCAGGATCGATCGATTCGTCGTATACTTGCTCAAGGCCTTTCCATCTTGACGTTCGATTGATAAAGCGGTACCGTGCATACTTCAGGTACTCGTATACTTTCCATCCATGAAACAACTCTTGGATATTGAATGTCAGTACATCCATAACGATTTGGAACGGAATAATAACGACTGAAAATAGCAGGTAGATCAAAAGATCTTTCTTTCTGAAACCATAGAGGTAGGAAAGCCGTAGTTGATCGTTGAAGTCCCAGAAAAAGAAGATGAAGAAAGGCGTCATGTAAACACTCGCAGTGTTTACACCGTAAGCTGCGAGGAATCCCATCAAATCCTCGACTAAAGTGTCCTCGGCATCGACTTTCACTTCTTCTTCGACGTCATCGTCGTCGCCAAATTTAAATGGCAAAAGATCAAGAACAAAGTTGACCACATAACTGATTTTGTCGGGAAGCACGAGAGCACAATACGCAATGAAAGCATCCAAGTACACATATTCAACCATACCCATGATTGTTTCGAAAAAGAAGCCGAGCGTGAAATCTGTGAAATCGTCTGCACCAATCGTCGCCACGCCCACAGAGGCCGAAAGCACTATCGACACCGGGGCTAGCAAAAATGCCTCCCCGAGCGCTGTTTCAATTTGCATTTCCAAGATGACGTGTACAACCTTCAGGAAGAAGAAAATGGTGAAGAACTGAACGCCAAAAGTGTCAGTGAAAGAGAACTCGATCAAAAAGACGTTTGTTACATTGACCAGAAGATTCATCAAGACAAAGTGACTTCGTTTCCAGACTTCTGGCTTGAACATGACTTCATCAACGTAACGCTCGTCTTCCAACTCTTTTTCTTCCTCATCTTTCAGCTCTGCTGGTACCAGGATTTCGGCACAGACACCCATCATGTACATGCTAGCTGTCAAGAAGCATACGGCATATCTACCAGATGTTGCTTTCTCCACGACTGCTAGGTCGATCTCACGGCCAATATTATCGATACTGATGGGAAACGTTGTGATGATGGGGAAGGCTGTGAAAGCAGCTCGAAAGCCAAATTGACACAATACGAAGGGTAACATCCCGAGTGTGACGCCAAGGAGCGGAGGACCAATCATGATGCGGATGTACGGTACGAACCTGAATCTTGGAGGATCTTTCAGTAAGGTGAAGATTCTCACCACCATCCATACTGCAAAAATGAGAACAACGGCGAGCAATCCAATCGCACAGAAGAGCACAAGGTAGAATAAAAAGTCGAATGCGAAGTAGTTCAGCAGATCGAACCATCCCAGAGCTTGTGTTGTCATTGTAAGAGTGTATGAACCGTCGTGGCTCGCTGATGAAACATAATTGTCCATGGTGACTGTGGCGGCAATGATACGTTTGTCCTTAGCGCTGACCTGGTAGTACAGGATTTCAAAATCAACAGTAGTGGGAATGAGGCCAGCTGTCAATACGAACCCTTCGACAGGGCCAAAAGTAACAGGAATCAGTTCCTGAGCGACAATGTCTGAGATATATTTGGTCTTGTCGACCGGAGGTTCCGTTTGATCGTTCGCTAAAATACTCGCCTCAAACAGTGCATCTTGACTCTCAGCCTCAGCCGTCAAATAAAAGAGAGTATCCCCTTCTGCTTCATACCAACGCTTTTTTGCAGAAGCTTCAGTAAAGAGTTCTTCGTAAAAACATGATAGAGATAAAGTCAATTCATCAGCCACCGCAACCTGCACTTGCGGGCTGTATTGATCAATGTAAACAGTCTCCTCAACAGGTACCAAAGTAGACTCACCATAACTGACAAATGTTCGATCTGTTCCAAATGTGATTGGCTTGTATTCCGTTTCAGTGACGTGTTGCAAGTAAATATGACTGTCGTGACCTCTGCATGCAGAAAAGAATGGCAAATAATCCATCGCAAAGAGTGTCTGATCTGTCGACCATAACGCTTCATTCAAGAGATTCTTTTCGGATTCATATATGTCTGGAAGTGAAACGATGGCATTTTCATCTTGCTGTCCGTCCTCCGACGTGATCACCCAGTCTTCTGCGGTTGTAGACGTATTTAGAGTAATGTCTGCCAAGATAGGTGAGCTTTCTTCAGTTAGAATTCCTTGTTGTCGTAGGAATTTGTATTTTTTCCACTCAGCTCCAACTGACGAGTTGTAGTCGATTGTTACTCGGGCATCCACCCTTCGACAGCCTGAAAGTTGATCGACCGTAGCGCACTCAGCGTAATCGTTAGCTATAGCTCTGTAGAAAGTGGACGCTACAGGTGAGTTCAGTGGAGACAGGTAATCCGCGTCCGTGTCGAAAGGCAGGACGGCATGAACTGAGTATAGTTCATTTGCGCTCGCCCGCTTCGGATAATCAACGTCAATACAGAGCGTGTCCAAGAATGAAGCGCGATTTCTCAGCCCAGTATTTGCATTGAGAGCTTGTTGAAATCTACCATGAAGCATTCGCAATTCCAATCTAAACGGTAGATCATCCAAAGCCTGTATAACGAGTTCATGTAAACCTCTCTTCCAGATGTAATTTCCAAACTCGGGCTCTTTAATGTTAAAACCAGCCGCAGTTCCGTCACGATTTCTCGTGAACCAGAATGGCATTTCGAGTGATTCTTGTGAGGGAGGACACTTCTTTTCTTGCTCCTCGCCTGCTATAACTTTCATGTCTAACCAGGTAATACCGTCCGCCGTGTCCCACGGTGGACAGGGTACTGATTTGTACTCTGATTCTGCACAGCGTGTATCATCTATGACCGGATTTGTAAAAATCAGGAGTTCATAATGCTCTCCATACTTTAAGCTTTCGTCAATTAAGCGCCAGTCTAGCTTAATTCTTGCTGTGTGACCACGCGGCAGTGTGAACTTCATTAACGGCATATTTTCATCGTCTACGGCAACATTTTGTCCATCACTATCCAAAATGAATGTCGGGTTCAAGAGTTCCCAGTTCTTGTTCTCACAAATATTCCGAGCCATATATGCGAAGGGATCAGTCGCATTTGGATCAATCGGAGACACTGTCGAACTGTTGGACGAATCATCAACTTGCAGTAACTTTCGACCAGCATCAATGTTTTGCCTGACGGATGCAAGTGAGTCTGTACTAAGGCTGCTTGCATTCACAGCTTTCTCATATGACTTCTCAATGAGATCAAAGCTTACAGGCATCACACGCCAGAATGTGATTAAGTCAGCTGAGCAATCGTCCAAGCTCAGCGCAGACGCAGTCGAAGTAGTCCCGTTGGGGCATCTATTCAAAACTTGTCCAGTGCCTGCTGGACAGAAGAAACACGGCTGACATGGGAACTGCTTTCGCGTAGAGTACGAGGAACCCGCTGGACAGTAGTAACCAGCGGGACATTTGTTCAAAAACTGTGTCTCAGGAGTAGTACCAGGTCCACAGACATAACCATCGGGACATTTGTGCTGCGCGAGCGATGTGCGTGCATCACAGACGTACCCTTCAGGACATAATTCAGCCTCACCCTCCGAATCCAGCTGTAACAGGACGCATTTATCCGCATCGTAGCAATCCGCCGTTTGAGTCGCACTGCACGGAGTGTTGGTTGAGTCACAGTAAGAGGAATACTCATTGGTCGCGACAGTTCCTGTACCTCGAGGTTTGTTGTTGCTCATACCATCAATACCGCATACGATCCCACTGTTGCAAGGTAAACAGAGAGACTCTTCTGTCGTGGTGCTTGCTGGACCCCAAGTTCCCTTTGGACACTGACGGCAGGCGACAGGATCACGAGCAGAACGAAAGTAGCCGGCTGGACAGGCTTGTGGCTTGTACGTAGCTTCATCTACACATTCATAACCCGCGGGACAGGGGAGGCACTCCTGGAAGCCTTCGTACGGTGTGTACGTGCCTGGAAGACAAGTTACCGCCGCTGCGTTGCCCGAACCGGAGCTAAAGGAACCTCTCGGAGCTGGAATTGGAATGTACGTACGTTTCGGACAGTAGTGGCCCGGTGTACACGGCCTCATAGGGTTGTAGACGTCCGTGGCTGATGACGACGCCACCGTAGAATCACCGGTGGCCCATTCACAGAAGCTACCTTCTTTGCATGGTTGGGGCTGCTTGAAGGAACCTTCCAAAGTCAAGTTTGTCGCAACGCCTTCCGTACAAAAGGTAGTCGGTGGACATGGTTTTGGTCGGAAATTCTCTTCTTTCAATGTAATACCAGCCTTTGTGGAAGCGCTCAAAACGGCGGCGACATCGATGATCGCAAGAGGGTCTCGTGAAATCGTGTTCTCGAGACAATAGTGCCCGGCTGGACAGCGGGTTCCCGCAACAGCCAGACCCTCTTCATCACAGACAAAACCGGGCGTGCACGGTTCTGGTTTTTCGCGCGCGAACCCAGGACAGATTGTACCTTTTGGACATTTCTGACAAGACTGTTGTCCGTACTCAGAGTTGAATTCACCAGGGAGGCACGGTTTGGGCTCTGCATTCGCCACCCCTGGGCAGTACATTCGTTTCGGACATCGCAGACGCTCTCCGGGAGGGCAGTAGTGACCAGGTGGGCAAGGTCCCGTGCCCTGAGGCGTGATGGAACCTGGCTCACACACGTAACCCGCGTAACACTGCTGCGGAGTGGTGAAGTTGTATGCAATACTTACGCTCGACACAACCCCAGCGGTGCAATACATACCGAACGGGCATGGCAATGGTCTTTCTGCGATGGTGAAGTCGGTGAAATTACTCGTCCTGGTTCCTTCGAGACAGTAGTGGCCTGGTGGACACTGCGTTTGGGGAAGTGCTAGACCAGCCGAATCACAGACTGAACCTCGTGGACACACAAGTGGCGTCATTGATCCAGTCTCAGGTGCAATGAAGCCAACAGGCGTCGGCAGGCAGTCAGACTGACCGGTTCTCGGTTGAAACGTGCCTGCTGGGCATAACGTGAAGTTCTTTCCGCCACCGCAGTACGCACCTCGAGGGCAGAGGATGGCTTCACTTTCCGGACAGTACGATCCAGACGGGCACCGGGAAAAATGGAACAGCAGTCGCTCATTTGAGAAGTCGATCCCATTGGTGGATACTTCTACAAAGACAGTGCGAGTACCGGACTGCTCTAATCCAACGATACAGAGTATAGAAGTGGGCGACAAATAAGTCGCTTTGGTGAGTTCCCTTCCGAATCGGCACGTCAAACTGGAGGAGTTCACAAAGTTTGAACCAGTGATGAATATAGGACTTCTGCTGCCACTTAAACCAACCTTTGGAATAACACCTGAAATTTTTGGAGGTACTTGGTAATCAAATGTGACGGTTTGATTGCTAGAAAGATCTCGCTTGTTTCCTGAGATGGTGATGTTGGCACTACCCAACTTCCGCGCCGGTGTTACACACGTTAAAATATCACTCTGCGTTCTGTACGCCGCGATGGGAAAGAACGTCCCGACGCCGCAGCTGTACTGAATGGAATCGTGCAAATTCGCTGCGGAAAGTGACAAAGTCGTACCCCCGTTTTGCGAACCAGTCGATGGAGAGAGCGCTGTGAACACTGGATCTTGGATATACTCATACACGGTACCATTTACGGAAATAGCTGAGGCGTCCTTCCTAGAGCTCACACCAAAGTCAACAAGTCTTTCCATCCGATCATCGTTGTCGATCACCTTGGAAAGGCCAGTTACGTCGGCAAAACGGAATTGCCACGTTGACGGTGGTGTGACACAAATAGCGAGATGGGAGGACACTACTCGTATCTCCGAAGGTTCCATGGCGCCGTTGCCAAAGAAGCAATAGGCAGACTCGTGCAGATGTGTACCGCTCACGAATAGTGTTGTTGAGCCTTTGACAGTACCAACCTGTGGTTGAATGTTGAAAACGACCGGCTCAACGAAGATCTCAAGTTCGACTCGAACATGTTGGTCCGGCAATGACACAATTTCCACAACACTGAAACCGTGAGCAGACATCGGAGTTTCACACATAATTTCAGAACGAGTGGCATCCACTCGTGCGTAACGTGCTGGTACGATTGTGTCGTCGAGTTGACAACCTAGCCGCAACGTATCCGGCAAAGAGAGTGCGGACATTACGAAGTTCACAAGCGTTCCTCCCGATGCACCGGCTCTTGACGGTATTACAGACAAAATTGACAGTGGGTCATAGTAGTCAACAAAGCCTGCCGCGACGTGATCTTTCGAATTGAACGTCAATGAGACGCTGATTCGCGTGTTCCCTGTACCGGCGGGTGTCGTACATGTAACACCATTGTGCAAACGCTCACCTGATGTAAGAATCGTACCGAATCGACAGAAAGTGTCGTGATTTGGGATGTATTCATCATTCGGACTCTCGAAGCTCACCGTCAGCAACTGCCCACCTTCTGAGACGACATGAGAAAAGCTACTGGATGGCATTTTGAAGTAATCCATGTACGTAAACGACGCATGATGCTCCGAAGTGCCTTGGTCGTCGTTTTCAAATCCAAATTCAAACGATGTAAGGATAGGTGAGAGTCCGTAGCGGTCACGAAGCGCAGATGGCGAAGTACAAATAGCGAGTGCAGAAGAAACCAGATGCGCCTCGTTCGTCTGTGGACCGAAATGGCATAAGCTCGGTGCGTGCAAGTCATATCCTGTGACATGAATCACGGAACCACCGTCGAATCCTATCACAGGGAAAGCACTTTTCATCACTGGTGGTTCGAACAGCTCAAAATCAACACCCGGTCCATCATATCCTACAACCGACACCTCAACAAATCCAACCAAATGGGTCGGTGCTGTGCAGACGAGCGTGAACGCTGTGCATCTTTTTTCGTTTATACTCGTGCATGAAGATTTAGTGGTCACCTGAGAGATTGGTACGGGGAAAGGTCCAAATCTGCAAGCTGTTGGTGATGAGCTCCATTCGTTGGCTTCTATCTCTACAGTGACTTCAGTGAGACCCGCCGTGGAAGCCCTTCCGGGAATAGAGGACATTATGACTATATCATCGTCGAAATACTGTATGGATAGATCACCGAATTTCGAACCTAGGTTCGAAGATAACCAGGCAGTAACGTTCCTTGGAGCACTCGCAGGGGTGATGAATTCAATACCGTCACCTGTACTGCGAGCATACATAGGACCTATCGTTCCGACGTGTCCTATGGCTAACTCAACCATCTCTTCGGGGATGGTAGCGCTGCTCATGGGAGTAGCCACCACTTTGATCACGTCCCCTCCTGATGTTCCTACTTTCGCATCAAAGCTGGAAACAAAAGTAGGAATCGACAACACGGTCATGACCAAATGTTCACTGTAGTCCAAACTCTCACTGGTATCGACGTAGAGCTCAACTTGTCGCTTCGAATCGTTGTCTTTGAAGTCAAAATGCGGCGTCTCGCACACAGTCAGAGCTGTCGAAAGAACTTGTCCGGGCGTACGAAAAGTGCCAAATACGCACCTCGTTGTTTTGCCGTCGAAATCAAGGAAATCAGAACCATGCAGGATGACTACTTCACCTCCAACTTCACTAATCATGTTCGGATGAGACGAATTTAACGTTGGATCAGGTTGGAACATGAACACCAGATCAACTTCATCGATACCGGGCGTGGAACCAAGACTTATTTGCGTGAACCCGGCAGCATATGCTGGCGTAATGCACTCTGAAACATGTGTTGGCGTTGTAGATACAGTCACTGCAGATACGTGGAATCCAGCGATGTGGCACTTAATAGAACTATCCATGGGGTTTTCATGAACAAGCCTCACTGGCACGCCCCCGTGCATCGACCCAAACGATGGGTAGATTGCAGAGGAGGAAACTTCAACAGATTCGCGATAGCTGAAGGGATGCGCGCGTTCGTCAAAGCTCTCGCCGAATAGCCTGGCGTAAACTGGGACGAAGCCCTGTGTGTGTGCCGGAATCACACATTCTAGTGCACTTTCTATGAAAACTCCACTAATTGGCCCTAGCGTTCCAAACTTGCACGCAGCGTTGTCGAATGTCTGCGGGCGTCTAATTTTGAAATATATCAACGCCACAGAACCTCCCTCATCACTGGCATCCTGCGGTATGATACCTGACATTGTATCTTCGACCAAATAATCAAATACAACTCCGGATGATTGAATTTCGTCATCTGTGAGGCTTGTCGAGCCACTCGCAAGGGTACTGACTACGACGGATCCCTCCAAATGCGCTGGTTGCTCTACCACTGCAAGCGCGCTTGATATAACAGTAGCGATAGTAGGTAGTTCCTGGCCGAAAACAAACTTTTCATGAGTCAATGTATTGAAGTGTTTTCCTGATATTTTCACGACTTCACCTCCGGACTCTCCTCCATCGCGAGGTTGCACGCCTGCAATTTCACCCTGAACCTCGTAACTGAGCTGCGCTTGTGGGGACATCTTTATGCTGACGTCATTCACCTGTATCCCGATGGAAACGAAACCAGAAGCGTGATCTGGAGCAAGACAAGAAACAACACCAGCAGATGTAACTTTCGCAACGACAGGCTGAAGGTCGAACACACATGCAACCGGTAACGTTGAGACGGAGGACGGCAACGGTTGTGAGAGCGTCAAATCTACGAAAGACCCACCATCCAGCGATATTAGCGTACGATGTGGCTCGGTGGTCTCAAGATGTGCGATGTACTCATAGTATAATACCTCAGTAGCACTATCGTGACCGTTCATTGCCACATTCAATGGCACTTGACCCGGCGAGTGCGCTGGTAGTATACATTCAACTTTTTCAGAAGAGCCTTGTGTGAGAGCTATACCAGAAATGGTCCCAGCTTTGCACGTGATGACGCTCAGTTCTGTCGAGAAATCGCCGTAGATGTCTAATATTCCTCCACCGGTTTCCACTCCTCGCATTGTAGGCAGGCCAGTTTCTATTTCGGGCAACCTATCGAGTTGAATCTGTACACTTGTTGTCTCCCCAATCCCATCGTACGAGAGTCGTACGAGAGCCTCATCAGCCTCGCCTTGAGGAGAAATACAAATCACCAGAGCGGAAGAAACAGTGTGCAAATTCGATACCTGCGATTTTCCATTCACTTTGAAGACGCACTGCCCGCTCATATTTGTACCTCCCCAAGCCATGTTGAAACCAGAAATGTAAGTCATGCTGCTACCCAGCGTCGGTACGATTAAGGGCGCGATGCGCAAAATTCTAGGCTTCACGACATATTGGAATTCAGCTTGCGAATAGGTGAAATCTTGTGAATTCATGGAAACTGTTACGACTGTAAATCCGGCCTTGGATGCTGGAACGTTACACTGTGTTCCGTCGGAGATACTTAGACCATTCGTAGTCGTTTTGCCAAACTTACACGAACGATGCGATCCATAAAAATTTTCACCATGCAGTGTGACCAGCCCACCTCCTGTGACGAATCCAGACGCTGGAATAACTGACGATGACAGCGATGGAATTTCTTTATATTCGAAATCCACCCCACCCTCCATCAATTTTATCTCTGAAGCACTATTATGGTGAAATACATTCACTCGCACAACTCCTGCTCTGCTCGCGGGTGAAACACATGTTGCTGTACTAGATGATATCCATCTGCCATGAACATTCATAATCGTCCCGAACCTAAAACCCATTAGAACGTCCTTTTTCAGGGATAAACCACTCAAAGTCAGGATAGTTCCTCCCGTGAAAGGGCCAGATGTGGGAGAGACGCGAGACAAAACAGATGATGACGTGTTCATGAACTCAAACGGTAACCCAGGTACAGACCAATCAAACGGATTGTTTGAGATAGCCAAGTGATGATAGCCAACCTCCATGGTGGAGGATTCACACAGCACTTGAGTTGATGATATGAATACAGCTGGAGTCGGAGTGAGAGTACCGAATCGACATAATGAAGATGTTGAAAAGTGATCTCCATAAACAGCAATCAACGTGCCACCAATCGC
>Ga0181589_10001404_pt1 | contig 18653 bp, 15 predicted proteins | sample 071ome_25_FD_132444 | JGI IMG/M metagenome (GOLD analysis project Ga0181589, IMG submission 132444) | Coastal salt marsh microbial communities from the Groves Creek Marsh, Skidaway Island, Georgia - 071410BT metaG (megahit assembly) | ecosystem: Environmental > Aquatic > Marine > Intertidal...
CTTCCGTTACGGCAAACACGAAACGATGTGGACGGGTACCCGGCATGACTTCCCAAATCTCTTGCGCAGTGAATGACAAGATCGGCGCCATCCAACGAACAAGTGCATCTGTAATCCAGTACATCGCCGTCTGGCAACTCTTTCTGGCGTGGCTGTCTGCCTTCAATGTGTATTGACGATCCTTGATGATATCGAGATAAAAACCTCCGAGATCATCAACGCAGAAGTGGTGCAACGATTGAGTTACCTCAGAAAATTCATAACGTTCATAGTGGCCGATAATCTTTTCCGACAGCGCCTTCGTGCGGCGAATCATTTCTGCATCCAGTGATACCAAATCATCCAATGCAACCTGATCAGTTTCTGGATTAAACCCAGCCATATTCGCCAACAAGAATCGCGATGTATTGCGGATCCGGCGGTAAGTATCTGAAGTGCGGTTAAGGATTTCATGACTCACTGTCATTTCTTTTGTGAAGTCTGTTGATGCAATCCACAAACGCAAAATATCCGCACCCAAGGTATTCATCACATCCTGTGGCGGAATCACATTACCGAGAGACTTCGACATCTTTCTGCCATCTTGATCGACAGTAAACCCGTGAGTTAGCAGCCCCTCATACGGTGCGCGACCATGAATCGCGACAGATGTTAGAAGCGATGACTGGAACCAACCACGATGTTGATCAGACCCTTCGAGATACAAATCAGCAGGGAAGCGAAGACCTTCACGACGACCGAGAACCGACGCGTGCGTTGTGCCAGAGTCAAACCAAACATCGAGCACATCTGTGACCTTGCGATAGTCTTCGGCATCATCACCAAGCAATTCACTTGGCTCAAGATCAAACCAGGCATTGATGCCGCCTTCTTCGATTTTGGCAGCAATTTTTTCAAAAAGTGCTTCTGTATCGGGATGTAGCTGACTCGTTTCTTTATGCACGAAGACAGTAATTGGAACACCCCAATTTCGTTGCCTTGAGATACACCAGTCAGGTCGGTCTTGAAGCATCGCCGCCAAGCGATTCTTACCCCAGCTTGGTGTGAACTGAATTTGCGATTCGACAGCCTCTCGAGCCGTTTCCAAAAGTCCTTCCCCTTGCATGCGAATAAACCACTGTGGAGTCGCACGGTAAATCACTGGCGTTTTATGGCGCCAGCAATGTGGATAGGAGTGTTCAAGCTTTGCTTTGTGAACCAAACGTCCCTTTTCGGCCAGGTAGTCTGAAATCACTGGACCTGCTTTTTCGACGTGTAAGCCCGCAACGACAGCTACGGATTCAGCAAAAGTTCCGTCATCACGTACAGGTGTTAACAGCTCAATATCTAAGGCTTTTGCAGCATTAAAATCTTCAAGGCCATAGGCAGGCGCTGAGTGGACGGCGCCTGTACCCGCTTCGAGAGTCACGTGCTCACCTGTGACAACCGGAACAACACGACTATCCCATGGTGCTTCACATTGGATTCCAGCTAAAGCTTCACCAATTGTCTTGCCTAAAATCGTGAATTCATCAATGCCATAACGCTCGGATAATGCCTCGAGACGCCCCTCGGCCAAAACCAATGTCCACGTTGTGCCATCTTTTTCAAATTGAGCTAAGACGTATGGAAGCTCGGCGTTGACCGCAACAAATTGGTTAGCTGGAAGAGTCCATGGTGTCGTTGTCCATATCGCCATCGAAGCATTCGCAGCGATATCTGAGGACACTCCAAAAGCACTTTCGATTTGATCCGTGTTTTGAATCGGAAAGGCGACGTCAACGGTCCACGTTTTGCGGTCTTGATACTCCACTTCAGCTTCAGCCAAAGCACTCTCACAATCCATGCACCAATAAACGGGCTTTGCACCCTGGTGGAAATGACCATTGTTGATAATCCGTCCCAAAGACCGAACGATATCCGCCTCAACTTTGTAATCCATCGTCAGGTAGGGATGATCCCAGTCCCCTAAGATACCAAGGCGCTTAAAATCAACTTTTTGTCGCTCAATTTGCGTCGCGGCGTATTCACGACACGCATTTCTGAATTCACTTGCCGATCGAAATTTGTCACCGATTTTACCGATCGTTGTCTCAACCTTGTGTTCGATTGGCAACCCATGACAGTCCCATCCGGGAACATAGGGCGCGTTATATCCCGCCAACCCTTTAGCTTTGACAATGATGTCTTTCAACACCTTGTTGACGGCATGACCGATATGGATATCGCCGTTTGCATACGGAGGGCCATCATGCAGGATAAAGGTCTTATCACGGTTCGACTGCACATCACGGATCTGTTGATACCAATCGTCCGCAATCCATGACGCCAACATATCCGGCTCACGTTTCGCCAAGTTCCCACGCATTGGAAACTCTGTATCAGGAAGATTTAGCGTCTGTTTGTAATCAGTCATTCAGTTTCAGATCCAGTTAATACGCTCAGTAATTCCAAAGCCCTTGCGTTATCGACCCGAATTTGTGCGGTCAACGCTTCGATGCTTTCGAATTTTTGTTCAGCGCGAATAAATATCCGTGGAGTCACGATCAAAGTGCGACCATACAACTCCCCAGTAAACTCATGCAAATGCACTTCCAATCTGACCTTCTGGCCAGAGACGGTTGGACGCGAACCAATGTTGGCAACCCCAGTACCAATCTGCCCATCGGGAAGTTCAACCGTGCAACCAAACACACCGTGTAGTGGCGGCGAATTTGAGAGCGCTATGTTAGCAGTCGGGAACCCAATTTTCCGCCCTAATTGTTGCCCGTAAATCACTCGCCCACAAAGCGCGTAGGGTCGGCCGAGCAATTGTGCAGCACCATCGAAATCATGCGTCTGCAACAAATGCCGTATCCGTGAGGATGAAATCCGCTCATCACCCACCCGGTGAGTATCCGACTGCTCAACCGTAAAACCATGCCGCTCACCTGAGTGAACAAGGTAATTAAAGTCACCCTGCCGGTCACAACCAAAGCGAAAGTCATCGCCAACGACCATATGCTTCACGTGCTTCCCTGCGACAAGCTGGCTGACAAAGTCTTCTGCAGTCATTGGCCGGATATCAGAGAATTTAAGGCACCAAATACTGTCAACACCCAAGGCTTTCAGGGCGGCCACTTTGGATTTGAGATTCATCAATCTTGCTGGTGCAACCTGGCTATTACGGTTTGCAAAATATTCTTTTGGCTGCGGCTCAAATAACACCACAGTCAAAGGAAGCTTTAACTGATCAGCAACCTGCTGTGCCTGACGAATAACGCGCTGGTGCCCCACATGCACCCCATCAAAATTACCGATGGTTAAAACATGTGGTGATCGAAACTCTGCATGTCGACCAAAAACAAACTGCATAACGTTAACGGGCTGATGGCGGAACGAGCAGCGCAGTATACCGGATTCCCGTCAGTCTCAGAGTTAACAAATACAAAAGTCCTGCGATAATAAGAAGTGCGGTTGTCCAACCAACGCGCTCAATGATCAGATAGTCCGCCAACACAGAGGCAGATGGAGCCCACCAGGCCACTTGCACCATGATGATCAATGCAAGCGCCACCTGCAGAATCTGTTTCCACGGAAGACCACGAACCTCATACCATCCGCGCTGATGCAGACCACGCAGTAATAGCGATGCATTGACCCAAGCGGAGAGTGATGTCGCGAGCGCCAGACCCACATGATCGAGAGACCACACCAAAATCAGGTTGAAGACCATATTTGCGGTCATCGCGATTAACCCGATTTTCACCGGCGTCTTCGTGTCTTGGTGCGCGAAATAATGAGGCGCGAGCACTTTAATCATCATGAATGCGGGCAGACCCGCTGAATAAGCCATCAACGACATTGCAGATGCCTCTATATCTGACACCGTCATCGCACCATATTGAAAGAGCGTCGATAAAATCAGCTCGCCAAAGACAGCAAGTGCAGCCGCACACGGCAGACCTAATACCAGAACGACCCAGATCGCCCAGCTTTGCGTTTGACGGGATGCATTGGCGTCATCTTGCGCAAATTCACGAGATAGCTTCGGGAGGATGACTGTTGAAACAGCAATCGCAATCACACCGAGAGGAAGCTCCATCAAACGGTCTGAGTAATACAACCAAGACACAGACCCTGACACTAACAAGGATGCCAACACCGTATCGAGCAACAGGTTGATTTGGCTGACAGAGACACCGAAAAGCGCGGGAACCATGAGTTTCAAAATTTTTGAAACACCAGGGTGATCAGCTTTGAGTGACGGCTTAGGAAGCAATCCTGCAGCCATCAATGGGGGAATCTGAATCAGAAGCTGGATCAACCCGGCAATCGCAACACCAATCGCAAGCCCCATAACCGAAGGTGAAACAACTGGCACCAAAAACAGTGCGCTTCCAATCAACGATAAATTTAAGAAAATTGGAGTCGCAGCCGGCACCGCAAAACGACCGATACTATTTAAAATGCCGCCGGCAAATGCAACAAAGCAAATGAATCCAAGATAAGGGAAGGTCCAGCGCAGAAGATCAGCAGTTAAAGCCATTTTCCCCGGGTCATTAGAGAAACCCGGAGCAAACAACATCGCGATCCATGGCGCGAGAAGAACGCCAATCACACTGATCGCGAACAGGATTAACCCAAAGCGTCCGGCCACTTGATTTATCAAACGTTTGACCGACTCTTCCCCCTCTTTTTCTCGTGTTTCAGAAAATACAGGGACAAATGCCTGTGCAAAGGCGCCTTCACCAAACAGGCGACGGAGAAAGTTTGGGATTTTAAAAGCGACAAAAAACGCATCGGCTCCAGCAGACGCACCCACAGAGTTGGCAAGAACAATGTCTCGCACCAATCCCAGAACGCGTGAACCAAGCGTCCAACCGCCTACTGTTATTCCAGATCGAACCATCTTTTCTGTCGTCACGCTTTACTATCCTTGACCTCTGGTTCCATTTTCGGTACATTCCCGCGCCTTGAATTTCCAGTTATTTCAACTGGTTCGAAGTTTAGTGTAAGGGAGCAACCCCGGTGGCAAATAGTCCCCAGGCGCGTAAGCGCGCAAAGCAGGCGGATGTCCGTCGCAATCATAACGCCAGCCTGCGTTCACGGGCTCGCACATATGTTAAGAAAACACTGGCAGCAATTGCGACCGGTGAACAACAGGCTGCAACGGATGCTTTCCGTGAAGCTGCACCGATTCTTGATAGCATGGTCACTAAAGGCATCTACAAGAAGAACAAGTGCGCTCGCATTAAGAGCCGCCTGAACGCGAGAATCAAAGCAATCGCGTCTTAACACAGACATATAGGCGCTGGCTTAAACCAGCGCCATATTGTCTCGATGCACTAACGCATCACCTTCCAACAACAACTGGCTTTCTTTCAGTTGCGTGGTCGTTTTTCCGAACATCTGTACCGCTTGGCTCGAACCGTAGTTCACAAGGCCCGTGGCTAGTCGCTCTCCATCCGATGTCTCGATTCCGACGATATCGCCGCGATCAAAAACACCCCTAACTTCAGTCACACCAACAGGTAACAAGCTTCGACCCTTTGCTTTTAGAGCATCGGCTGCACCGGCATCCACCACTAGAACACCACGCGTTTGTTTATGCGATGCCAACCAGCGTTTTCTGGCTGCCTGCGGTTTTAAATCTGGATATAACAACGAACCGACTGATTCACCGGCACGCAATTGCTCAAGCACTCCTTCAACCCGACCATTTGCAATCACGGTCATGGCTCCAGAGCGCGCAGCTTGCTGTGCTGCGACGATTTTGGTGTACATGCCACCACGACCCAATGCACCTCCGTTTTTACCGGCCATGGCCAATAGGCCATCGTCTAGAGCGCGTGCTTCTGGAATTAATGCTGCATCTGCGTGGAAACGCGGGTCTTTATCAAAGAAACCATCTTGATCTGTCAGGATGACTAAGACATCCGCTTCAAGGAGATTCGTCGCCAACGCACCAAGTGAATCGTTATCACCAAATCGAATTTCGTCGGTTGCCACGGTATCGTTTTCGTTGACGACCGGGATGACCCCAAATTCATTCAGCGTTTTGAGTGTGTCACGCGCGTTGAGATAGCGCTTACGATCGGCAAGATCTTCGTGAGTAAACAACACTTGAGCAGTCTCACGGCCACAGGCTGCGAAGCAACTTTGCCAAGCTTGTACTAGACCCATTTGTCCGATCGCCGCTGCTGCCTGGAGCATCGGAAGCTCTTGTGGACGCTGATCGATTTTCAGCGCCTTAAGACCAACTGCAATCGCGCCAGATGACACCAAACATAACTCCACACCGTCATCGATCAATGCAGACATTTGCTTGACCCACGCCTGCATCCTCGAGAGATCAAGACCCTGGCCATCATTCGTCAGGAGTGCGCTACCGATTTTTACAACCCAGCGCTTGCCTGATTTGAGTTTGGTGCGTTCAGTCACGAACTACAATGACCTCCATTTCATGATCATCGTCATCATCATCTTCTTCATCATCGACGTCGATACCCTTACGCTGCATACGACGTGTTTCGCGTAACTTTGCGATGCGGTCATGTGCCTCTTCTGCCATTTGATCAAGCCAAGCTCGCTCGGCCGCCTCAGCATCAGGATCTTCGCGACGCTCTATCGCCGATTCTTCGAGTCGAGTCATCAGATTATAAGCAAGAAGCTCACAACCCTCTCCTGTCACGCCCGAAATCACATGAACGGGATGCGGCCAGTTGAATGCATCTTTTAACGCCTCAACAAACTCTTCACGTTCGTCTGCATTAATCAAATCAACTTTGTTTAAAACGAGCCAACGCTCACGAGCCGCAAGGGACGGACTGAATTGTTCGAGCTCATCAGCAATCGTCTCAACCACTTCAACAGGATCCTTTCCATCCACAGGAGCAACATCAACGAGATGGAGCAAAATCCGAGTACGCGTGAGATGCTTCAAGAATCGAGTACCCAGCCCCGCACCCTCAGCTGCGCCAGAAATTAATCCAGGGATGTCTGCAATCACAAAATTCCGATGTGGCGCTAATGACACAACACCTAATTGGGGTGCCAAAGTGGTAAACGGATAGTCTGCAATTTTTGGTTTGGCTGCAGATAGCTGACTGATGAGTGTCGACTTACCCGCATTCGGCAAACCAACTAACCCAACATCAGCGAGTAACCGCAACTCAAGACGTAACTTAAACGCTTCACCTGGAGTGCCAGGCGTGGTCCGTCGAGGAGCGCGGTTTGTCGAGGACTTAAATCGCGTGTTCCCGAGACCTCCTCGACCACCTTCAGCCACAGTCATCACATCGCCATCTGCAACAACTTCGCCGATCAGGGTATTGGTCTCATCGTTATAGACAGTTGTTCCAACTGGAACCTTTAAGATCAGATCACTACCACCGGCGCCTGTTTTATTCCGACCCGCACCTGGGCGGCCATTATCAGCGCGATATTGTGGCTGAAAGCGATAATCTATCAGCGTATTGAGATTCTCATCGGCCAACAAAATGATCGACCCGCCATGGCCACCATCGCCACCATCGGGGCCACCCTTAGGAATGTATTTTTCACGACGAAAACTCAGGCAACCTGCGCCACCTTTTCCAGCTTCGACCGTGATTAACGCTTCATCTACAAATTTCATGGATCGTCCAAAACGCAAAAGCCCCGCACAAGCGGGGCTTTTCGATCAGTGAGACCTTCGCTTACGCAGAAGGTATAACACTTACGAAGCGGCGCTTGTGCGGCCCCTTCACTTCAAACTTCACTTCGCCATCGGCTTTCGCGAAGAGTGTATAGTCTGTGCCACATCCGACGTTAACACCCGGATGGAACTGAGTTCCACGCTGACGAACTAAGATGTTACCAGCCAAAACTTCTTGACCGCCAAACTTCTTCACGCCAAGGCGTTTACTTTCCGAATCGCGGCCGTTACGGGTACTACCACCAGCTTTCTTGTGAGCCATTTCCGTCTCCTGCCTTAACCGTTGATCGCTGTGATCTTAATTTCAGTAAACCACTGACGGTGTCCCTGACGCTTCATGTGGTGCTTGCGACGCTTAAACTTCACAATAGTCACCTTATCGCCACGGCCGTGCTGAACCACTTCTGCAGACACTTTTGCACCGTCAACGACTGGTGTGCCTACCTTGATTGATTCGCCTTCTCCAACCATCAGTACACGATCAAAATCGATGGTCGAACCGGTCTCGGCTTCGATTTTCTCGACCTTGATGAGCTCGCCTTCAACAACGCGATGCTGTTTGCCGCCTGTTTCAATGACCGCGTACATGTTCTAACTCCGTTTTCAAATCTCGGCGGCATATGCCACCCGAAAGGCGCGTAATAATAGGGAGTTCCAAAACAGAAGACAAGTCCTAATTTCGCTTTTTCTCAACTGAATAATCGTTAGAATACAGGCTTAATTGATACCGGACGAATTCATGCCGACTGCTGACCAACTAATTGACCTTATCCGACCTGATTTTGATGCGTTAAATGAGTTACTAATTTCTCAACTTGGATCCGATATCGATCTGATCGAGGAAGTAAGCCAATATTTGATTCAATCAGGCGGTAAACGCGTTCGTCCACTCGTTACCTTAATGACCGCACGTGCGCTCAATACAAACAATGATCACCACATCCCGCTTGCGGCCTCAATTGAGTGTCTGCACACAGCAACACTATTTCACGATGACGTCGTCGATAGCTCAGATGCGCGACGCGGGCAACCCAGCGCGAATGCTGCCTTCGGTAACAGTGCCAGTATCTTAGTTGGTGACTTTGTTTATTCACGGGCTTTTCAAATGATGGTCTCAGTCGGACGCATGGATGCACTGAAGCTTCTCGCAGATACCACAAACCAAATTTCTGAAGGTGAAGTGTGGCAACTGAAGAACCAACATCGTGCTGACGTGTCCGAAGCAGAATATGATCAAGTCATCACACGTAAGACCGCAGTGTTATTTGAGGCGGCCGCAGCGTGCGCAGGTCTCGTGACAGAACAACCCGAAGACGTAATTAACGCTCTAAAAACGTATGGGCTAGAACTTGGTTTTGCATTTCAGTTAATCGATGACTACCTCGATTATGCCGGCGATTCCGAAAGCCTTGGGAAAAATTTAGGCGATGATCTAGCTGATGGAAAATGCACACTACCTCTAATTAAGGCGCTTGAAGAAGTCTCAAAAGAAGAGGCTGAGATCATCACGCAAGCCATTACATTCGGTGATCGCGATCAATTTTCTGCGATCGCCGCAATTGTAACCAAGACAAGCGGACTTACTTATACAAAGGAGCGCGCGCTGTCCGCGGTGGAGAAAGCCAAAAAAGCACTTCGCGTAGTGCCTGACTCCCAGTTCAAAGAAGGGCTTATCGGACTCGCAGATTTATCAGTCAGTCGAGGCAATTGAGGTGAATACATGGCTACTGCCTATTTTGCAGCCGGATGTTTTTGGGGAGTCCAGCAGCGCTTCTCTAAATTACCCGGAGTAACAAACACCACGGTCGGATACATGGGTGGCACAACGGACGCCCCGGATTATCGATCTGTCTGTACCGGCCAAACCGGTCATGCTGAAGTCGTCGAAGTCGAGTACGATCAAGCCCAAGTCGACTTCACGACGCTCATATCATGTTTTTTCGAATGGCACGATCCAACCCAAGTGAACCGACAAGGGCCTGATATTGGCACCCAGTATCGATCTGCTATTTTCCCGCAAAACAAAGAGCAACGGATCGAAGCAGAAAACAAAATCGATCAACTTAATCAGTCCGGTTACTACAGCCAACCAATTGCAACGACAATCGAAACTGCGGACACATTTTGGCCGGCTGAAGACTATCACCAGCATTATCTCGACAAGCGTGGCCTTGGCCACTGCGGAATTTAAATGGCTCGGATACTCGTCACCGGTGGCACAGCAGGGATCGGACATGCTGTCATCAGGCAACTCATCGATTTGGGGCATGAGGTGATTGGAACATCTCGACACCATCAGCCGAACGAGGGCCCAGTCGAGTGGTTTACTCTTGATCTCAGCCAAGCAGAGAGCGTGCAGTCCTTCTGCGACAGCGCCGCCTGGAACAAACCTATCGATGCCATTTTTAACAACGCAGGTTTTGGCCTCATTGCACCAATCGAATCTGCATCAACAGAAGCCATCCGGCAGCAATTTGAAGCCAATTATTTTGGCACCATGGCAGTTACACAAAAAGCGATGGAGCATTTCAGACAGCACGATCAGGGAGTGCTGATGGTAAATACATCCATCGGTGGCCGCATGGCTTTCCCTTACTTTGGATATTACAACGCCACCAAGCATGCCCTTGAAGCATCTTACGAAGCGCTATGGTACGAGTGCCTCAATTCAGCGATACGAATCAAAATCATTGAACCGGGATTTACACAGACGCAATTTGCGACTCATGGCATGCAGATGTCAGGAGAGAATAGCCCTCATCACGAGCAAGGATTAGCTTGGCTTGCGAAGTCGATGAAAGAAGGCACAACAGCCACGCCGCCAGAAGACGTCGCCAAGGTCATCATCAGCGCTCTATTCGATAGAACAAACCAGCTTCGCTACAACGCTGGCAAACACAGCGGATCACTACTCTTTCTCAGAAAAATATTGCCTGATAGCTGGTTCAGTAAACTGGTGGCAATGGCTGTGTTACGCGGACAAAAATCGGCCTAAGCCCTCGACCGCGTGATCGACTGTTTTTTTAAATCCAATCGCAAAGATTGGATCGAGCAAACTGTATGGGAAGGCCAACTGAATCTCTGCCGTGTAATCAATCGCTGTGCCCTTTTCTGTTGAGGTCACCTCAATAATATCGACTGCGGTCGCCTTTGGAGCAACACCGGTTAACACCGCTCGCACCCCAGGCTCATAAACGCTGACGGTGTACACCATATCAATCGGATTGCCACTGAACAGCACGCGTACGTCGTACTCAGCACCTTCAGAAAAGACCTCACTGCGAGGCTTCACAGACTCAACTGAATCATCCCAGGATTTGAGGTTTCGAAAATCGGCAATCAAACGGAGGGTTTCCTCCGCAGGCTTCGCTGAGTATAACCGGCGTTCAAATCGCATCAGTCACGCTCCGCAAACGGTCGACCCACTGACAATGTCACCGACTGACGACCGCCTTCTGTGCGCCCAAATGAAAGATAGCCCGGACCTACTGCTGTATCAGCTCCGATAAATAATGATCCACCAGACAATGTGTTCCCCCAACGGATTTCATCACGGTCTTGGAAGACGTTACCTGCTTCTAATGAAAATCCGATGAATAATGGTTGATCAATTGGAAACACTGCACGCTCATTCAAACGCTGATATCCCATAAACGAGAGAAGCCCTGCGTGACGACCAGAAATCTCATCGGGGCTATATCCTGATAATCGAGTAAAACCACCTAAACTGTACCGTGGTGTTACGTCTGTGACTGCGGTCTCAAACAAGTATCCGAAATACCCTTGCCCAACAAGGGTTGTCCCATTGCTGTGATAGAACGGATACAAGATATCAAGGGTCACACCATCGTACTGACGGGTCGCACCCAGTTTGGCATCGTAAATCGAATACTCACCAAGCACCCGTATTCCTTCAGTCGGAAATCCAAATGAATCCAATGTATCGAAGCCAGCACGAGCAAAATAACGCGAATCATCGACCTTGGTGCTTAAGGAATCAGTACCCAACAATTTATTGTTTTTGATATCGGCTTGACGGAAGCCAACCCGGAATTCCCCGCGGGTATCGAGCGAATATCCCGCATCAAACCCGTACTCACGTGTCTCGGTCGAATAGGTCGATGTCAGTGTTCCTTCTTCATATAGCGCACGATCTTCACGGACGAACCCGACGATCGCTGAAGCGAACCAATCCGAACCATAATCAATAGGCTGATACAGTTCAGAGGTGACGCGAGTCTTGTCGCCAAGGGTTAATTCAGTCCGCCATTCGCCGCCGAGCGGGTTAATGTTGGTTGCTCGAATCACTCCATTTAAATTGTAGGAAGCGCGTCCATCAAGACTATCTTCAAGTGTAAATCCGAGGTCGAGATAATCAGGTCCCCATGCTTTTTCTTTGGTTTCTAATGACAATCCGACTTGATCATCTTTCTCAACAACGGAAACCTCAACCTGGTCAATTGTTTCAAGTGCATAGATCTTTCCGAGATCCGATTTCAGTCGCTCATTATCCAGCGGCTGGCCCGGCCGAACTGTTAATCGATTGGCAATCGTTTTACTCGAAGTTCTTGGTGCATCACTGATCACTTCAACAAACGCAAGCGTTGGCGGCTCACTCCGATTAAGGCGTTTTGCATTCCAGGCTTGATAAGCCGAGGGATCAACTCGAAATGCATCAAACATATCAGGGACAGCAGCCAAGGATTTTCTGCCGATGGCTAGCGCATCCTCAGCTTTATCGAAGTCGGCAGTCGCGATCCCCTCAGGGAAGATTTCAATGAGTAAATCCTGATCTGTTAACTTTTCAAGCTGAGCTTCAGTGTTTCGACGCGTCAGTAGGTTGGTCAACTGATCAACAACAGTAACGACTGACGTCAGTTCATTGGTGGAATATCTGAGCGATGAGGTATCGACCACAATCACCCGATCCGCACCCATATCACGCGCAACATCGACCGGAAGGTTATTGGCAACGCCACCATCGACATAGAGTCGACCATCGATTTCAACAGGTGAATACACAACTGGTACAGCCATGGATGCACGTAGCGCAGTCGCTAATGACCCGCTACCCAATACCATCGCATCCCCTGTCGCCAAATCCGTCGCCATCGCTCGAAATGGAATGGGTAACGCATCAAAGTCAGTCACTGTCGCTGTTTCTAACGTCAGCGAGTTCAATGCCAGCGCCAATTTTTGACCACGGAGGGCTGCCAAAGGTAAACGGACATCGCCGGGGGCAACACCCAGGTCCAGGCCTAAAAAGTTGCGACCCTCGAAACTTTTGTTTCGAAAACTACGCTCATTACGATCTGTCACATCGCGAAGCGTGGAATTCCAATCCACCGACAATAACTTGTCACGAACCTCAGACGCACTCAGCCCCGACGCATACAGGGCACCAACGACCGCACCCATCGAAGTTCCAGCAATGAAATCGATTTGCACATTGTTCGCCTCAAGCGCTTCAAGAACGGCAACATGCGCGAAACCACGCGCTCCACCACCCGATAAAACCAAACCAGTTTTCTCGCGCGCAGACGCAATCTCAGTAATACTGAGCGCTATCAGGACGACAAAGACGACATGGAATGGTCTGAACATGGGGCGCAAGTTCGCTTCATTACGTAATAAAGACACCATGGTATCGAAAAAACGCCGTCACCGTGACCCTTTGATTATCAGAACACCCGAAGGACTCTATTGCCCCAAAGCACGGGCGCATATCGATCCTTGGCGCCCTGTTGATTGTGCCTTGATCACGCATGCTCACGCGGACCATGCGCGCGCTGGTTCCAAGCACTATCATTGCGCCCGTGGCGGTGAGGGCTTGCTCGCAAAACGGCTTGGTGACCACATCATCGAACCTCACTCGTACGGCGAACCCTTTTCGCTCGGTGATGTACAAATTAGCTTTCATCCAGCAGGGCATGTCCTAGGATCTGCTCAGATTCGTCTTGATGATGGCGAATCGGTGTGGGTCATTACAGGCGACTACAAGCGCGATTTGGACCCAACATGCCAACCCTTTGAGCCGATACCCTGCGATGTCCTCATTACTGAGGCGACATTTGCACTTCCGATCTATCGCTGGCCTTCGATGGATCAGGTCATGGATCAGTTGTTTGGTTGGTGGGACCATCACATAAGGAATCAACGAACACCCGTCCTCTTGTGTTATTCACTCGGCAAAGCGCAGCGGATCATGGCAGAAATCAAACAGCGCTCCGATCGATCAGTTCAAGTCCATGGCGCTGTAGCCAACCTCAATATCGAATATGAAAAACAAGGCGTTCAATTGTGTCCTTGGCAACGCGCCAGTGAATCAGAAAAGGGCGTGTCGACCGACTTAATCATTGCGCCACCGCAAGTCGCCGGGTCATCGTTTCTTAAGCGCTTTCATCCGACCGAGCTGGCCATGGCCTCCGGATGGATGCAAGTACGAGGAGTCCGCCGCCGATCGGCGATTCACCAAGGATTCGTTGTCAGCGATCACGCCGACTGGAACAGCCTGATCAAAACTGTCAAACAAAGTGAAGCAACAGAGGTCTTCGCCACCCATGGCGAAACACGGGTGCTCACTCGGTATCTGAATGATCATTTAGGAATATCAGCTGAGCGGTTAGAAACAGCATTCGGAATCGAAGACGGAATCGACCAATGAACTTCGTTCACCTGTTTCAGATGCTCGATACAAATCAATCGACCAACGCCAAACGCAGTGCCTTGGTTGAATTTATCGAGACAGCGCACCCTCTCGAAAGCGCCCTTGCCGTCGAAGCACTCACCGGTCGTCGCGAACGCAGGCAACTCAAACCAAGCCTTCTCAAACAAGCCGCCTATCAAGCATTCGCTGACGAGAGTTGGTTATTCGAAGAATGCTATGCGGCAGTCGGAGATCTCTCTGAAACCTTGGCAATCTTGTTAGCCAACCAAGAAGCTGTCTCACAAACGGAAGATCCTGTTCTCGCCCAATGGCAGGCATGCCAACGTGAACTTTCTAAGAAAGAACCTGATGCATTAACGAGTGACCTTCTCGGTTTACTCAGCGTGATGTCACGCGACGAAGCATTTTTGTTTTTAAAGCTTTCATCAGGCGGGTTCAGGGTCGGTGTTAGCAAAGGACTCGTTCACGATGCCATCGCCCGCGCGATCGATATGGATCGCGCAGTGATTGAAGAGCGAATGATGGGTGCGTTTATTCCGGACGAAGATTGGCTCCATCGACTCAAAGAACCAGTCACGCAGCATGAATTAGATGCTAGACCACTTCCATTTTTACTTGCCAATCCATTATCTGAATCAGATGTGCTCGAGCTCGATCCGAACCATGTGGCCGTTGAATACAAATGGGACGGAATCCGCGCACAATTAATCAAAACACATGAAACCATTAGGTTGTGGTCACGCGGTGATCAAGATATCACTGAGCAGTTTCCAGACATTATCGAAGCAGCAACTACGCTGCCCTCGCAACTCATTCTCGATGGCGAAATTCTCGCTGGATCGCCAGAGCAACTTCAAACCTTCAATGACCTCCAAACCCGCCTGAATCGTAAACGCATCACCCAAAATCTGTTGAAAACAAACCCTGCGTTTTTTAAAGCCTATGATCTCTTGCGAGTTGATGGTGAGGATATGCGGACACAACCTCTTACAGTTCGCAAAAATATATTAAGTAAAATCAACGTCATTCAAAGCCAAGTCATCTACCCAGCAGCTCATCAAGACATCCAAGCCATGCGACTAAAAGCGCGAATTGAAGGGGCTGAAGGCATTATGATCAAAGATCGACAAAGCACCTATGTGGGTGGTCGGAAAACAGGCCATTGGTGGAAATGGAAACTGGATCCGATGACTGCAGATTGCGTGTTGATCTACGCACAAGCCGGTCATGGACGCAGAGCAAGTCTGCATAGTGACTACACACTGGCATGTTGGAATCAAAACAATGAGCTCGTTCCGGTCGCAAAAGCTTACTCAGGACTCACAGATGCTGAATTAAAAGCAATGGATCAATGGATACGCAAACACACCCTCCAAAAATTCGGTCCAGTCAGGCAAGTGGAAGCTGTCCAAGTCTTTGAGATTGGCTTTGAGGGGATTGCGCGATCGACTCGACATAAAAGCGGGATCGCATTGAGATTCCCTCGTATCCTGCGCTGGCGCCAGGACGTTGGACCGCAGGACGCGGATCACTTATCACACTTTGAAACCTTGATGAGCGATTCCAATGCCGTTTGAACACATCACCGCTTATTTTAAGAACAAAGGGTTTCAGCCGTTTCCATTTCAACTTGAAGCTTGGAAGCGCACTGTGTCGGGTCATCATCAACTGATCCAATGCCCCACCGGTTCTGGCAAGACCTTAGCCGCAACCGGCGCCATGATCGATCAACTCTTAGCAGCCCCGAACAGTAAAGGACTGCGGTTACTCTACGTCACCCCGCTTCGTGCCATGACGAAAGATCTCGAACTGGCGTTAAAAGATCCCCTGTCTAGCACCAACATCACAGTCTTGGCTCGTAATGGGGATACGTCAGCCAAAGACCGCGCAAGTTTATTTCGAAAACATCCACAGATTTTGATGACAACTCCAGAGTCGTTATCTGTCATTTTGTCGTCACCAAAATCGAAAGAACTATTTGCAGAGCTTGAACTGATCGTTGTCGATGAATGGCACGATTTGATGGCAACAAAGCGCGGCGTGCAAATGAGCCTCTGCTTACAGCGTCTTCTGAAGCTCAGCAAGAAAGCGACCATCACAGGGATCTCGGCCACCCTCAAAGATCCGCACATGGCTCTCAACGTACTACTTCCAAATGGCGAGACAGGACAACTGACCCAAGCACATATTGATCGAGTCGTCGCGCTGACAATTTGCGAGTCAACCGATGATGCACGCCTTCCTTGGGCAGGCCACCTTGGACTCAGCCTTCTGAAACCTGTCAGCCAAACACTGATCAAAGGACAAACCACACTGTTGTTCACCAATACCCGCAATCAAGCCGAACAATGGTTTCAAGCACTCAGCATTGTACGGATGGATTTATCGATCGCGCTCCATCATGGTTCGCTTGCAAGCGCGACACGACAGGATGTGGAAACCAAGCTCAAAACTGGCGAGATTGACTGCGTTGTTGCGACCAGCGCGCTCGATCTCGGCGTCGATTTTCAGGCTGTCGAACGGATCATCCAAATTGGCTCACCACGTTCAGTCAGCCGATTAATTCAGAGAGCTGGCCGTGCGAGTCATCGCCCAGGTGAGGGAACAGATGTTCTCTTAGTTCCAACCAATCGCCTTCACTTGAATGAATATGCCGCACTTGCCGATGCCCTCGATACCGAATCGCTCGAACCGATCCGTCCACCAGAACATTGTCTCGATGTCTTAATCCAACATTTGGTCACAATGGCATTACAAGGGCCCTGGAAACCAGATGATATGTTCGAGGAAGTGACTCAAGCCTGGGCTTATCGTCACATGACACGCGAAACATTTGAGCGACTCTTAACAGTGCTTACCAAAGGCTCTGATTCTCTTAAAGAGTATCCCGAATACCGCAGACTTGAGGAACGCGAAGACGGTCGATTTATTCTTGTATCCAACCAAGCAGCAAGACGACACCGCATGAGTATCGGCACTATCGTTTCTCACGCACATGTGCGGGTCAAAATGAGACGCGGTAAAAGCTTGGGGGAAGTCGAAGAATCATTTGCCGGCCGCCTTCAACCTGGAGACGTTTTTCGATTTTCAGGTAAACGATTAGAGGTCGTGCGATTTTCGGATGGGGAACTAATCGTCAAACCGGCAGGTTCTCGAAAGGCGAGTGAAATTCCGCGATGGACGGGAGGCCGCCTGCCTTTATCTGAAACTTTGGCGACCCGAGTGGTTGCAGATTTTCAAAGAAGCAACCCTCTTTCTCAGCGGATTCAAAACAGTCAGTGGCTCGCCCGAGCCTTGAAAGAAACGGCTGAGATTCAGGCACGGATCAGTCAATGTCCGGAGACTGAGGTAACGATCGCAGAACGATTTAAAACGCGTGATGGTCATCATCTATGCATCTATCCATTTGCAGGTTGGCTCGTCCATCAGGCACTCGGTCCACTCATGGCAAGCCGGATCGCCAAACTGACTCCTGCGACCTTAACTGTCACTGTGAATGATTATGGTATTGAGCTTTTAAGCCCAGAAGCAGGTCCATTGGATATCTGCACCGAGCAATGGTCATCGATCGTTCAGCCCAGAGAATTACAACACGATCTTGAGAAAGCTCTCAATTTGTCAGAACTTGTGCGACGTCAATTCCGTGCCACAGCACGGATCTCTGGATTGATTTTTGAAGGCTATCCGGGCCGGCAAAAATCGCTTCGCATGCTGCAAACATCCGCAGGGCTCTTGTACGATGTCTTGAGTCAATACGACCCTAATCACGTGCTATTGGGTCAAGCCAAGAATGATGTCCTTCGCGACGAATTTGATATTGAGAGGCTCTTGGAGGTTCTGCAATCACTTGAGCAACAACCTGTGCAAGTGAAAGAAATCGCGCAACCTTCGCCACTTGCACTGCCGCTCGTGATTGATCGACTGAGTTCACGGCTATCAACTGAAACCATTGCGCAACGAATGGAACGAATGACTCGGAGTTTTGATGCAGCATCTTGAATTTGGCCAGTTGGAATTCATCGCACGAGCTGATCGAACCCTATGGCATCAAGAAACGCAGACCCTTTTTTTAAGCGATCTTCACCTGGGTAAAGGAGCACATTTTAGGCAGGCTGGCATTCCAGTTCCTGAGGCGAGCGAGACCTCCGATTTGGAACGCTTCGTCAAAGCGATCATAGAGACACAAGCCACAACTGTTTGGGTTCTCGGTGGTCTATTTCACGAACCGCGCTCAATCACCGAAACACAAATGAAGCGTTGGCAAAGCAAACTTCTGTCTCTCGGCACTGAATTCAAGGTGATTCTAGGCAATCACGATCGACAAGCAGA
>Ga0181589_10001412_pt1 | contig 18630 bp, 14 predicted proteins | sample 071ome_25_FD_132444 | JGI IMG/M metagenome (GOLD analysis project Ga0181589, IMG submission 132444) | Coastal salt marsh microbial communities from the Groves Creek Marsh, Skidaway Island, Georgia - 071410BT metaG (megahit assembly) | ecosystem: Environmental > Aquatic > Marine > Intertidal...
CGGCTTCAATGCCGTGTCCGATCGTGTGACCAAAATTCAGCAAGGCTCGTGTACCAGTTGTTTCACGCTCGTCTTCCTCCACGACAGCGGCTTTGATCGCGACATTTAGAGAAACGAGTTCAACGAGATGATCCCGGATTTCGTCCTTTTTCTCCACGAGATCCAGCAAGGATGCATCGCGGATCGCGGCATGCTTAATGATTTCGGCGAAGCCCTCGTTAAATTCTCGCTCAGCCAGAGTATCGAGCGTCTCCACATCGGCGAGAACGAGTCGAGGTTGGTGGAAAGAACCGATCAGGTTTTTGCCTTCCGGCGTGTTGACACCCGTTTTGCCACCTACGGAGCTGTCTACCTGACTGACGATAGTTGTTGGAATTTGCACACAGGGAATGCCACGTTGAAAAATCGATGCCGCAAACCCCGCAAGATCACCAACCACGCCGCCACCAAGCGCAACTAGAAAGGATTTCCGGTCGAGGCCGGCCCGGAGCATTTCCCGACAGATCTCTGCGACCTGATCCATATTCTTGGATGCTTCACCAGCTGGAACGGTAATCACGAAAGAATCGATTCCGTGATCCGTCAGGGAATTCTGCACGATATCCGCATAGAGGGGACCGACATTGGAGTCGGTAACAATCATTGCGCGTTTTCCGCGGACCGGTGAGTGTTCGTGAATCAATTCGGCGGTCTGGATAATCAGATTGTTTCCGACCAGCACCTTGTACTGGTCATTTTTCAGCGCGAGGGAAATCGAAGTGGGATCACCGGAAGAAATCGTAGGCATGGAGTCGTCAGCTGTTTGATTCAGGAATGAAAGCGGCACAGTAACCGAAGTCCGGGAAATTTCGACTATCGGGTTTAGGAGGCATTCCTGAAGCAGGAAGAGGTAGACACTCCTGACGGTAATCAAAAAGGGGGATCTGCCCGACCCTCGGTAATATTCTCTATTTTATATTACACATATTGTAAGAAGTTACCATTCAGTGCGGAAGTATGGCCCGGTGCCGGATGCAAATCTCGAATTTCCCAAGATTTAGCAGTTGCGGCGATATATTCCCGTTTATTCTAATCTAAGGAAACGCGGTGTATGATCGTCAACAAAGCGGCGTTGGTTGTTCCACATGGAATCTTCTGACATTTAATATTCTCGGAAGATTGAATTGTTTGTGAACGTAGATCGTCTCGTTATCTCGTTTTGCTTTCTGCATTATTATAAAGCAAGGCAATTCACGAAACCAAAAGGCTCACGAAACTCCTCCCAATTCCAATTTGATCGCTCGCCTCGTTCGTATACGTTTCCTTTCACGTTTTCAAATCTCTCCATTTTCCATGAACCAAACTGCAACTAGTCTGCTCATCGGCCTTTGTCTCACCATTCCGGCTGTTTCTCAGTCGCAAGGTATTTTTGGCGGAATAATCAAAAATGATGAGAAGAAACTTGATGCTGAGGCGCTAACGAATCAAGAAGGTGCCGCCAATGCTAAGTTGCAAAAAGCCCAGAGCCAGGAGGTATCCGGGAAAACCCGCCAGGCACGCGACGGATATAAAGCGATCGTGAAATCCTATCGCCAGACAGATGCGGCTGCCGAAGCTCAATATCGCTACGCGAAAATTCTCGAAGCTGAAGGCGATCCGAAAAAGGCATTTGAGCAGTATCAAGAGTTGCTGACCCGGCATCGCAATACACCGAATTTCAATCAGGCCATTAGTAGCCAGTTTCAGATCGCAGATCGTCTCAGTGAATCAGATAAGAAAGGGTTCCTCGGACTCGGCGCAGCGGTTCAACCATCCAAGCTGGTCGAGATGTTCGAGCAGATTGCAGGTAACGCCCCCTACACCGAATTTGCTCCTAAATCCCTGCTCAAGATTGGTTATGTGCACTCCAAGCACGGCGAAAACGACAAAGCGATCGCGTCTTTCAAGCAAATCGTTGATACTTATTCGGGTTCCGAATACGCCACTGAGGCGCAATATCAGATTTTCAAGCTGAGAGGCGAGAATGCGGAAATGTCCCAGAGCCCTAACAAAGATCGTGAGCAGGTTGAGGCTGGTCTCGATTTCGTGAATCAGAACCCCGAAGACCAGCGAGCCCGGGAAGTTCAGGCGAATCTGCAGTCGATCGAGGCCCGTTCCATGGAGAAATTATTCACAACGGGACAATTCTACGAGAAGAGTGGCAAGCCTGATTCGGCGCGCGTTTATTATCGTGAAGTGGTGAAAAATCCAAATACGCAGTGGGCCGCCAAGGCGCAGGCTCGCCTGCATGTGCTCGATCAAGAGCCCACAGCAGCTCCGGCAACGGTGGAAAAGAAGGCTGGTTTTTTCGGAGGCAATCCGCTGAAAAAGGACAAGGTGAAAATGCGTGCTGGCGAGGACGATGTCGTGCCACTGCCGGCTTCGGACGGCTGATCTCCCCTGTTCTTCCCGCTTGTCTTTCCAAATTTCCCGCCTAAGTTCACGGTGAAAGGAAGCGTACTTTCGCGGGTTCCTTTCCAAGTCGCTTTTGATGAATCGATTGTTCTCAGCTCTCGCACTTTCCCTCCTGATTGGGCTTTTCACCTCTGGTTGCCAGTATGAACTCGGAGATGTGAAACCATCTTACTATGCGGGTATTAACAATATCCACGTGCCGATTTTCAAGAATCACACGCTGGAGCCGCGGCTCTCCAGTCTCGTCACGAACGCCGTATTGAAAGAGATTCAGGCCGACAGCACCTACACGGTAACCAAACGCTCCAGCTGTGATGCGGTATTGGTCGGGAATATTCGTGAGGTCAAAAAGCGCCAGCTTCGCTCGGATCCAAATGACACGCTCGAGTCTCAGGAGTTGATCCTCTTTCTCTATATCGACTTCCATCTCGAGGATCCAAATACCGGTCGTCGCATTGAATCAACCGCGGTCGAAGGTGATTTTTACGGGAAATCTAAACAGATTGAGGGTGAAGAAGTAATCAAGGCAGGCCAGGGCCGCGTCATTGGCGAGACGATTCAATTTGTGGATCCCAGCTATCAGGTCGGTGAGCGAAACGCCCTTTCCTTCGCAGCGCAGGATCTCGCTACGAAGCTTGTCTCCCAGCTTGCCAATTGTTGGTAATTCCCCGCTCACCGCTATCGGATTTGAGCATGCCTACCAAGCCTATCCAGTTGATCGGAACCCCGATCGGAAATCTGGGTGACATTTCTTTTCGAGCTGTCGAGTGCCTCCGTGATGCGGATGTGATTGCCTGTGAGGATACCCGTCATTCTTCACGTCTGCTTTCGCATCTCGAAATATCGGGCAAGGAACTCATAGCGCTTCACGATCACAACGAGAAAGAGCGAGCCGGCAGTCTTGTTGCCCGAGCCGCAAATGGCGAGCGCATTGTGTTCTTGTCAGACGCAGGAATGCCGACTATTTCGGATCCGGGTTTCCGCCTCGTAAATGCTTCTGTTGAGGCAGATGTCCCCGTCGAAGTAATTCCTGGACCGTCAGCCGCCATCACTGCGCTCGCCGGATCAGGAATGCCCACGGATGCATTTTACTTTGGAGGATTCCTTCCTGTAAAATCGGGAAAGCGGAAACGCGAAATCGAAACTGCGTTAGCGAGAGTCGAGACATCCATTTTCTTTGAGTCCCCTCACCGCCTTGGAAAAACACTCGGCGTCGTTGCAGAACTCGATCCTGATCGGGAAGTCTGCGTAGCTCGTGAACTGACAAAGAAGTTTGAAACTTTCCATCGCGGCACGGCGGGAGATCTTTTCGAAGAGTTTGGTGGGAAGAAAGCCAAGGGAGAAATCACCCTGTTGCTTCGAGGAACGGGAAGAATAAAGGGCGGTTGCCGTGCATGTTGAAGGCGGGGCCTGTCGACTCGGCCCTCAATCCATCTCTTCACCAAATGTCTTAGAAGTTGAAACGGGGAAATTACATTCACTAGCCGGAAACTTGTTTGCTGCCTCCGTGCTGCTCCGGGTAGATTGGTTGCGCAGGAGCTAACTGGCGTCCTGGGAAACTTACAATGAAGCGGCGGCGATGACGGCGACTGGGCCTGACGCGAGAGCGTTTCCCCTCATCATACCGCTGCTGAAATAGTTCTTGTGCGATAAAGCGTAGCCCTTGTAAAAAGGCTGGGTAAGATCCCAAAAAAGCCATCTGTTGTCTGTGTTTTCTAGTGAAACGGATTGCCTTCTTTCCAGTCGGGTTTCTCAGACTCAAATGACGAATCGTAAGTAGATCCGGCGGAAGGAAAAATCGCAAAATACCTGTCATTAATAATATTTACTATAAATACAATAATTACACAAGAACTTTCTATTGGTTTACTTGCTTTTTTCCAGGTTCAAAGGCCTTCTACGTCAGTGGCATGTCGTGAAATTCACTGATTGGCAATTGATAATTTTCGGTTTTCCTCCCTCAGGCTGCTGCTACACTGCGGCTCTTTCCTATGGCCTACCCCACTCCGGATTCCCTTCGTTCGCGATTGAAGCGTCCTATTTCTTCGATCACCGCCTATGACTACCCGGCAGCTCGGCTTTGTGACGAAGCGGGAGTCCAGATGATTCTCGTTGGAGACTCCCTTGGAATGATGGTCGCTGGAATGGAAGACACAACCGAGGTCACGCTCGACCAGATGATCTACCACACCGAGGTCGTCCGTCGCGGAGTGAAGTCCGCCGTGCTTGTTTCTGATTTGCCAATCAATACCTACCGTAGTCCGGAAGAGACTGTGGTTAACGCAACTCGACTGATGGAAGCCGGCGCTGACGCAGTGAAATTAGAAGGCGGCTTTCGCCAACTGGAAAAGATCGAAGCTCTCGTTGAGGCCGGCATTGCCTGCTGTGCGCATCTCGGAATGTTGCCACAGCGCGTGCGTGAAGAGGGCGGCTACAAGAAAAAAGGAAAGAAGGATGAAGAAGCGGAGTCTCTCAGTGCAGCGGCAATGGCACTCGAACAAACAGGAGCCTTCGCCATCGTCCTCGAAAGTATGGTTGCCGATGTCGCCACCAAAATTACGAAGAAGCTATCCATCCCGACGATAGGAATAGGAGCCGGGGACTATTGTGACGGCCAAATTCGCGTCCTCCACGACGTTATTGGAGGCTATCCGTGGTTTGTTCCCCCGTTCGCGAAAGTCTACGGAAATGTTGCTGAGACGACCAGCTCCTCTGTTAAGCAGTATATCCGCGATATTAAGGCCGCTCTGCAGGACGACTAATCTCGTGCGATTTCCGTTTCCAGCCACTTGCGCGAGTGGATAAATTCGAATACGAATCTACTATGTTCCGGTCACTCGCCAGCTCACTGCTCACCTTTTTCGCAGTCCTGCTTTTTGCGTTCACAGTCCTGTTTCTCTGGAGTGGAAGCGAAGGGATCAATTTCAATCGAACCGAGATGGACGGCGACAGGTCCACAATCGGGATTCTCGAAGAAAGGCGCCGACAGTTGGAACGTCAGCGCGACATGGTGGATATGTCGCCCACTACTACCACAGACGAACCTGAGCCTGTTGATATGAATTCCGGCGATGGTCCTCCCGTTGTTGTCTGGATCAGTATCCCAGGCTTTCGCGGCGACTACATCGAAAAATCTGAAACTCCGTTTTTCGATCAGCTCACGGGTGATGGTGCCTCGACCAACAAAATGCGCCCGAGTTTTCCCTGCCTGACCTTTCCTGCTCATATAACGATGGCGACGGGAAGACTTTCCGGCGAACACGGTATCGTTGCTGACAAGATTCGCACTGGCCCCGGTGAAGTGATTGATAATCCGACGGATCCATCCCTGCTTCTTGCAGAGCCGATCTGGACCACTGCGACACGCCAGGGAATCAAAACGATTGTGCACGATTGGCCTCTCTCGCAAAACCAGACCGGCGATAATGTGGCAGCAAATTTCTTAACGGAATTCAATCCTGCTCTCACAGACGAGGAACGTCTCAACGCTGCTCTTGAAGCATGGCGTGCTGCTTCTAGTGGAGGAGTCGCACCTGTTGCTGACCCTTCTGACCCTGCTGCCGATGGGGATGATGCCGAGGCAGGAGATGTCGATACTGATGTACCGGCAGATACAGCAGGTGCTGGGAGCGACAAGGTTCGTCTCGTCATGCTGCGGCTCACGGACATTTTGAATGCGGGTCTTGCAAATGGACCTCGTGAAGATGCAACCTACGAAGCGATTGCAAAAACTGACGCAGCCCTTGCTAAATTTCACGAAACCGTGCAGGCCGAGTGGAAAGATCTCGCACCAGCTGCGGCGAACCTGATCTATTTTATCTCAACGGATCACGGTCTGGCTGAGTTAGATAAGAACGTGAACATCGCCCACCTGCTCGGTGATGAAATGATGAAGAACGCTGATATCATCGCACATGACGCTATTGCGAACCTGTATTTCAAAGACCTTCCCGAGTCAGAAGGAGAGATTAAGATTTTCAAAGAGAACTTCGACGGTGAGCTGGGTAAACGCATTTACTTCCGAACTTACAAGAAAGAGGAATTACCTGAAGACTGGAAATACAGCAGCGATAGAACTGGTGATCGCGTCCTCGTCCTGAAAACTGGATATGCCTTTGCCGACGCGAAAGCAGCCGAGCCAGTCTACGATCCGATTGAAGGCCCGGGCTACTTTGGTGGTTTTGGTTATCCGGTGGAAGAGTCGATCCGAATGTCCGGACAATTCATCATTGCGGGTTACCCTGACTCTCCAGCAACCGGTTCGCTTGACGAAATCGGCCAACTCTCTTTTCACGCAACAGTTTGCAAAATGCTGGGAATTGACCCAGCCGAAGGAGCTGTGACTGACACGCTTCCGGTAGATTAGAGGAAATAGCAGGTATAAAAACCGGGTATAGGGCCGAATCAGCCAAGCAGCGGGGCTTCTCCGGGACGGAATACGATCAATCCGATATTCGTTCTCTTCTCTCGCAAGTATTGGGAGATTCGAGTATCGACGATGCAACACCGCCCTTTGCTGCGCGAAGAGCATGCGTGCATGAAACGGCAGTTCGCACCGTCTCTCTTAGCGACCCCAACGTGAGACGTGTAGGTGGAATGCCAGTTGGTCACAATTGCCAGGACATCACCGTCCTGCAGTTTCGACTCAATCGAAGCGACCCTAGAATTGGGAATGTAATAAACGGGAAGCGTGGAAATGTGATTTTCGATCTTCGCCATGGCAGGGACCATCGAAGGATCGTTTCGCAGGTATCGGGAGTTGCGAACCGCAGCCCTGGTTTGCATGTATTTGACCCGTCGCCGTAAGGGTTTTCCACCGAGTGAAGCGGTGACGTTTTTCCCGAGCCCCCGTTGCTCATTATCAGCAAAAACTTCTTCGAGATGATGCATCCGACTCACGTAGGTGCCATCGCACCGGCCCCGCCTATACCGTTCAAGCTCGATGTAGTGTAGAAGGGCCTCCCGTGACCACTGGGATGGGTCATTCTTTACGAGCCGGGCCATTGCCAGAGATATCTCGTAGAACGTCCAGCAATCCATTCCGTTGAAATTGACGGAAGGAGACTCAATTCGATCGTCGATTGCCAGCGTGTAGTTTACGTACGGCGTTCCGCAAAGGGCTTTTCCAAAGGCAGCTTTGCGCTTCCCGATTGGCAGAGACGCATATTGTTCCCTGCGCGCAAGATTACAGAGCGCCCGGAATTTCTCTTCTCCTTTGAAAACCGTGGACCACGGCAACCGCGGCTGACGCAAAGCTACTGAACTACCCTCGTTTGGAAGCGTCCGGCAGCGTGGTAGGAACAATGCGGCTCCAGCACCTGTGGCGAAGGTAAGCGCGCTGCGGCGAGTCTGTGGCCTTACGAAACTCTGATCGGACATAGAGCAATAAAGGGTGAAGGGCTGAGTGAAACACTATACCAGTAATGTCCCCTTCTAGTTTTTATTTTCAAGCGGCGTAATTGCCCAAGTTCGATAGAACAGCTCGCCTAAGCGTCTGCTCTCTCCGGGGTTGGGTAAACAACCACGACTCCTTTTTGAATCGTTATGGAATAATCGGCGAGAGCGCTGGTGTATTTGATGGCCTCCCCCAAAGGGACCGCGTTCAACCTCAAGCTGACGGCTGCATCCTCCAGCCCACGTCGCGGAATTTTCACGATATTGATTCCGCGCCTTTCGACTTTTGGGTCGCGGGGCTCGGGCCTCCCGCACCTTTCGGCAAGGATCACGGCGTGCCGATCAACTTTCAGACATCGCCCAGCAATCTCAGAAAAAACCACACAGCCGGCCGAGGGGCACATTTTGCAGGCGGAGTGATACTGTTTGCTCAAGAGCCTCCGGTTTCACATCGAGGATCACATTTACTCCGAAGCCACTGCTATCGAGTTCTGAGCTCTTGGACTGAAGAAGCCCCGCCACATCACCAATTGGTGCTTCCACGACTTCAATGGAAGGAATGATGATGGATTGCAGCTTCTGCGCAGTCGAGGCGCTGATCTCTCCTGAACACACGGAAAAGATCGCGACGACGATGATACTGACTCTTTTCATGCTGCTATGGAACCGGAGAAAGACTCCCTCCCAAAGAAAGATCGCCGCTATGTCACTGGCTCCGGAGCAATGGGGGCAGGTTCTCTTTTTATCTCGAATCTCCACCATAGAGCAAAGCCAATCACCAGCAGGATGATGTTCTGCGTCATCTTCACAGGGTAGTTCACGATGTCGTCATCACCGAAACAGCCGCAGGTAATGTCCAAACCGCGTATCCAGGAGATGCCAATGAGCAGAGTAAAAACCACCATTAACCCCATGAGAATAAATGCACCACCTTTCGCAAAACGTCCCGACATCAGGGCGATGCCTGCGAATACTTCCACCCACGGGAGAAAGAGCGCCACGGCTGGTGCAATGGGATCTCCGATGACCTGAAAATTTCTCACATTGTCGGCAAAAGTGATCGGATCCTTCAATTTCGCGACTCCACTCCAAATGAATAAGGCGCCAAAGAGCAGCGCGACAATGGTCCAGATGGTATTTTTCATTTCGAATCTCCCTTTTCTTTACGATAGGCGGCCGCGAGCAGACTCACGGGGTGAGTAACATCGGCTGCGTCCCCTGCTCCATTCAGACCGAGTCCATTCTGGATTTGCAGATGACACCCGGGATTCGCCGTTGCAACACAACTCGCTCCCGTCGCCTTGATGTTTTTGACCTTTTCCTGCTGAAGTATCCCCGCCTGTTCCGGTTGGGTAATGTTATAAACTCCGGCGCTCCCGCAGCAATGGGTAGCGTCAGTCATTTCCACCAGTTGCATTCCTGGGATGGATCGCAGGACGTCACGCGGTTGACTGGATATGCCCTGACCATGACACAAATGACAGGCCTCATGATAGGTCACGGTTTCGGTTTCCTCTGACTTATCCGATTGAGAAGGTGCGCGAAACTCAATCTCTACGAGCCACTCTGAGATGTCCTTTACCTTCTTGTCCCACTCCTGGGCACGCGAAGCGTATTGCTCATCGTCGCGAAGCAGGTTGGTGAAATGCTTGAGATGCGAGCCACAGCCGGCCGCATTGGTGATAATGGCGTCAAGATTCTCAACATCGAAGTAATCGATCATCGCCCGGGCCCGCTCTGCCGCGAGAACGAGATCGCCGTTGTGCGCATGAAGTGATCCACAACATCCCTGCGATCGAGGCGTGACGACATCACAGCCATTTTCGAGTAGAACATCTGCAGTGTCGCGATTCACATCGGAAAACACGAGATCCTGCACGCAGCCGGTTAAGAGTCCGATCCGATATTTCGTCTTGGCTGCCTTCTCGCTTTCTTCGATCAGGTCGTCGGAGAAATGTCTCTGGATTTTTGGTGTCGATGGCTCAAGGTCGCGCAGGTTTTTCGGGACCAATCGCATGATCCCACTTTTCCTGACAAGGGTACAAAGCCCCGTTACCTGGTAGATCCAGAGCAATCTCCCGACGGCGCGCAGCATCCACTGGTGGGAGAACAGTTGCTTCATTGTCAGCCAGCGCCAGAATCGCCGCTCAGGAGAAAAGAGAACGTCCTGATGCTCCACTTCGGCGCGTGCGTTTTCGAAGAGTTCAGGATAATTGACTCCCGCCGGACAAGCCGTCGTGCAGGCAAGGCAGCCGAGACAGTAGTACATTTCCTCGCCAAACTCCTTCGTCACTTTCAGGTCGCCATCAGCAATCGAGCGCATCAGGGCAATGCGTCCGCGCGGACTGTTCCGTTCCCGCTTGGTATCGAGATAGGTCGGACAGCTTGGCAGGCACATGCCGCAATGCATGCACTGCTGCACGATGGAGTAATCGAGGTCCCCGAGATAGCGGAGTGACGATTCGGTGAGGGGCTCGCTCATGCGTCGGCAGGCAGGTCGAAGATTTTCCCGGGATTCAGAAGCCCAGCTGGATCCAAGGCGCTTTTAATCTTCGCAAGGAGTGGGTAGCTTGCATCGGTGAATTGCCGCGGGAGAAATGGCTTCTTAGCAAGACCGACGCCATGCTCCCCGGTGATCGTGCCATCCAGTTCGATTGTTTTGTCGAAGATGTCAGACAGCGCGTATTCGACGCGTTCCATTTCGTCTGTATTGGTCTCGTCGGTAAGAATCGTCGGGTGGACGTTGCCATCGCCAAAGTGTCCAAATGTCGCGATATCGAGATCGTATTTCTTGCCCACTTCCTCGACGAAGCTGACAATTTCCACGAGCCGACTGCGCGGGACCGTGACGTCCTCAAGGATGGTCGTTGGTCGAATTCGTGCCAAGGCAGAGAATGCCGTCCGGCGCGCCGTTGCAAGCCGATTGGCATGCGCTTCGTCTTTTGCCTTCTCCACCGATATCGCGCCGTTTTCCTCGGCAATGGCAGCCATGGCCTCGCTCTCCTCTTCCACCACGGACTGAGCACCGTCGGTCTCCATGAGAACTACAGCGGCAGCTTCTGTGGGTAGACCAACCTTTGCGTAATCCTCGACGCATCCGCAGGTTTTCTTGTCTAGAAACTCAAGCGTACAGGGGATGATCTGCTTCGCAATGATGTCCGAGACTGTTCTCGCAGCTGCTCCCATGGTGTCGAATGAGGCGAGCAGAGTTCGTCGAGCTTTCGGACGCGGGACGAGCTTGAGCAGTACCTTCGTGATGATCCCTAGAGTTCCCTCGGAGCCGACAAAGAGGTCTTTCATGGAATAGCCCGCCACGTCTTTGACGCATTTGGACCCTAGCCAGGCGACTTCCCCGTCAGGCAGAACCACTTCCATACCCATGACATAGTCCCGCGTCACGCCGTACTTAAGCCCCCGCAGACCCCCGGAGTTGTTGGCGACGTTCCCTCCGATTGTGGAGATCTTCAGCGATCCCGGATCAGGTGGATAGAAAAGGTCATGCGGATGAGCCGCGTCGTCGATTGCCTTGGTGATGACGCCTGACTCCGCGAGAATGGTCAGATTTGCGGGGTCGACTTCGATGATGGAATCGAGGTGCACCAGGCAAAGAACGATTCCACCGTCCACCGGTATGCTGCCGCCGGAAAGCCCAGTCCCTGATCCGCGGGTCACAACGGGAATGCTCTCCGTCGCAGCCAGTTTCATCACCTCAGCGACAGCCTCGGTCGTGCGCGGAGTCACAACACAGACCGCTTTTTTCTTCATCGCGGCAGTGCCGTCGAAGCCGTAGGGAATCAAGTCCTCCGGTTCAGTGAATATATCTTCTTCGCCCACCATTTCGGCGAGTTGCCGCCACAAGAGGCCGTCTTTTCCAAAATCTCGATCTGCTGCCATGCGAAGCTGGGTTAAGATAGAATCAACGTGTTTCACCACGTTTCACAAGCACGCATTGCTGCGTTTCTGGTTTTGTGAAATTACCCCTTCACGCCATCGAATCATCACCTGAATCGAAGTATCCTTCACCACCGTGAAAACTGCGATACCATCAACGATTCAGACGGCGTTGCCCTCTTCTTCCCGGGCTGCCCTCGCGTTGATGGCAGCAGTCCTGTTTTCATCAGCTCTCAGCCAGTCCGCAGATTCCTCACAATCTTTGGAAATCTCCGACTCCCAGCGGGAGTTTTTCGAAAAGAAGATTCGGCCCGTGTTTGTCGAGCATTGCTACCAATGCCATGATTCTACCTCTGACAAGCTCAAGGGTGGTCTCGCCATAAACTCCCCTTCCGCATTTCGCAGCGGAGGCGATTCCGGTCCTGCCTTTATTCCAGGAAAACCGGAAGAAAGCCTGCTGATCGAGGCGATTCACTACCAGAATCGTGATTTGCAAATGCCGCCGAAAACACCCCTTCCAGCGCAAGCGATCAAAGATCTTGAGTCCTGGGTAAAAATGGGAGGTCCCGATCCGCGACCTGACGATCCGACGGCCAAGCCATCCTCAGGCGGTATGTCACCAGAAGAAGGGCGCGATTTCTGGTCGTTTCGAGAATTGAAAAAGCCAAAGGTTCCAGCTGAAGAACACCCGGTGGATTTCTTTTTGGATCGGAAGCTGAAGGAGTCAGGCTTGCCCGCTTCGGAACATGCTTCCAGGGAAACATGGATTCGCCGAGTCACGTTTGATCTGATTGGTCTCCCTCCAACACCGGATGAGGTTCGGGCTTTTGTCGACGACGACTCCCCCGATGCAAATGCCAAGGTAGTTGATCGTCTGCTTTCCTCACCTGACTACGGAGTCCGCTGGGGCCGGCACTGGCTCGACGTCGCACGCTACGCCGACTCAAACGGTCTCGACGAGAACCTCGCTTTTGCCCAGGCCTGGCGGTATCGCGACTGGGTCATGGATTCCTTTCGCAGCGATCGACCCTTCGATGAATTTCTCATCCATCAGATTGCAGGTGATCTAATCGAAGAGCCGACTCAGGATTCCCTTACTGCGACCGGATTTTTGGCTCTCGGCGCCCGTGTTCTCGCCGAACCGGACATGGAGAAGTTGGAAATGGACGTCATCGATGAGCAGATCGATACAACCGGCAAAGCCTTTCTCGGGCTGACTCTCGGGTGTGCGCGCTGTCACGATCACAAGTTCGATCCTATACTTCAGTCAGACTATTACTCGCTTGCTGCAATTCTTAAGAATTCGAAAAACTTCTCTGGAACCAACACGGGGGCGATCAAGCACTGGTATGAGCACGATTTCGCCACTGAGGAAGAAAAACCGAAACTCAAAGAGTGGGATGACAAGATTGCGGCAGCAAAGAAAAAGGCCTCATCCATGAAGTCAGCCGCTACCGTGAAGCTCCGAGGGATCGCCCGGTCAAAGTCCGTTCAGTATCTCGAAGCGAGCCTCGAATTTGAGCCCGACGACACCCTAGCGACCGTTACGAAGATTGCCGAAAAGTTCGATCTCCACCCTCGCATTCTCTACCATTGCCGCCGCCACCTGGAGAATCACCAGGACGACGTTGTCTTCGGCCCATGGTGGAAGTTTCGTAAAGATGGCGAAGTGACCGCGCTCCGCGATTTCTACGACGACCACTTTGGGCGTGCCGTCCTCACCTTTGAAGCGCTGAGAAAAAAAGATGCCAAAGCCAAGGAGTTGCCCGACAAATCGCTCGAGCCATTTCGCGCCGCCCTTTTTCAAAAAGATGGCTTTCTTGCCGTTCCCGCAAAAGCAGAACACGCATTTAATGAGAAAGACCTCGCCGAATACCAAAAGCTCGTGGAAGAGGCCCGCGTCGTCGAGAGTCACGCTCCTGATCACCCAAGTGCCATGGGTATTGCAGAAGCAGACGAATTTGTGGAAACCCTGCCCATCCACATTCGTGGAAGTTATCTCAATCTGGGCGATCCCGTACCACGAGCTGTTCCTGCCGTATTCACGGAAGAGCTTCCTCAGTTTCCCGAGAAAGGCAGCGGTCGACTCGAGCTCGCGAAATGGATGGCACACCCAGACCATCCCCTCACCTCACGCGTCATCGTGAACCGGGTTTGGCGCTGGCATTTTGGCACCGGCCTTGTCTCGACCACGGAAAACTTTGGCGTTCTTGGTGATCGCCCCAGTCATCCGGAACTGCTCGATTTCCTCGCGATCTGGTTTGTCGAAAACGGATGGAGCATTAAGAAGCTGAATCGCCTCCTCTTGCTTTCCGACGCCTACCAGCGGCGCTCAAGTCCTGCGCCAGGTTACGATTCTGATGTCGATCCTGATAATCGTCTCCTCGCCTGGTTCCCCGTGAAGCGGCTGGAAGCGGAGTCCGTCCGCGATGCCATTCTCGCTGTGTCAGGACGTCTCGATCGTGAGTTTGGAGGAAAGACGATTCCTCTTCGTAATCGTATGCTGGTCTTCAATCATACCTCAAAGGATCACACGACTTACGAGAGCCTTCGACGAACAGCCTATCTGCCAGTCATTAGAAATCATGTCTTCGACTGGATGCATCTTTTCGATTACCCTGATCCGACCATGCCTACGGGAGATCGCAACAGCACCGTTATCGCACCGCAGGCGCTCCTGATGATGAATTCGGATTTATCCATCGACAGTGCCGAGGCTTTCGCATCGCGAGTAAAAAAGGAGGCTAAAACCACACCCGAGCGAATCGAAAAGGCGTGGCAGCTTGCTCTCGGTCGCACGCCATCCAAAACAGAGCGGAGCGCCGCCGAAATTTTTCTCCAGCAAGTGAAGTCAGAGGACCTTGCCTGGACACTCTTCTGCCAGAGTCTTTTTGCATCGAACCAATTTTTGTACTTGAACTAAGAGGGTCAAGTTACTGACTTAACCCTCTTACCTCCCCAATGAACCCTGTTCTCAATCGCCGCGATCTCCTTGGAACTGCTGCACTTGGCTTTGGCCAGGTGGCTTTCCAATCGCTTCTCGGTGCGGAAACCGGAAACGGGCATGTGGGATCCGCCCATCACCCGGCGCGGGCCAAACGAGTCATCTTTCTTTTCATGAAAGGGGGGCCCTCGCATGTCGATACATTTGATCCCAAACCCCTTCTCAATCGAGATCACGGTAAGCCGGCGCCTTTCGAACTTCCTCGTGTCACGTTTGCCGGCTCGTCTGGCAACCTTCTGAAGTCCCCCTGGAAATTCAAACGCTACGGCGATAGCGGGCTCCCGGTTTCTGATCTTTTCCCCAACGTTGCCCAGTGCATCGACGATCTCTGCATCATCCGCAGCGCTCATGGAACCAATCCCGCACATGGTGGCGCAGCACTCAAACTTCACACCGGTAGTGACACTTTTGTCCGCCCCAGCCTTGGATCGTGGGTCGTCTACGGTCTTGGTTCCGAAAACCGGAATCTCCCTTCTTTTCTCACAATTTGCCCGACTCTCGCGCATGGCGGCGTAAACAACTGGGGCTCAGCCTTTCTTCCTCAACGATGTCAGGGAACCCCGATGGGAACAGCCAGTTCGTCTGCGAAAACCGCCAAGGTAAAGCATATCGCGAGTCCATGGCAAAGCCCGAAAACCCAGAGGCAGCAACTCGATTTTCTCAATCAGCTCAACCGTGAGGCTGCACAGAAAAATCCGCAAGTCGAGGCACTCAATGCTCGCCTCGAGTCCTTCGAGCTTGCCTATCGCATGCAGACATCAATGCCAGAAGCGCAGGATCTCTCCGGTGAATCACATATCACCAAGAAACTCTACGGTATCGACGATCCCGTTACGGAAGATTTCGGGCGCCAGTGCCTTCTCGCTCGACGCTTTTGCGAGCGCGGAGTCCGCTTTGTGCAGGTGACACACTCCGATTCCGAGGTCCAATGGGATCAGCACGGAAATCTCTACCAGGGACACACCAAAAATGCTGCCGAAGTCGACAAGCCCATCGCGGGGCTGCTCAAGGATCTTAAATCTCGCGGGATGCTGGAAGACACCCTAGTTGTTTGGGGCGGTGAATTCGGCAGAACTCCCACCGCCCAGGGAACCGATGGACGTGACCACAATCCCCACGGATTCACCGTCTGGATGGCCGGAGGAGGAGTCAAAGGAGGCATGGCCTACGGAGCAACAGATGACTATGGTTATTACGCTGAAAGAGACAAAATGCACGTCCACGACCTGCACGCCACGATCCTGCATCTTCTTGGCTTGGATCATGAGCGTCTCACCTTCAACTACGCAGGCCGTGATTTCCGCCTGACCGATGTGCATGGTCAAGTGGCGAGAGGGATTCTGGCGTAGTCGATAATTCTCTGCAAATAGGCCAATCGAATACGAAACGCATCTGCCTCAGTGCGTTTCAGCGTAGTTTCTACACAAGTAGGCCTGAATCCTGCTCCCTTGCATGATGCTCGCGATTGCAGAAGCGCATTCCTGTGTTAAAGCTCCCTCCCCTCTATGGTAAATTCGATTCCGAAAATTCCTGATGACGCCCCCTTCAACTCTGAGCAACGCGCTTGGTTGAAGTCCTATCTTTCGGAGTTGGTCAAGGGGTTGGGCGGCAGCGCAATGCCTCCTCTCAATGCGGCAGGCAAGCCGCGGGCCCTGCTTCTGCACGGAAGCCAGAGCGGAAACGCACAGGCAATTGCAGAAGGATACGCTGAAATCATGAATGGGCAGGGATGGGCAACTGAGGCTGTCAGCACCGAGGATCACAAAACCATTGATCTGACGCAGGAACCTCTGGTTCTCGTTGTCATCAGCACTTGGGGCGAGGGCGATCCACCCGACACAGCGGTGGAATTCTGGGAGAAACTAAAGGCACCATCTCACCCCAAGCTTCCTCATACGAGATTCTCGGTGCTCGCACTTGGCGACACCAACTACGCCGATTTTTGCGAAATGGGGAAGCTGGTCGATGCGCGTCTCGAAGCACTTGGTGCGCAGAGAATCGCGCCGCGCGTCGACTGTGACGTAGATTATGAAGAGCCAGCCGAGAAATGGTTCAGGGTCGTCACTTCCAAACTCGACGAGATTGGGCAGGATGTCTTTGTAACAACTGTTCCTGAAGGTGGCGAGACTGAGGAAACTGAAGATCTTCCTTTTGGCAAGAAAAATCCTTTCCCGTCGACACTGAAGAATCGCTACCGACTAAATCTCGATCCATCCCCACGCGACACGCGACATCTCGAGCTTTCTCTCGAAGATTCTGGGCTGGAATATGAGGTGGGCGACGCGATTGCCACCTACCCGTTGAACGATCCCGATCTCGTTGACGAAATCCTGCGTGCTCTTCCCTTCAACACATCTGTTTCAGTTGAGACGAAGGACAAGCGAAAGCTCCCTCTCCGTGAGGCTTTACTGGAGTGCTACGACATCAAGACCGTCACAAAGGCCATTATCAAGAAATGGGCGCCACTCACCTGCCACCCTTATCTTCATGCTGTGATTGAGGATGATGAGCGGATCGTGAAGATTCTCGATGGTATCGAGATCATCGATTTGCTCTACGAGTTTCCCGCCGATTTCAAGAGCGGGCAGGACTTCGTGAACTTGCTACGCCGACTCACACCGCGCCTCTACTCAATCGCTTCGAGTCCGAAAAAGCATCCCGGAGAAGTTCACCTCACGGTCGCCAAGGTAACCTATGAGACAAAAGGTCGTGTTCGCAAAGGAGTCGCGTCGACCTATCTCTGCGAAGGAATGAAGGAAGGCGAAACGGTCCGCGTTTTCATGCAGCCGGCCAAGCACTTCAAACTACCTACCGATCTATCCCGAGATATCATCATGGTCGGACCGGGCACGGGTATCGCTCCGTTCCGCTCGTTCCTGGAGGAACGAGAAATTACGGAGGCGACGGGACGAAATTGGCTTCTGTTCGGGAATCCGCACGAGGAGACCGATTATTTCTACAAAGAGGAGTTTGATGCCATGCAGAAAAGCGGCGTCCTCACCCGCCTCGACCTGGCTTGGTCGCGCGATCAGGAGCACAAGATCTATGTGCAGGACCGCTTGCGGGAAAATGGCGAGGAACTATGGAAGTGGCTCGAAAACGGGGCTCACTTTTATGTCTGCGGAGATGCTCAGTACATGGCACCGGACGTAGAGAAAGCGTTGCTGGAATCCGTTCGGAAATTTGGCGGAATGGATGACAATGGAGCTGCAGCCTACTTGAAGAAGCTGAAAGAAGATCACCGTTATCAGCGAGACGTTTACTGATCCGTGCTTCCTCACTCCACTCCCAAAGCCCTGACCCGCTCCACAACCGGAGGGTGCGTGTAGTTGAGAAACACGTAGAACGGATGTGGCGTCAGGTTGCTGAGATTGTCTTTGCTCAATTTCCGCAGCGCATTTGCCATTGCCTCGGGGTTGCCCGTTACCTTAGCGGCGTAGGCATCGGCTTCAAACTCGTGCTTTCTGCTCATCCAGTTTCCCGCTACAGAGAGCAGTTCGTTAACCGGTGAGATCACAAGACCGAAAAGTACCAGGCTCACGTAAATACTGGTCTTTTCGACGCCGAAGGCATCAAAGAGCGAACGGTTTTCCATCATCAATCCGAGCAGAAAGAACATCGCTCCGGTGGTGAATATTCCGATCACGAGAGACTTGATGATGTGCCGCTTTTTGAAATGGCCGATCTCGTGGGCAAGCACACCTACCAATTCAGGCGCCGTGTGATTCTCAATCAGGGTATCAAAGAGCGCGATCCGCTTATTGTCGCCGAGGCCGGTAAAGAACGCGTTCGACTTGGCGGAACGCTTCGACCCATTCATCACTGTGACTTCTTTCAGCGGGAATTCGCACTTTTCCGCCATCGCGTGGATTTCACTTTTCAGCTCCCCATCATCGAGTGGTTCGAAC
>Ga0181589_10001420_pt1 | contig 18578 bp, 17 predicted proteins | sample 071ome_25_FD_132444 | JGI IMG/M metagenome (GOLD analysis project Ga0181589, IMG submission 132444) | Coastal salt marsh microbial communities from the Groves Creek Marsh, Skidaway Island, Georgia - 071410BT metaG (megahit assembly) | ecosystem: Environmental > Aquatic > Marine > Intertidal...
GCCATCATCGCGTGGTACGCGATCATCCCGGCGTGTCGCCCGTTTCCGAGCGTGATCATTCCAACGCCGGTCTCTTTAGCCTTTTCGATCGCCAGTTCCATGACTCGGGGAATAACGGCGATGCCCAATCCCTGGTCGCAATCCACGTTCGCTGTGGTTGGCGTTTCTCGCGTGATTTTCCAGTTTGGGCGTGGGTTTATGAACCCTTTGGCAACCATGTCGATGTATCGACGCATCATGTTCGAAACTCCGTGGGTATCGACCCCACGAGTGTCGGATAGGAGCAGCACATCGGTCGCTTGCCAGGCGTCCTGCTCGGAGAACCCTACTTTTAAGAAGAGTTCATTGACTGTTTTGCGCAGCGCATCGGGCATGATGCGGACCGCGTCTTCCTCTGGAACGTGGAAGTGTTGGAGCATTGGGGATCGAGATCTTTCGGACTAAAACCCGTACGGGCGGATATGACTCACGGTCATTTATCAGCTAGTTGCGGCACAAGATACGCCTGAATTCGGTCTGGGTAAACGTGAGTTTTGCGGCCCCACCGGCAAATCAGTCGCACGTATCGAATCCCAGTTCATGTACGATTTTGCGCCAGTATTTTTCACGTTTGGAGATAGTTGATCCGTGCAGGACGTAACCATTGCGGCAGTGCAAATGAGGTCAGTAGTCGGAGATTTCGAGTCGAATCTCGAGTCGATTGACCGACTCATGGGTGAGGCAGTCGCAAAAGGCGCCGAGATAGTTTGCTTTCCCGAGTTGTCAGTTAGCGGGTACAACGTCTACGAGCGGACCGGAGAGCCCGCTCATGGCACAAGGGTTCCAACAGGAGTTCAGATTCCTAGTCCGACAACCGACGCTCTCGAATCGATAGCTGAAAGACACGGTGTGTGGGTGCTTGTAGGACTGCTTGAAGTTGACTCATCTGGAATTACATACAACACGCAACTGGTCGTATCGCCAGACGGGATTCAAGGTAAGTATCGAAAAACGCACGTGCCAACCACCGAAATTGGAACCTGGCGACACGGTGACGAACTTCCGGTGTTTGAGCATCCGAAGGTTAGGTTCGGTGTCGAAATTTGCTACGACACGCACTTCCCGGAAGTGACCACGGCACTGTCGAATAAAGGTGCAGAGTTGATATTCATGCCCCATGCTTCCGGTGGCAACGAACCCGCTACGGACAAACAAACTCGTTGGGAACGTTATGTTCCAGCGCGGGCGTATGACAATACGGTGTACACCGCGATTTGCAATCAGGTAGGCGACAACGAGGCTGGGCAGATTTTCGAGGGAGTGACATTCATTTGTGATCCAACGGGAAAACTGATCGCTGAATCGAACGATGGAAGCGCGGAATTGATCACAACCGCTAATCTTTCAGCCAGCGCTCTGGTGGATGCAAGAAAAGTTCCCGAGACGTTCTTCAGGCATTTCAGACGTCCAGAAAAGTATTCGGAATGGGGAGTGGATTAGTGTCACCCGAAGAATTGGTACAAGCTATTCATGATGCTCCCAGCATTGGTTGTCTTGTTGTTACTGGTGCCGGAACCCGCGCAATAGCAGCTCTGTTCGCAGCACCGGGAGCTTCGCGGACGGTTCTAGATGTGCAAATCCCGTATTCGTCCAGCGCGCTCGAAGATTATCTCGGCAGGGAACTGGAGCAACATTGCTCGTCAAACGAAGCATCGGCTCTGGCGAAACGAGCGCACAGCCGGGCGACAGGGCTTGCCTCTGAATCAGACGTACTGTTCGGAGTCAGCTGTACTGCGGCGATCGCGACAGATCGAGACCGCCGAGGCGACGATAGGGCTCACGTTGCGTGGTTCGATGGCAACAAGTTACAGGGTCAGTCAATTACGTTTGACAAGGAACGACGAACCCGCACCGAAGAAGATCTCGTAGTTTCATATATGGTGCTTAACGCAGTTGCTGCCGCTTGTGGGGTGGATGGAAAACTGTCGATACCGGTGCTGGACTCGGAGGAATTGATTGACTTCGATTGATCGACTTTATGACATGGAAATTGGCGCTCTAGTTATTAGCGCTGATCAATCGATCTCCGAATCACTGCCGAAGAAACCACTTGTCCTTGCCGGTTCGTTCAATCCCTTGCACGAAGGTCACAAAACCATGCTGGAGATTGCTGAGAAGCGAACTGGGCGCGCTGGCTTTTTTGAGATCTCTGTGCAAAACGTCGACAAACCTCAACTTGAACGCCGGGCACTGAACGTCAGAACTAAGTCGATTACACAGGAAGGGCGTGCGGTAATAGTCACCAACGCTCCGAGATTCACTGAGAAGTCAGCCATCTTGCCCGGAGCCACGTTCATTATCGGGTATGACACCGCGGTCCGACTGATCGACCCGAAATACTACCCAGATCATTCCTCAGGGACTCCCGATCCGGTCGAGGATTCACTGAATATCATCTCTGCCAACGGCTGTAGCTTCATCGTTGTCGGCAGAATCGACTCGGATGGCGAGTTCAAGGTCTTGCAGGATATTCCGATACCGGGACGATTCAAGCACCTGTTCGAGGGTTTGTCGGAATCGGAATTCCGGTCGGACCTTTCTTCAACAGAGATCCGCACAGCGGGCAGGTAGTACCGATTTAGTTCGTTTTCGTGAAATCTGCATCAAATGCAGTACCGAATATTTTTGTGTGAGAGGAGGATGGGGTTGACGGAAGACGTCAAGAATCAGCGGGTGCCGCAGGCTGACGCACATGAAATGTTCGCAGATAGATGGTCTTCGAGGGCTTTTTCGAAGCAGAAACTGACAGATGACCAAATAGCTGCATTATTCGAAGCAGCTCGCTGGGCTCCATCGGCCGGTAACAGACAACCGTGGTTGTTCGTTTACGCAACGGATGGCGAGAAACGCGAACAATTCAACTCTCTCCTGAGCGACAGCAACGCGATATGGGCACCGAAAGCCGCAATGATGATTCTTGTATTTGCGGAAACGACCAATGAGGACGGGGGCGGAGTGCGGACAGGAATGTTCGACACCGGAGCTGCCTGGATGTCACTTGCCCTTCAGGCGAACCGTATGGGACTGAACAGCAGACCTATGGGCGGGATCGACCTCGACGCAGCGTACGACGTGGCAGGTGTGCCTCGAGATCGATACACGACAATGTGTGCCGTTGCTGTGGGATACCGAGGTACCGACGATGACTTGCACCCTCGGATGGTCAAAAACAACTTCGCCAACGACCGCAAAGAGCCGGGTGAAGTTGCTTTCAAAGACACGTATTCGGTCTAGGAGCGGTTGAAGGTGTTTTAATGTCGATCCGCGGCTGCACCCGGAAGTTCAGTTTCTGGATGCTCCCTGATGTACTGCGCCTGCCTCGTTCCGAACATTTCTTGCAGCTGTACGGTTAGACCGCCATCGATTGCCAACGTGTGACCGGTAATGAACGAGGCTTCTTCTGAGCAGAGGAACGCGATTCCATTTGCGATATCGCCCGGTGTTCCAGTGCGTCGTAGCGGGTATTGGTCGGCGAAGAACGCGTGACCAGTGGGGTTCTCTTCCCACATCTTGGCAAGACCTTCACCGACGATGTGACCGGGTGCGATGGCGTTGACCCGAATTCCGTCAGGCCCGAAATCTGTTGCCATTTGACGGGTCATGCCGACAACGCCGGCCTTACCCGCCTCGTACACGAGCATTGCAGGTTCCTGTAGGAAGCTGTGAACCGAGGCTAGATTGATGATATTGCCACCGCCGTTCGCTCGCATGTGAGGTATGGCATGTTTGGCTCCCAAATAAAGGGCTTTTAGGAGCACGTCGATTCCGTAGTCCCAACCTTCTTCTTCGACCGTTAAAGCAGTGCCCTGGATTTTCGATACACCGTCGATTACACCAAACGCGTTCTGGACGAGGATATCTAGTCGGTCGTACCGGTCGACCGCTTCGTTAACCATTCGGGAAATGTCTTCACTGACCGACACATCGACATGAGTCGCTGACGCCACACCTCCTGCGCTGTTAATCCGCTCGACATTCTCGGCTGCCGCATCATCATTGATGTCCGCTATGACTACTTTTGCGCCCTCGCTTGCAAGTTTGCGTGCAGTAGCGCCACCTATCCCAAGAGCTCCACCGGTGATTACGGCGACTTGATTGTCGAATCGGCCCATGTCATCTCCAAAACGTGTTCCTAGGTTGATCTTTGCGAATGCTCGGCATGGTATCGAAATCGGTCGATACTGTGGACGTTCTGCGGTGCAAATGAAAAACTTCTCAGGTGTCAGTTCCAATAAACCAACAACAGATCACGTCTGAGTGGCTTACCGATCGACTCTCAAGTGCCGGTGACTGCACCATCAACACTCTTGAGTTCTCGGAAATGTCGGGCCACAATCCTGAACTGTCTCAGTTGTTCCGAGTTCGGATTATTTACGGGCGGCGGACTCCTGGTAATCCTGACACCGTTGTGGTCAAAATCCCGCCTGCCGATGACGCGACAAGACTACGAGAAGCCTCCTACGGACCGTATTTCGGCGAACTTGGTGCGTACAGATTGCTCAAGGACTACCAGGGGAAATTTCTTCCGAGGCTTTTCGGTTTTGAAGCAAACGAATTCGAGCAAACCGCAGCCTTCGTGTTTGAAGACATTGGATCGCTGCCAGATACGCAGAAATATGCTCCCGTGGATCGAGGTGTCGCAGAGAAAACTCTCGAATTTATGGCTTCTCATCACGGCAGGTTTTGGGAAGATGAATCTCTGGCGAACTTCCCATGGTTGCGAGACAACCGCTGGGCGCACCTTTTCAACCAGAATCCCGATGATGCAGCAATTGGTTGGAAAGTAATCAAGCGGGAGGACGAGTTCGTTAAGACAGGCGGTCTCGTAGTCGCCGGTGAATTTCTCGGGCCGAAGCTTCAAGAACTGATGGACGCGATGGAGAGTCGACCAAACACTCTGACTCACAACGATTTTCACCAGGGCAACGTGATGCTTCGTTCAGACGGGTCGCCGGTGATAATCGACTGGCAGTTGCCTGCTTATGCTGGGGGCACGAACGACCTTGCGAAATTCATGATGACTGCCGTGCCGCTTGAAATCCTGGAACACCATGAATTGGAGCTAATACGGCACTATTGGGATTCGCTCACCGGAACTGGCGTTGATGGTTATTCATTCGACGAATGTGTCAGGGATTACCGTCGAGCTCAGGTGATGATTTTCGGGAATTATTCGATTGCAAGTTTCGAGATGAACGAAGATGGCACTCTCGCCCATTCGTCCGGTGACTCAACACGCGCAGTGATCAGGGCACTAACACTGGTTGATTCTGCCGAGATGCGAGAAGTTCTTCCATAAAGTCTCTAGGAGACCGGATTGGATTTTTGCTTGAACAGCGCAAAACTCGCTGTGTACCCGTGCAGGAACGTCTGGTCGCCGATCGGTCCGATTTCTCCGTTTGAGAAGAAGCCTGCAATAGGAATATCAGCCACCACATCGGTAAACAGATTGGTGTCGTGGTCAGGAGCCCCGTAGAGATACTGCCCGCGCCCGAGACAACTGAAGAGCAGGGCAGAGGCTGGTGTATCGCCTTCGAGGGTATCCATGTATTCCTCGAGCATCATTCGTAGGTCTTCGTCGGCAGCTTGAGCATCACGAACAAAGAACTGAACAACCTGTCCTTCTTGTACCAATTCACCAACGGCAAGAGTGCCGTCATCTTCATCAGCACCGAGAACGTTTCTGATCAGGAAGTCACCTTCAGGTTTTCCATCAACTAGCCGATCCATGACGATCCCGATTTGCAGTGATCGTCGAATCAGTCGTTGTTCCCGGGCAGTTCCTGCGTCAAATAAATCGCGCAGGATTTCAAGCGGGGTTTTATCGCCGAGTTTGTTTATGACATTAACTTCAGCATCAGTGACAACCATCGGCTCTCCGATAGGTCTGCAACCCTGGGCGACAATGGTTTCAACTTCAACGTTCCCCGTAAACGCGACCCCGACTGCACCTGACCGAATCGATTTCCCGTTCATGAACAGGGCATTTGCACCAGGTTGACCACCCCCGCTAGCTAAACCACCAATTTTGACGGCGTTCGGGTAGGCGTAGTCGAGTCCCGCAAGTAAATGATCACTTCGTAGTGTGAACGGGTCCGGCAGCAACATAATTGCCGGACAGTCTTGAGGATTCAGCCCGAGAAGCATGTGCCATGCTTCGGGTGGAGCGTCTGGACTCGGGAGTTCGTCTTGCGAGAGATAGAAAGGAGCGAGTTCAACACCGGGCAAAGTTGCGGCCGATATGGCTACGCCGGGGCGGCGTTCAACTTCCTGCCCACCACCGATCACTCCAGCTGCCGAGCAACCAATAACCACTTTGGCTCCAAGTGCTTCAGAAAACACTTCAGGTGCCGTCAGGAAGGACGGGGCATGGTGTGATGACACAAATATGACCGCAAGATCCGGTGACTTGCCGTCAAGATTCGCAAGTATTTGTTCGGAAGCCTGTCTGACAGCCTCGGTTAGGGTCGGGGCGTCGGAAACTGCTGAACTCCACTTCAAATTATTGTCTCTCCAACTCGACCGTCCTTGTGGGACGGAAGAAGCAACGGGCAATAACTGCAGTTTGCTGTTGCCCGTCGCCCAGAATTAGAGGCGTGGCAGTACTTTTGCAGCTGCTGCGATCGTTTTTTCTATGTCTTCGTCTGTATGAGCAGATGAAAGATGGGTGCGTCCGTTTGATGACAGACGAATTCCTTCTTTCAACATCTCGCTGGCGAAACGCGCATACTTTTCGTCATCGCAATTTCTAGCGTGGTCTCGCCAGTTCGTTATTTCATCTTTCGTGGTGAACGATATCGCGAACACTGAGCCAAGACCTTGAACATGTAAGTCGGACTCTAGCGATTTTGCGACTTCCTGCAATCCTTCCATCAGGCGGATGCCTTTTGCATTGAGATCGCGGTAGAAGCTGTCACCCTGTTCACGGATGTATTTGAGTGATGCGTGAGTTGCGGCAATCGACATTACGTTCGAATTGAAGCTACCGCCGTGGTAAATGGTGCCGTCTCCGATCGTGTTCATGATTTCGCGGCGACCCACAAGCATGGAAATCGGGAACCCACCTGCCATTGCCTTGGCGTAAGTGGCGAGGTCAGGGATAACTCCCAAAACTTCTTGGGCACCGCCGGCGGCTACTCGGAAACCGGTAATCACTTCGTCGAATGCGAGGAGTGCACCGTTTCCTTCACAAAGTTGCTTGAGCCCTTCCATGAATCCGGGTTTAGGAACGATGCAGTTGGTGTTGGCGAGAATCGGCTCAGTGATTACTCCAGCAATTTCTCCAGGGTGATCAGCAAACGCTTTCTCGACAAGCTCAAGATCGTTCCACTGGCAAATGACCAGATCTTCAGCGACCGATTCGTCCATTCCCTCGGACTCGCCGACCGGGACTGGTGCATCTTCTGGCCCGGCTTTGTCCAGTGGTGGGTGGACACTCCAGTTAACTGAGTCCATCCAGCCGTGGTAATGTCCTTCGAACTTGAGAATCTTCGGTCGACCGGTATAGCCCCTCATAGTTCGGAACAAAAGTTGATCGATCTCTGTTCCTGAAGAAGCCATTCTGACGGTGGCGTCAGGCATCGGAATCATTTCCAGAAGCATCTCGGCGACTTCGAGCTCACGCTCAAACTGGGCCGCGAAGACGTAGCCGTTTTTCATGTCCTCGGCTACTTCTTCGTTGATGAATTCAGGAGCGTGCCCAAATAGATTGGGTCCCATGCCTTGAATGTAGTCGATGTACTCGTTGCCATCAGCGTCCCACATTTTGGAACCCTGGGCGTGGGTGAAGAAGAGAGGGACATCGCCAGGCTCATTTACTCTGATCTGGCTGTGGACTCCACCAGCTACCGATTGGAGCGCTCGCTCGTAAAGCTGGCGCGACTTGTCGTGGTTCATCAACTACTTCCTAGAAGAATAGCTACGTAATTACTTGTCTAGGGAGTGTATCGCCGGACTGTGACGTCAGGTGCGAGGAAACAGCGGTTTGCGAGTGAGAATTTGCTAAGAAATCTCGGACTGGCTGGTCACTGGTGGCCATACTTGGTTTGAAAGCTTTGTCTCGTCGGCCAGCGTTTCGTCGAGGTCATCGTCGAGCAAGTCGAGGCTCGATGCCGGCAGGCGAAGCTCGAACGTGCTACCTGCGCCCAGTGTCGAATCGACCGAAAGCTTTCCTTCGTGGAGCTCAGTTAAGTACTGCGCAATTGACAGACCTAGACCTGACCCTTGTACCGGAGAAGTGTCGGCTAATTTGCCCCGGTAGTACGGTGAGAACACAGCTTCCAACTCGTCGGTTGCAATACCAGGGCCCTCATCAATCACCCGAAGAACTTGATCATCACCTTCAGCGAACAGCTGAACTGTGATCAGTGCGCCTTTGGGTGAGTATTTGTGGGCGTTACCAACAAGGTTGGCAATAACACGTTCGATGCGTTGCTCATCAATCATCAATGGGTGCAGACGTTCATCTGCGGTGAATTCAAGTTTCTGCTCGCGAGCGGATATAGATGGCTGCAGCAGAGATATCGACTGCTCAATAATGCTCTTCAACAGAACCGGCTGCCTGTTTAGTTCGAGATGGGCCGATTGCATTGCTGCGTAGTCGAGGGACTCTGAAGTCAGACGCTCGAGGCGCTGAATACCGTTTTTCAGGGTTGAGACCAACCTCTCACGCTGAGCTTCGGTTGCCTCGGTTCCAGAAACATGATCCATTAACTCGGTGGACAATTTGATCGCCGTGATAGGCGATTTGAGTTCGTGTGAAACTGTTTGAAGCAAGATAGATTTCAACCCATCAAGACGTTCCAGCTCTTCACGGCGATGAGCTTCAATTGCATATGCACGAGCGTTGTTGATCGCCATTGCCGATTGGTCGGCTGCGGCGGATACGAAATCGAGCTCCGCCTCTGAGTAATCACCGCCGACTAGTTTTGGTCCGAGATACATAAACCCGGTCAACTCACCACTGGCTTTAAGAGGCACAATCATTTCTGCCCGCAGCTCACGTATTGCAGCTTTTTCGCCTTCACTTGCGGCCTGGAGATATGGGTCGGTCGAAATCGCAGACTTGAACATCGGCGCTGTTTGCGATGCGAGTCTGCGACCAAGCATGCCCTGGACACTGATTGTCAGGGAACCAGAAACTCCTCGAGTGTCGTAGAAAACTCGGAAGTAATTTTCTGACTCGTCCTGGAGAACAATTCCAACCCAGTCCGTCCGGAGGATTCTTCGAACGTTGTCACCAAGTTTCGAAACAACCGCATCGAAATCGGTGATATCTCTCAGGTCCGAATTAAGTTGTGCCAATGCGTTCAGCATGTCGAACCGTTCTCGGAAGAACAGCCTGTCCACAATCGTTTGGGTTCGCTGGAGCAGTGGTTGAATAAATAACCCGGTAGCGAAAATTGTTGCTACTGCTGCAATAACTGTTGCAGTAGTGCTCAGGTCGGGCACTGAAAGGACCAATATCGGGATTACCACACCGTAAATACCAAGTGTGATCGTGCTAATTGCTGTGTACGCCAATCCTCGGCGAGCAACCATTCTGAGTTCCATAAGTCGGAATCGAGTGACAGCGAACGTCGTAATGAGTCCGAAGCCGATGTTGCCTACGACTCCAAGTGGGTAGATGTTCAACCCCAGCGATGGGATGAAGTCACTTGTGGCTCCTAGCAGCGAAACAATTGCTCCCATTCGGAGCATTCGCAACTGGATTGCACTGCGAGAATCTGCCGTAACAAGGGCCTTGCGTATGTTCCAGATTGCCAGTGCGACAGGTGGGTACGATGCGATCAACACCAGCACAAACAGCGCTGTAATTTCAGGCGCAAACCCGTAGAACTTTTCAACCATCCCAGAGGCAGTCAGGCCAGTCAACGAAAGTATCGCTGCTGCTACACCGAAACCGTAGAAGGTGATGAGTGTCCAGCGGTTTTTGTTGAGTCCTGTGAACTCACGTACAAAGTGATAGAAGAAGATGCTCGTGAACGGTATTCCCGCAAGAGCTATCTTTTCGATTGTGTACGCGCGCTCAGCATCGGGAAATGCATCACGCATCAAGAAAATCGAAAGTCCCCAGAATCCGAGTGAAACAAGGAACGCTGTGAAGAGACGATTTAGTTTGTCTCCTGGCGCGCTGAGTATTACAACACTCACCAGCAACACGCTGATGATGAATTGCACCATCGGGAGCAGTATGTAGATTTCGTTCATGCTTTAGTAGCCTGTTTTATCTACTCTGACTCTTCAGCTGGCCGTGCTGACAAGTTCGTTTACGTCTTTTTCGCTGGAATTCATTCTCGGTGGTACGAGGTAATGCAGTTCCAGTCCCTTTTTGAGTCGATTGTCGTAGTAGCGGTCCCACGTACCGAACGGTAACGTAGTTACTTCCAAAGGTCGAATCTGAAGCATGTCTTCAAGATCACGGTAGAACTCGTCGCGTTCTCGCAGAGCCTCGTGAATTTGCTGAGCTACCAACTCGTCATCGAGTGGCTCTTTGGTTTCTACGTACAAATGAAGGACTGGGCGCTCGTTCACACGTTCAGTTCGCGCAGTCCATGAACCGATCGGGAGTTCTGTCGCCTGAATCGCTTCCCACATTGTCTTTTCATCGATGCGAGTAAACCCTGCGATGTCCAGTCGGTCGTCAGATCGTCCAATGAACTCAAACTCAGGTAACTGGTTACCGTCTACTGTCGTGAACACAATGTGGTGTCCAAGTCGGTATCGGATGAACGGCATTCCATAGAAGCTCGAAATAATTACTTCGTAGTCGGTATCGGGTTTAACTTCACTTAGTAGGTGAGTCTTCGCCTCGTAAGTTGAATCTGCGTCGAGTTTGGCAGCCTCTTCTGAGGGAAGGAACTCGACGAAGTTCATGTAAGGGTTGAAGACCATCCCCTGGGAGTTGAGACCTGCCATGCCCATTACACCGCCTTCGGTGCAGGCATAGATCTCGTCTGGTTTCATGCCCCAGTGGTTTTCAACTTGATCTCTAAAGATCGGGGTGTCTACTCCCCAACCAATGATTCCTTTTGCGTCAAATATGTCACCAGCGCGAGGCTTGCGACCGCTGAATGCACCCTTGATGAAGGCAAGCCCAAGTTTTGTCTTGGCTTTCCAGGAGAGATCACGTTTGGTTGGGCGTTTGCGTGTCGATCTACCTGCGAGTGAGTCAGCGAATTGCTCGCCAGCCGAGACAAGCACCGAAGTCATGGAAATGATGAGATCGACTTTTTTGCCAAGTGCGGTTTCGAAATTTGTTCTAACCTTGGTCTTGAACTCCATGTGCTCGGCTGTCGATGGCTTGAGCACACCTTTCAGACCAAACCTTTGTTCCATACCGAACGCAGCGTACCCAGATAAGTAGGGGCGAGGTGGAACGTTGTACATAATCGAGGATCCAGGCTCGATTCGAACATCACCTTCTTCTCTAGCTGTTGAGAGAAGGAACGCGCCCATTAGGTTGTCAAGCATGCGCATGTATGCGCGCCGTGTGTACGGGACATACTTGTAGCGCGCTTGAGCTCCGGTCGTGTGAGCCCACATGTACTCGAATGCCGGGAGTTCTTCTTTTGCATCGGGATTCAGGAAGCGGTTGTAATCACCATAGTTAGTGATGGGAACTGAGTTTCGAAACTCTTCGAGAGACCCAGGCTTCTGGAGTCGAAGCAATCGCATCCCGATCCGACTAGCGCCGATTGTGCGCAGTTGTTCAGTGAGGAGCTGCTCCTGAATTTCACAGAACTGATCAACGGTCAGCTTACGGAAGCCGGTGAACCGTTCCCACGCGGTGTCTCGGTCCCAGTTGACTACGGGGACTTCTAGTTGTGAATGAAGCTCTATTGCCGGTCGCATTCGAGTAAATCCGTACTAGGTAACTGTGCTCAATGACCGCAGATGTTACGGGCTGTAATGGGCTGTGCGCGCACAGTTAAGGTATTGATTGGGTTTGCGGAATGGTTTGCAAAAGGTGTGCGATTGGTGTGATCGCGCCGCCGTATTTAGCTAATCAGAGGTACCTACGTACCGGTATCCGACACCGCGTTCGTTAACAATGCCGGTTTCGGAAGTCGGGTCGTCGTTGAGCTTTTCTCGCAAAGTCCTGATGTGGGTTTTGATGTATCCCGTGGCGTCCACGTACTCATCACCCCAGCCAGCTCTCAATAGCTCTTCGTGGGTAACAACCCGATTTACGTTCTTGAGCAAGTATTCGAGCAAGCTGAACTCAGTAGGCGTAAGCCTTGCCGGCGTTCCGTCCACCGTTACGACTCTGCGGTCGAAGTCGACTGCTAAGTGTGAGTCCTTGTAGGCTGCATCTGGAGTAGTTGACTGTGTGCGTCGGAGAACTGCCTGCAATCGTGCGAGGAACTGTAGGTGGCTGAACGGTTTGGTCACATAGTCGTCCGCGCCCGCGTTCAAACCTTTGACGATGTCGATTTCTCGGTCCCGGGCAGTGAGCATGACGATGGGGATGCTGGATTCAGACCTTAGGCGTTCGCAAACTTCAAGACCGTCTATGTCCGGCAATCCGAGGTCGAGGATCACAACGTCGGGCTCGTGTTCGCGGGCGAGATCGATACCTGTGAGACCGTCTGCCGCTTTGTACACGGTAGATTTCGGCCAATTGAGTTCGATCGCAAGCGAAACCATGTCCTGGATACCAGGATCATCATCGACGATGAGTGCGGAAACTATGCGCTCGGATTGCTGCACTTAAGAAATATTCCTTGCTAAACGTGAAGGACTGAGTGAACGAAATTTTACCTGTAGTCGGATTAGACACAGCATCGCGTTTTCAATACATGTTTACGTGGAACCTAGCGTAGAGATCAATACCGTTCAGGCAGTTCAACGATACCAATTCGTTATAGGAATCTACTCCATCTTGATACCTTTGGTTCACCGTTTCATGACCTAATGGACTCACGTCTTGCTAAAGTCTGGGGCACAGTGTGCGGAAGGTTTGCCAAAGGTGTGCAAACCTATGAATAGTGATTGCGAGCGGAGCACGGCACTCTCTCGACTGGAGACCGATCAATGGCCCTCAGGAATCTAATAACAAAGCAACCGATCGTCGTTACACTCACGGTGCTAGCGCTGGTTGTATTGTCTGCTGGAGTCGTTTCAGCGGCCGGTGCCAAGGCGAAGTTCACAGCTCACAGTGACGTAGCCCTCGTCGGACTTGACCCGGGTAATAGCGCTGTCGAATCTGTGTTCAAAACCAAGAAGAACGGCACAATTCAGTCGGTTCGAGTTAACACATTCGGTGAAGGTGTATTTGGCGCCACAGGTGGCATGGTAATGGACGCCTGTGAGGAGAAGGGCAAGCACTCTGCCGGAGCATGTGTTGAAGCAGGAGCCATCTTGAATGGCGGCACCGCAATCAGCGTTCACAATTCAACTGCCAAACTGAAAGTCGTTTATCAGGACGAGTACAACCTGGTCGGAACGCTCAAAGGACGCCTTAACGCTGAAATTTCACTGATTGCCGGTGACGGCTCAGGCGTATTCGTGGGTCCTGGTTCACTGAGAATCCGAAGCACAGAATTGCCTTCGATTTACGGGTGCATCGTTCTGGATCCTGGAGCGATTTCTCCAGCCAACCCTAACGGTATAGTTCCGCTTCCTATCGCCACGTGTCAGGCAACTGAAGGACCACAAATCTTCGGACTGCAACCTACGCTGGTTCCATTGGAACTGCATGTTCGTGACACTGGACGGTTTGATCTAGACAACGCTGTGACTGGTGATGAGATTCGCGGCAAGCTCGAAGTTACAGTCGACTCCGTTGGTGGTGTTACCACCGGTCAGATCAACGTGACGAAGGGTAAATTGATCCTCGTTCATGATCACGACTAATTTGGTTATTCGATAACGAGAAAAAGCCCCGGAATCTTCCGGGGCTTTTTTATTTTGCAGATCTAAATTCGTTCACTCTGGAGATTCATCACCCAAAGCAAGAGGCGGTGACTCAACAAACTTGAGAATTGTCTTCTGAAGCGCATCAACCGTTGTCACATCCGCATGCGGAGTTTCGAGCCACGTTCGAGGTTGCTGCTTGGCATGACGCCCCGTTCGTAACCTGATGGTCAACATTCCCAGTGATCGAGCTGGCACGATGTCGTTGTCCAGCCGATCGCCGATCATGATCGCTTCCGTGGGCTGAACTCCAAGTGCTGCGCACGAGTGGAGCATCAGACGTGGATCTGGTTTCCTGAGTCGATTGGTGCCAGAGACCTCGCGGTACTCGAAGTACTTCAGGATCCCAACATTCTCCATGTTGTCGAGCGATTCGCGTGGCTGGTTTGCAGCCAACCCAAGCTTCAGCCCGGCAGAACTGAGCTCCTCAAGTAGTTCGGTTATTCCGGGACGAAGTTCGAAGTTCCCGCGCTCTGCGTTACGCTCCGGAACAGTCTCGTACAACTCGTCTTCTATTTCATGGGACAGATTGAGGTCATGATCGGTCAATTGCCAAATGATCGCTTGATAGGTTTTCGGTGCGTAAACATCGACTGCCCATTGGGCCACCGCAGCGTATTTGGTGTCAGTCACATCAAAGCCACGATTTCTAAACGAAATCTTGATTTGCTCATCGATGGCAGCATCCATCAATGTTTCGGTGTCTAAAGGACCACCAACATCGAAGAGAACCGCTTTTATCTGACCCATCATGTTCCGAACTACTTGACCAGGTATTTCTTTGGAACCTTCGCGACATACGAGTAACTAGGGTTCACGAACTGAGTTACGCGGGCTTCCAGGCACTGTGAAAGGAAGATATAGGCTTCACCCTGGGTCATTCCATAGTCAGCTTCCAGCCAAAGAATCATTTCGGAGAGCGCTATTCGGAACGCGTCTTCCGCTGGTTTTTCGCAAGCTGTGGTCATGATGTACTCGTCGTTTTCGATACGGGGCCAGGTCATTTCAGGTGGCTTTTTCGAAATTTCTACTTTGAGAGTTACTCGACCACCTGTCTCGATTCCACCACCGCCGCAAATCTCACCATCCCCTTGACGTGCGTGCATGTCACCGACGTGCAGCAGGGCCCCTTCGTGGTAGACGGGAATTGTCAACTTTGCGCCGTTGGTCACTTCCTGGATGTCGAAGTTCCCTCCCCATTCACCGGCCCATCCGTTGTGGCGAGCTTCTCGCTCAGGAGCAACCCCTATTACGCCCATCATTGGCTCAACAGGGAACCTGAGCTTGTCATCCCAGATGATTTCATCATTCTCTATTCGGCAGATCCTGAACTGTTCACCGATGTTTGACGGCCCCAGGTAGCCCGGCATTGCACCAGTCGAACCCCGATACCGGGTCCAACCAACCGGATGTACCTTGATTTCCCCCACTTCGACGGTGATGACATCTCCGGGTTTAGCACCTTCTACGTAAATGCAACCTGATGACGCGTTTCCTCGGTCGTTAGGCTGGTCGTCTGATCGGTACTGGTTGTACAAGTCGCGAATATCTTCCGGTACGCGGTCTGCATCAGGCCCACGGTTCATCTGGGTTTCAACTGCGAACCATTCACCTGGCTTGACGGTCATGGTCACCGGATTGGCGGCAGAGTGCTCGTAGTAAAGAATGTCTTTGGTAGCCGTTTGCATTGGAGTGGACCCGTTGTAAGGAATTGAATTCAAAGATAGCTGTGCATCAGCATCGAGGCGGAAGTGTAAAGCAGTTAAAAAGAAAAGACCCGAGTGAAAACTCGGGTCTTCCTTTTGTTCGTGTGAATTGTTTAGGCGGCCTGTTGTTTGAAGTCGTCGAAGGAATCAGTTTCGAATTTCGATGACCTGACTCGCATTCTGGCGGCTTCTGTAAGCAGGCGTTGTGCCTCAAGCTCATCTTCTGCAGCGGCTCGTGCGACTTCAAGATCGGTCAAGATCTTTCGAATCTCTTCATCCGTTTGCTCACGCATTCGGTTTGCCAATTCCTCGGCTCCACCGCGTGTCTGTTCCATCAAGGCTTCTGCAGCGATTCGAGCTGTATCTTCGAGCTTCTGTGCGTATTCCCTGGCTGTCTGACGCTTTTTGCTAGCGTCTTCAAGTCGGAACTGCACTTCCTGCTCGAGCTCAACAGCTCGCTTCTCGGCAGATTCTTTGACCGGCTCCGCTTCAGAAAGTTTGAGTTTCGCCTCTAAAAGATACTGGTCGGCTTCTACTCGCTGCTGCGCGCAGTAGTCACGAGTGGCGCTCACTGCCTGCGATTCTGCCTGGGCGCGTGCTGCATGTGCATCAGCAAGGCGCGCTTTGGATTTCGCTCGGAGATCGGCACCGCGTTCAACAACGCTCAGTGCTTCATCCCATGCCTGATCGGCAGGAACGCTGCTCGTCACGAACTCTCGAAGTCTCGAGAATGCCTTTTCTTTTTTCGCTCGGCCTGTCACTGGTTCTCTGCCCCGATAAACCTATTGAGCAACTGTGTTGCAGACGTACTACCTAGCTCTACATTGCAGCCGTTTACCAAGCAACGGGTTTGTGTTCTGCATTGAGAACTTTGGATTACGGTGTGATTTGGCATATTGCCCGGAGTGTTGTGACTTGAGAGACAAGGTTGGGAGCGAGTCCACAACCCTGCCTCTCATGTCTCAAGTCTTGTAGCTAAGCTGCCTTGCGGATCGGCGTAACTTTCGATCGAGTCGATGGCTTCCTGGAAGCAGTCGACCTCTTCGCGGTTGCCTTTCGAGCAGTCACCTTTCGACCTGAAGATCCCTTCGGTGCTGGCTTTTCTTCCGCTGGAGCGAACACGTCCTGAAGTTCGTCAACAGCCTTTTCAGCTGCGAGTCCCTGTGAGAACGCTCGAACTCGAGCAGTCTCAGTCAGGATGCGTTGAGTCTCGAGCTCATCCTCAGCAGATGCTCGTGCGACTTCGACGTCGGTGAGGATCTTGCGGATATCTTCGGCTGTCTCTCGACGCATTCGGCTGGCAAGTTCGTCTGCACCGGCACGTGTTTGAGTCATGAGAGCGTCAGCAGCGGATCGAGCGCTTTCCTGAATCTCTTCTGCGTAAACTTCGGCGTCTTCCCGAATCTTCTTCGCGTTAGCAAGTTCAGCATCGATGTTTGCCTGGACTCGCGCAGCGTAGTTGTCTGCGTTTGTCTTTACGCGGTCAGCCTCGGTAAGAGTGTCCTCGGCTTCCTGGAGCTTCATGCGGGCCTGTGCCTGCAATTCAGCGCACATGCGCTTAGTGGCTGAAATAGCCTCGTTCTCTGCGTTTTCTTTAGCTGCTTCAGCTTCTGCGCGCCGCTTGCGAGCGGTTACACGGTCATCTCGTGACAACTCTCGAAGCAACAGTGCCTGTCGCCATGCTGCCTCTGCCGACGCGTTGTCGGTTGGCAGCGAGCTCAGGCTTGCAAGTAGCGAATTTTTCTTTGATCGCTGGGCCATGATTCTCCTCATTTATTTATTCGACGCCACGCCCATGGCGCCCGGATGAGCTTCAACGTTGCGGTACGTAATTCACACCTAACGCTATAAACCGTAGCTATGTCCTAATATGGAACCAATGTCGAAATATGCGTGTGTGCGTGTGTGCAAACCCACAAAACCAACCGACAGCCAACTTTCACCCTACAAAAGACCAGAAATGAGAATCGATTGACGCGGTTGGACACCTTCGAATCACTGTGCGGCCAATTTCACGTGGTGGGGAGTTCCATTCAGCACAAAGAATCCACTGATTCGACGATGAATGATGCCTGGGAATTGGCGGTCGAGCAGGGTACCCATGGGGCGGTGGTAGTTGCCGATCACCAATCCCAGGGACGCGGTAGGCACGCGAGAGAATGGGTGTCGGATCAGGCTGATGACATCCTGGTATCTGTCGTCATGAAAGTGCGCCCATCGATTGCGCCAGAATTGCTGATGATCTCATCTCTCGCAGTGCTCAATGTGGTTGATGCATGCGGCGTCAAGGGTTCGATTAAGTGGCCGAATGATGTTCAGATCGACGGGAAGAAGATTGCTGGGGTCATTGCCGAATCACGAACCGTGGTTGATTCGGACGGGACTGATTCGCGCTCGCCAGCATCGAGCGTATTAAACGTAGTTGTTGGTATTGGACTCAACGTCAACTCGATGCATGCCGATGCGAGTTTTGAGGCGACAAGTTTGAGAGCCGAATTAGGTCACGCCGTTGATCGAGGTGATGTGTTCTCTCAGCTGTTGAGTTCCTTGGACCAGCTGTTCAAAAGGGTTGACTCCGGCGAGAGCGTTGTTAGTGAATGGGCTTCTCAGATCAATACGATCGGACGAAACATAAAAGTCGCCGATGTGGTGAATCCCGAACAAGACTATATCGCTGGTACCGCGGTAGATATCGATCCACTTGGTCGTTTGATCGTCAGAGACGAGAACGGTCGTGACTGGCCAGTTTCGGGTGGTGAAGTGACGGTTGTCGATATCGAATGAGTAACTCTGGTTCGATCACCTTTAGCGTTAACGTCCAACCTCGGGCATCCAAAAACGGAAATTGTTGGATGGCAATCCGACGGTTCCTTAAAGGTGAGGCTTTCGTCAGCGCCAGTCGATGATGCGGCGAAC
>Ga0181589_10001442_pt1 | contig 18495 bp, 9 predicted proteins | sample 071ome_25_FD_132444 | JGI IMG/M metagenome (GOLD analysis project Ga0181589, IMG submission 132444) | Coastal salt marsh microbial communities from the Groves Creek Marsh, Skidaway Island, Georgia - 071410BT metaG (megahit assembly) | ecosystem: Environmental > Aquatic > Marine > Intertidal zone...
CGTCCGTGGAGACGGCGGACGAGCGCTCGGAGGATGAGGTGCGCGAGGCTAAGGAGGCGGTGCTCGCGAGCGACCGAGAGGCGTTCGTCTCGGCGGTTCGTCAGGGGAAATTCATCGGTACGAAGATTGCGGGGGCGTTAGGAGACGTTTCGGCGGACGTTCGCGAGGCGGCGTTGATGGTAGGGCGCGCGGCGTTGTCGGACGTGACGGATGCGGCGAGCGGCGGCGAGTGCGTCGAGGCGTTTTTGTCGTATTTGACGGGACAGGGTGCGTGCGAGCCGGCGTCTCACAGCGAAGATCACACGCACGGTGCCGCGATCGCGCTGTACGCGCACGCGGCGCAGTTGTTTCGCGATGACGCGGGGAAAGTGGCGGCGATTGAGCACATCGTCGAGGCGTTGCGATGCGTGCGAGACGCCGGCGCCTTTGTCGGCGCGAGAGCCATCGGTAATTTGGCGGCGGACGTGCGAGACGCGGCGATCGCCATGCTTCCGGGATTGAAAACAAAGGCGTTCACGGGCGCGGACGTCGCCGAGCGTCGTCAGGGCGCGGCGGCGATGGCGGGGATTTGTAAAGGGGTCGGCGTGGCGGCGCTCGCCGACTTGAACGTCGTCGAGGATGTGAAAAAAGCCATCGAGGATAAGAAGGATCCCATCGCTCGCGCGGGCGCGCTCCTGACGTACGCGCACATGTGCCGAACCGCCGGTCGCGGCTTTGAGCCGTACGCCATCGGTGAGGCGCCGATCGTGTTCACCCTCTTGGGCGACAGAAACGGCGACGTTCGCGAGGGCGCCAATCTCGCCCAAGCCGCCGTCGTCAAGGCGTTGCCGTTGACGGCGATGAAACTCTTAGCCCCGGCGCTCATCGCCGGGATGACGCATAAAGATTGGCAGAGCAAGCTCGGGTCGCTTCACATCATGGGTGATCTCGCTAATCGCGTGCCGCAATCGTTCATGCGCACCATTCCCGAGCTCTTTCCGGTGTTCCTCGACACGCTCTTCGATACCCATCCCAAAGTTTCGGCGCTGTGTCAAGAGATCCTTCCCACGATTTGCGCGTGCGTGAAGAACGCTGAGGTTTTGGGCATGCTCGACCTCATCTTGGACGCCATCCGCACGCCTCAAAAGGCGACCGAGGATTGTTTGGATAAGCTCATGGAGACGACGTTCGTCAACTCGATGGACGCGCCGTCGCTCGCCGTCGTCTTGCCGGTGATTTTGCGGGGTTTGCGCGAGCGCACCAAGGAATTAAAACAAAAGGCGGCGACGACGTTCGGGAACATTTGCGCGCTCGTGGACGACACGCGCGATTTGCTTCCGTTCATTCCTGTCTTGTTGCCCGAGTTGGAAAAGGCGGAGGAGCACTCGCACCCGGATTTGCGAGAAGCCGCTTCGCGCGCCAAGGCGAGTCTCATGAAGGGTATCGACGCGACGCAAAACGATGAACGCAAGGTGGCGTCCGATATCGTTCAACGCGCCATCGAAGACGCGGGTGTGCGCGTGGACGGCGAGACGCAGTTGTATGCGGCGGCGCTCGGCGGTTGGGTCATGGACTCGGCGCCGATGCGCATTCCGCCGTCCATTTTGTCCAACGACATCAAGCGCGAGCTCACGCCGATCCTCGAGAGCGCGCTCGCGAACGAGCTCGAGTCCATCGAAAAGATCGCAAACGCCTCCGTCATGGTGTACAAGGGGCTCGACGAGTCTGCGCTTCTCGATGAGAGCACGAAGGATTACATCGTCGACTTGCAGGGTATCATCTTAGCCTTCGCCGGTCGCGTGTTGCTTCAGCGAACCAACTTCACGCTCGAACGAGGTCGCACGTACGGTATCGTCGGTCAAAACGGTACGGGTAAGACGACGCTTCTCAATCGCGTCGCGGCGAAGGACATCGCCGGATTCCCCGAAGACGTCTCCGTGTACTACATTCAACACGAAATCACGAGCGAAAAGGAAGAAACCATCGTCGATTTCATGGTGCAAATGGTTCCCGAGGGTGTTTCTCGCGAGACTGTCGTCAACACGCTCAAAGAGGTTGGTTTCGACGACGAAAAGATGGCGGCTACGATTCAGTCGCTCTCTGGCGGTTGGCGGATGAAGCTCGCCATTGCGCGCGCCATGCTCTGGAACGCCGACGTTCTCTTGTTGGATGAGCCCACGAACCACTTGGACACGAGCGCCATCGCGTGGCTCTCCAACTACCTCAAGTCTCTCACGAACACCACCATCTGCCTCGTGTCGCACGACTACGACTTCCTGGCGGATGTTCTCACCGACGTCATTCACTTGAGCGAAAAGACGTTGACATACTACCCGATGGGATTCCGTGATTTCCAATCCTTAAAGCCGGAAATCGTCGCCGCGTTGCCCTCCAACGCGAACGCCATCTCCAAACAAGCGAACATCGAAGGCAATGCCCCCGCCGATGCCCCGAAGGAGGCGGCGCCGAGTGCTGGATTCGCCATTGATCAAATCGGCAATAACCAGCCGTCGCACATCAAGCCGATTCGCTTCCCAGAACCGGGTGACTTGGAGGGCGTCAAGTCGCGCGCCAAGGTTGTCATGTACATGAAAGACGTGTCGTTCGGATACCCGGGCACGTCTAAGAAGATTCTCAACGGCGCCACGGTGAAGATTACGCAAAACTCGAGAGCAGCGCTCGTCGGATTGAACGGCGCCGGTAAGACGACGTTGTTGAAATTGCTCATCGGCGAGCTCGAAACCGACGAAGGCGTCGGCGAAGTGTGGCGTCACCACAACTTACGACTGTCCTACATCGCGCAGCACTCCATGCAGCACTTGGAAGACTCCCTGGAGAACACGCCGCTCGAGTACTTGCAGAATAGATTTTACCAAGGCAGAGACAAGGAAATCGCCAAGCGCGCGTCTCACAACTTGTCCAAGGATGAGCTCGCCCTCGCTCAAGAGCGTGGTAACATTTTGGACATCGTCGGTCGTCAGCAACGCGGTAAGCACTTGTTCTACGAGGTGCGTCGCTCCGGTCGCGAAGAGAACGACACGGATTGGGAGATGATGAGCTCGTTGGAGCGCAAGGATGCGTACGTCATGAAGATGGTACGCAACTTTGACGAAAAGCTCAAGTCGATGCAGTCCGGTATGGATCTCCGACCGCTCACGAAGGAAGAGGTGCGCATTCACCTCGAAAACTTTGGCATCGACCAAGATTTGGCGATGGGTAAGATTAAGCGCATGTCTGGCGGGCAAAAGAGTCGTCTCGTCCTTGCGGCGGCGATGTGGACCGACCCGCACATCATCGCGCTCGACGAGCCCACCAACTACTTAGATAACGACACGTTAGCCGCGCTCACCAAGGCTCTCATCGACTTCAAGGGCGGCGTGATTACGATTTCGCACAACGAGCCGTTCGTGCACGCGGTGTGCGACGAACTGTGGCGCGTCGGCGACGGCGTCGTGCAAACGGAAGCCGTCCCGGGCAAGGCTGCGAAAAAGTTGTCCGTGGCTGAGAGACGCGCGCTCAAGGCTGGCGTCGACGCGGAGACGGCCACGCTGAAGGAGGCGCAAAACAACAAAAAGCTGACCGCCAAGGAGAAGAAAGAAGCTGCGGCGGCGAAGAAGGCTGCGTCCGGCCCAATCAAGGACATGTACGGTCGCGGAAAGTAAACGATTCATTCGCATATTAGTTTTTAAATGCAAGCTCCTAACACAAACAAAACCTACTACTAGTACTTACTTCGCCTGCTCCGCCGTCATGACTTCGCGCTCCACGAATTCGAGGATATCTTTCGACGTGATGTTGTCCTGAATGCTTTGCCAGGTCTTTTGATACACGGTGATGAAATTCGGCGTATCCTTATCCGCTCTCGTGCGCATAAAGACCCACGTCTTCGCCTCCATGTCCCACGAACACTCGACGATCTTCCCGTCCAGCGCGTCCAGCGGATCGGTTCTCGACACGAATTCATCCTCGAGTCGCGCGTATTGACCACCCTTTTCACCCACGAAGAGTAAGCCTTTACCTCTCGAGACGCGCAATAGAAAATCGACCGAGTTGAGTTCAGGAAATTTCCACTTGAGCAACGCCTCGTACGTCTGCGGGACGTACGGTGCGTTCGAAGGTTGAAAAATTAAACCGTCGCTCTCGTGACAGAGAGCGGGGATAAACTTTTCCACGAGCGTGCGCGCAAACTTGAGCGGATGAAATTCCTTGGTGCGAACAGAAAACGGTTCCTTGTGCGATGCGTACGCTCCACTCGGTCCGGCTTGCGCGAGAAACACTTTTCTCGGTTCCACGACAAACTCACGAATGATGTTTAATCGCTCTAAGAACGGACGCTGGGTGACGCGTTCGCCGTTGATAGCCATGAGATCGTACGCCAGGTATCGCCTCGTCTCCTTTTTCGTCTGCGGATCCGTGTCCACGACCATCTCACCGTCCATCAGCGTGCAGTGATGGACGGACGTGCCGAATTTTTTATGCGGTAGCGGAAACCGCATCTGCACGCGCCGAACCGCGAATTTTCTATCCACCAAGTACGCGCCGTCGCGCATGAGCAACAACATGTACCGCGTTCCGTCTGCCTTCCACGTCACGCTATACGGCTGACTCTTCAACAGACTCATGTTATCTCGACTCAGACTCACGGGCTGCGATCCCGGAAATTTCGTCACGTTCGCCCCCGCGTCGTCTGGCATGCACGCCCACACGCACACCTTTTGCACCTCGAGCACCATCTCTTCGTACACATCCTCACCGACGACGTCCTCGTGGTGCATGGGCCCCGCCTCTTCTTCCGACCCCACGTTCGTCACCACCGCGCGCGCCCGCCGTCCCCTCGCCCCCGGAATCGGCGCTCGACTGTGCGCGAGCGTCCTTCTGTACGCCGCGTTGACCCTCGGATCGAATAAATCACCCTCGGGCACTTTTTCATCCGCCAACGGCGGCGCATCGCTCAGATCATCGCTCTTCCAACTCGGCACCTGCGGATCTTTCGTCGTACTGAATCGTCGTTCGAGATAATACGCAAACAAACTCTGCAGATACTCCGCCTTGTATATTCCCGGCGGTCGCGCGCGCGCGAACTCCGCCACGCCCGCGTTCAATTCCGGCCACGCTCGCGACCGCTGCAAATAATGCACCAACATCGCCCCCGTTCGATTAAACCCATGCGTACAGTGCACCAATATCGCCGGTTGATACCCTCGTCTCGCGCGATCCACCCACGCCGGATCGTTCGCCACCTCCGCCAAGACTCGTTGCGTCACGTAGACGAATTCGCTCACCTCTCTCGCCTCGGGCGCCCCCTCCCGTCCCGCGCACCGAATCTTATACGTCCGCACCCCGAACCGCTCGAAATCGTTCGGATCGTAATACCTCGACGTGTTCGTCAGGTCGATGACGAGCGCGATCCCTCGTCCGCGACGTTCCGCCTCGGCGAGCGCATCCTCGGGTCGGTACCAATCGGATTGGGGCACGTCGGTGTAAAACGCCTCGCGGAGCGGTGCCTTGCTCGCGAGAAAGGTACCGGCGATGAGATCGGACATGCGCGGACACTGCGTCCATCCCTCGGGGAGCGCCCACGCGCCGCGCGCGTCGGACGTGGACATGACGACGATGGGCGCGCGTCTGGCGTTTGGCGTCATTTTCATTCGTGGTGGAATGGGCGTCGCGTTCGACGTTCGCGCGACGGCGCGGGTCGGGGCGAACGATGGAGAAAGTGATGGTGCGATGCGGTTTGCACGATGTGGGGTCATCGTCTCGGACGACGCGCGCACGCCGACGCCGTGTGCGCTCGCGCCGACGTCCAGGGGTGAACACGCGGTGCTCACGATGGATGTGCTCGAGGACGTCGACGCGCGATTGCGCGCGCGGGCGACGGAGGATGGGGACGAGGATGCGCGCGACGCCGGCGTTCGGCACTTTGGGGTCGTCCTCGCGGGGGCGCACTTCGCGAAAAAGGCGGATCGAGGACGGAAGAGGAAGGCGGCGGGCGCGACGGCGGCGGCGGCGGCGCGCGCAAACGGGAACGAGGCGAGCGACGACGCGTCGAGGGAACGGTGTCCACCGCCCGGACGATTCGCGTTGGGACACTATCGAGACTCGATGCACTTCGGATTGAACGCGTGGGCGAGATCGAACGACGAAGAGTTGGTGGTCGAGACGCCGTTCGGGCAGCAGACGTATTCGCCCGTCGAGTACGCGAGACTCTGGGGACGGTCCGCGCACGCAGCGTGTGCGCTCGCGGACGAACACGGGGCGTGGGAAAACGATAAAAAGAGTAAAACGGCGGCGATACGCACGCGAGCGTGGTTGGACGCGTGCTTGGAGGAGGCGAAAGCGGTGGGATTGCCGATGTGGGCGACGCTCGTCGGCGGCGAACACGTCGAGGTGCGCGAGGAGTGTTCGCGAGCGATCGCGGCGCGCGACGAGGACGTGTGTGGGTACGTCGTCGGTGGTCTTTTCGCGGGCGAGCGCGATGACGCGCGCGGGAAGTGCGTGGAGGCGTCGTTGAGACACATCAAGAGCGAAGGCAAACCGAGGTATCTATCGGGCCAGGCGACGGTGGAGGACATCGTCGACAACATCGAGCGCGGCATCGACGTCTTCGACGCGAGTTGGGCGAGCGCGACCGCCGCGAGAGGTCGTGCGTTTTCGTTTCCGATCGACGCGAACGATGCGTGCGAGATTGAAGACGCATCCTCTCGCGCGACGACGGGCGCGGATGCCTACTCCATCAACGTCTGGTCGACGGCGTACAAGACAGATTTCGTCCCATTCCTGGGACCCGATCGATGCCACTGTCCCGCCTGCGTCGACCACACGCGCGCGTACGTGCACCATCTCTTACAAGCGCACGAGATGACGGCGCACGTGTTGCTCGAGGCGCACAATCTGTACCACTTGTGTCGATTTTTTGCCGCGGCGAGACGCGCGATACGCCGCGACGAGTGGGCCGCCTTCGCCGCCTTCCACCGCGCGCACGCCCGTCGCGCGCGCGAGTGATGAACACATAAAACCGTGCGTCATTCACACCCATCATCACGTAGAGCACTGTCATAGACGACGCGTAGAAGAAATCAAAGACGCGCGCTCGCCGTCCCCACACCGGGACGCGTCATCACCATGCGCGCCTCGAGCGTCACCGACCCCTCTGGCGCGCCACTCTCGCGCCCCGCGACGTCGCGCGCGTCGTCACTGCGCGCGCGCGCCCCGCGCACGCGTCGCGCGTCGACGTCATCGACATCATCGGCGTCATCATCCTCGGACACCGTCCCGACGTCATCATCATCATCGCGCCGCATCCTCGGCGTCGGCAGCGCGGGCGTCGATTTCATCGCCCGGCTCGACGGTGACGTTTTCCCCGAACCCGACGGTAAATACCGCGCGAGCGCGCTCGACGTCGTCGGCGGTGGAAACGTCGCCAACGGACTCGTCGCGGCGTCTCGGCTCGGCGCGTCGTGCGCGTTGTTCACGAAACTCGGTCTCGACGCCAACGCGCGCGCGGTGACGGATGAATTACTGCGAGACGGCGTGGTGTGCGACCACATCGTGTACGGTGGCGCGCGAACGCCGTTCACGTACATCATGGTGACGAAGACGAAAGACGGGGACCACGCGAGGACGTGCGTGCACACGCCGGGCGAGGCGTTAACGCGCGAAGAGACGACGCCGGAGATCGCGAGACGCGTGTTAGACGCCGTGAATCCGCACGTCGTGTACTTTGACGGACGTTTAACGGAATTTGCGATCGTGATGGCGAGAGAGGCGAAGAAGAGAGAGATACGCGTGTTGGTGGAGGCGGAGCGTCTGCGAGACGGTTTGGACGAATTGGTGGCGACGGCGGACGTCGTGGTAACGTCGAAGACGTACCCGTCGGCGAGGTTTCCGGAGTGTCGAACGTTGGGGGAGGCGATGATGCGCGTGTTGGCGTCGGCGCCGGAGGCGAGAAGCGTGACGACGACGTTGGGCGCGCGAGGCGCGGTGGCGTTGGCGCGCGTCGACGAAGACGACGAAGACGCGGACGCGGACGCGAAGACGCGCGAGGCGACGTGCATCGATGACGTCATCGCGCGCGTGGAGGCGCTCGCGAACGAGACGTCGAGCGAAGAGTCCGACGCGCCGGGCCCGTCGCGCTCGACGGCGCCGACGCGCGTGCGAGATTCGAGCGGCGCGTCGGAGATGACGGTCGAGGTGATTTTTACGCCGGCGAGACGACTTCGGGACGAAGACGTCGTCGACACCACGGGTGCGGGCGACGCGTTCATCGGTACACTCGCCAGCGCGATGTGTTCGGAAGAGTTTCATCTCGGCGACGCGATGCGTCTCGGCGCGTACGTCGCCGCGGCGAAGTGCGGCGACGTCGGCGCGAGGCGCGCGCTTCCGCGAGCGGAAACCATCCCGAAGACGCTCGCGGGGCCCATTCTCGATGCGTCGCCGGCGGCGTCCGCGACGGGGAATGAGACGAATGTGACGTCCACGAGACGCGCCGCCATCTTTTCCGCCGTCGTCGCGGGCGCGTCGGCGCTCTCGCTCGGCGTCGCGCGTCCCGCGAACGCGGGCGCGGCGGACGCGAAGAAACTCGCCGAGACGTTCAACGCCGCCATGTCGGCGCCGACGTTTGAAGAGAGCGACGCTTTGTGGGGCGAAGCGGTGAAACTATCCCCGCCGGGCTCGCCCGCGATGAGCGCGGCGCTCAGTAACCGCGGAACGCTGCGTCTTCAGTACAGAGAGTGGGCGAGCGCGCTCGACGATTTGCAGGCGAGCGTCGACTTGGACGGCGACTCGCCTGATCCGTTGGCGCTGAACAATCTCGGCAACGCCAAGGGCGCTCTCGGTCGATGGGATGAGGCGATGGCGGATTTCTTAGAGTCGTCGCGCGGATCGGAGGACATGCGCGAGATCGCACTCGCGAATTACGCGCTCGCCGCGTTTCAAGTCGGTAAAGAGGACCTCGCTGTGGCTACGTGCCGGAAATTATTGCGAAGAGACCCGGAATTTCTCGACATGCGCGCCGCGCTCGCCGCCTTCCTCTGGGCTCTCGGCGATGAACCGAACGCCGAGGCGGAGTGGACGTTTCTGTGTAAATCCGGTCGAGGTTTCGGCGCGAAACGCTCCGCCGAGGAAAAACGCGATGCCGGCGCGTTGGCGTACGGATTCGAGCTCTTCGCGCAATCCGCCAATCAAATCGCCGCCGAACTCGACGGCGGCGTCAAGGACGCCGGTCTGGACACCCCGTGTCGACTGTACAAAACCACCGACACCGTCGCCAACCGATGGCCACCGCGCGCGACCGCCGCGTTGGACGCGTTTTTACGCGTCAGACGGTCGGGCGAAGCCGTCGATTACGACGGCGACGTGAAAACGTTCGAGTTCCCCATGTAGACGCGTCGACGCCACAAAAATCTGGAAAAATCACAGAAAAATAGTAAAAATTGCGCGCGACGCGACTGTCGCTCGATATCACCCGAACTCGACCCTCGCGCGCGTCACCCGTCGTCGGTCGGTCTCTCACTCGCGCTCGCGTCCCGCCCGAGCGCATTCGTCACACGCCACCTCACCACCATGCGCGCGCGTCTCGCGCGTCTCGCGCGCCACCTCGCGGTCCATCCATCGACGTCGGCATCGTCCGTCGTCGCGACGCCGCCCCTCGCGCGTCTCTCGTCCACCACCGTCGACGTCCCGTCGACCGCGCCCACGTCGGAAAAGAAACCGAAAAGAGACATGACGAACGCCGTCGTCGTCGAATCCATTCGTCGTAAAAAGCTCGCCAAGGGCATCGTCGACGATAGACTTCCCCCACCGCCGCTCTGCGTCGCGTGCGGACGACGGTTCTGTCGATGCGAGGCGAGGGCGCTCGAGAGACCGAGGGAACCGCTCGAGAGCGATTGTTGTCACAGCGAGCCCGCGTGTACATTTTGCGTTAAAGTCGTGTACGCCGAGTTATTGGACGAGTACGAGCGAGCGATGGCGAAGAGGGGTGAGAGTAGTGATCAATAGCGCGGTGTCGGCGGCGTCGACGCGAACGGTAGTCATCTAATCTAATCTATTCTATTCTTTCTATTCGGCTCGGCGCTCGGCGCTTTTTTCGGGACGCGGCGTCACCCGACCGCCACGCTCGCGCTCGCGTGCGCGGGATCCGCCCCGATCGGTGATAATCGCACGCCTATCCGTAACGAACACCCGCCGCACTCCAACACGCACTCGTCGTGCGTGCGACGAAGGGATTGAAGTTCGCCCACCGGTATCTCGTACGCGTCGCCGCACCGACACGCGCGCGAGTACACGTCCCACGCACCGCCCGCGACGCGAGACGCGGTCTCCGGAGAGTCGAAGGAGACGGTGCGAACGTCCATCTCTTCGACGTCGACGACGTCGGCGAGCGGTCGAGACGCGCGCGACGCGAGCGCGGCGTCGTATCGCTTGCGAAGGGTGGCGTCGACGAGACAATCGTACGCGCGTTTGAGCTCGAGAAACGCGCGCGCGTCGCCCCCGGGTCGGTCGGGGTGGAGGACGAGGGCGAGGCGTTTGTAGGCGTCGCGCACGTCGTCCGCGGTGGCGGCGGCGGTGAGACCGAGGGTGTCGTAGTGGGTCATGGTGTGAGGGCGCGGAGGACGAGGAGGAGCGAAGAGGTTCAGGGACGGCGTCGGAACGGCGTCGGAACGGCGTCGTTGTGATGTTACAACGTCACGCATCGCATTCGCGCGCGTTTCGAGCGCGAAGCGTGGCGGTGACGGCGACGATGAGACGCTCGAGCGAGTCGACGATTTCTTCGGCGTCTTCGCCGCGGGCGGCGGCGGCGCGCGCCTCGGTGATGGTGGCGGTGTGTCTCCGCGCGACGTCGAGGACGGGTGAGCGCGTCTCCACCACAGCCGCGCCGTTCTCGTCGTAGAGCGCGCGAACGACGTCGGCGGTGCGAAGCATGACCTCGGCGGCGATGTCGACGTCGACGTCGGCGGCGGATTGCCGAAGCGGTAAATCGTTCCAATCTTCGATGAGCGTGCGGAAGGATTTGCTCATGACTTCGAACGCGTCGGCGGCGAAACATCGAGCGTCATCGATCGAATCGCGTCGGTGGTTGAGCTCGGCGACGAGGACGTCGTGTGCGAGGTCCCATCCCGCGAGCGTCGTCTTGCCGCGCTGCGCGTACGCTCTCTTCGGCCGCGCGCCGTATAATCCGCCGAACGTGAGCGCGACGTACACGCCGCTCCGCGCGAAATCGGCCGCGCACAGAGTTGCGGCGATGGCGCGCGCGAGGGCGTCCGCCGCGTCGCCGTCTCCGAAACGGTCCAAGAGCGCGCCGGGCGATTCCGTAACGCGTATGGCGCGTTTGGCCAAATCGACCCTCGACGCGCCCGTCTCCGCCGCCACGGCGTCGATGAGTGCGATGGCGTATCGCGGCGCGATGCGATACACCAAGTGCATCGTCGCCTCGAACGAGCACAGGGACGCTTCGTGCGCGCGCGTCGACGCGTTGACGCGCGATTTTGCGGCGTCCGCGAAGGCGCGTGTCTGCACCGCCAACTCGTCATCATCCGTCGGGATCACCAACGGTTTCCCGTTCCACACCGCGTTCACGAAGGGTTCTAACGCTTCGCAATCGGACAACGCGCGCAATGCCGCGGCGCTGACCCACGCAAACGACTGGAGCTTCGCCCCGCGCGTCGTCTCGAGTTCACGCACAAAGGTGGAGACGTGCGTCGTCTCCGTCTCCGTCTCTCTCGCGCGACTCGACGCGCTCTCGCGCGCCGCCTCCCAGTCCCTGAGCAAAATGTCGCGCATGTCGTCCACGTTCTCGCTCGCGAGACGCGAGAACGCGTCGTCTCCGCGGGCGGCGTTTTCCAGCGCCTCTATGGCTTCTCTCGCCGCGAAATTCCATCTCGCCGCGGAGACGTCGTCGAATCGTCCGGTGAGACGCGCCTTGAGCAAGAGCGCCGGCGTGAACGAACATGACGCGCGCGCGTCTTTAAAATCTAAACTCTGGGACGCGCTCCGTTTCGTTTTGAACGCCTCGGGCGCGGTATCGGCTTCTCTTCTCGCCATGACGAGCGCGCGCCACAGCGGCTCGGCGCATCCGCCGAACGACTTCATCTCGGCGAGAAGTCGATCGATGCGCTCGACGCCGTGCGCCGCTGGGTCCAAGACGACTGGTTCGACTATTTTCGCGAGCGCGCTCGGGACGTGTATGGAACACCTGTACGCGGGCGCGAGCGCGCCCGGGACGTAGACGCGAGCGAAGACGCCCATCTCGCCCGCGTTCAGCACCTCAAACACCGGATTCTGAGACCAAACCTTCGATACCGCCGTCGTCTGCGATACCACGGGCGCGGGCACGTCGGCCGAGGCGATATGCGCGCCCGTGATGGCGTGGTACACGTCTATGGATCGTCGCTCGCCGTCGACGGATGCCGTCCACACAAAGCCACCGTGTCGCGAAGCGCTCACGATGTCGCTCGTCGACGCCTCGTCACCGCTCGTCGCGCGCTGAATCGCGCACACGCGCTCGACGGTGTGATCGCGCGTCGTCGCATCCGAGCGCGCGTTCGGCGCGAAGAGCGCGGGAAAAATCTCGTACCCGCGACCGGCGTCGGCGTCAAAACACAACAGCGCGTCGTTCGGGTATGATTTCGACGTGAGCAACGCGCGACCACCGCGTCGCGCGACGCCCTCTGCACCATCACCATCATCGCCCATCGCGTTCCACACGTTCACGCGTGCCACCGCGCGCCCTAAACGACAATTCCATCTATAAAACGTCCCGCTCGTCGTCGTCACCCAAAAATCTTCGCCGCCCGCGCCCACCAACCCTCTCGCGTCCGTGTACCTCACCGTCGCCGTCGTCGTCGTCGCCTCGCCGTCCACACCGATTCGTCGCAACACCAACCACGCTCCACCGCCCCCGTCCTCGCTCAGCGTCGCGCAGTACACACCCCCGTCGCTCGCCGAACACGCCGTCGCCGCGAACGCGTCGCCCAACCGCGAATCCCCTCTCTCGAGCGCGTTCGCCACGATCGGCGGCGCCCCAGCGTACGGCGCCTCCGCCTGCGCGACCCAGCGACCGTCGCGTCCTTTTAGCCACATCGCGAGCGCGCCGTCTCTCTGCGCGGCGATTAAATACCGTCCCGTCGTCGTCGTCGTCGCCGCCGGCGACGCTCCGTGAAAACCGACGTGCGTCGTCACCAATCTCGATCCACGCCTCGCGTCGCTCGCGCGCGTCGGCGATGAGACGGCGTAGGATTCAAACGCGCGACGCACCGCCTCCAACGGCGCGTCGTCGTCGTCGTCGTCGTCGTCCGCGTCATTCATCTCGGTTGTCGATGATGAATCGTGCGCCCACGCGTGCGCGCGCACGACGCGCGCGCCGTCGCTCGCGCTCACGAACGACCCATCGTCAACGACGTGCGCGAGGTGATCGATCGACCCACCCTCGTCGTCGATCGCGGGCTCGAGCGCGAGCGCGACGGACATTCGTCGGTCGCGAAGCGAAGCGTCGAGCACTGACGACGCCCATCGTCGTCATCGCTCGACGCGCGCCCGCTCGACCGCGCGCGCGCGACGTCACGACGATCGCGACCACCAGTCGCGTTTCTTTCGCGTCCTCGACGCCGACGCGTCGCTCGACGACGCGCGCGCGCGAGGGGCGCGCGTCGTGCATTTGAACGGGCGTTCGGGGAACGCGCGCGCGACGCCTCTCCCACGCCTTCTCTCGACGACGACGCGCGATGTCGCGCGCGAGAGACGACCGCGCGCTGTTTTGGCTCGCGCGCGCCGCGGGCGCGCCGAGCGGGACGCACGCGGACGATCGAGGGACGCTGGCGCCGTCGTGCGACCCGGGGACGTTGGCCAACGGTGTCGTTCGGGACGAGGCGCTCCATCGCGCGCGCGCGCGCGCGACGCGCGCGGCGAACGCGCGAGCGTATCGAGACGCTTTAGACGCGCAGGTGGCGACGCGCGCGAGGATGGATGGGCGAGAAGCGCTTCGCGAACGGTCGAGGAACGCGGCGAACGCGCGCGGGCGAGACGCCGCCGCCGACGCCGCCGCGCGCGCGCTCGCCGAGGAACGGAAGCGTCGAGACGCGTACGTGGAGGCGCTGGATCGACAGGTGGCGGAACGACGCGAGCGCGAGCGTCGCGCGCGAGAGGAGGCTGAGCGGCGCGATAGGGAGGAGAATGAACGCATTCGACGCGCGGTGGAGGAGGAACGCGACGTCTTGCGACAAAAGCGCGCCGCCATGGCGGCGCGCGAGGCGTCGTCGTCCGCGACGACGACGGACGATGGGACACGACGCGCGAGGATCACGCACTCACCGCCGGTGTCACCGAGACCGTCCCCGTCCCCGTCCCCGACGGCGACGACGTTTCGAGCCCGCGCCGGTTCGGACGCCGCCGTCTTCGCCGGCGGCTACGAACCCGTCCCCGAACGCGTCGTCGACGACGACGACGGTGACCTCTTCGACGACGAAAACGACGACCCGTTCGGTCATCCTCCCGACGTCGTCCCCGACGCCGTCTCTCTCGACGCCGCGAGCGCGGAGGAACTCGCATCCATCGTTCGCGAGTTGGTGGTCGAGATGCGAGACGTGCGCGCGCGGCTCGCTCGCGCCGAACGCGCCCTCGAGGCGCGATCGGCACCGCGTCAGCGGTGACAACGTTTATACGTGTAAGGAATATATTTTATACTCATGTAAATACTCGCGCGGCGCACGCACCGCACCGCGCGCCTCGCGCGTCGTCGAACGCATACGCGCAATGATTTCCGGGCTCGAAATCTCAATTCGAGCTCATTCGACATCCACACACGCCGACGCGTCGTCGTCGTCGACATGCCGGCGACGCCTCGCGCGTCACCGCTCGCGGACACCCCGCGACGCGCGCCCGCGCACTATTACGAGAGCATCGATTACGAGTGTCCTCGCAACGCCGTCCACGCGCGTCGTCGTCGAGAATCTCAAGAAGAATCCATTCGTCGACGACGACGCCTCTCGCCGACGACGACGTCCTCTCGCGTGCCGTCCGCGACGACGATGAAATATGCGCTCACACTGTGCGTCGGTCTGTGCGTCGGCGTCGTCGCGTGGGCGATCGAAGGGACGACGGGACGGGTGGTGGCGGCGCAAGCGGCGTTGGTGTCGAGATATTACGCCGACGCGCCGACGACGACGGCGACGCTCTTCGCGTGCACGTCGGCGGTGTTGGTGCTCGTGGCGGGATGGGTGGCGACGTATCACGCGCCGATGTGCGCGGGTGGGGGAGTGACGGCGGTGATGGCGACGTTGAATGGAAGCGATGTGCCGGGATTGTTGAGCGGGCGGACGACGGCGGCGAAAATTGTCGGCGTGTGCGGAGGCGTGGGAAGCGCGTTGGCGGTCGGGCCGGAGGGGCCGATGGTGCACATAGGGGCGGGGATCGCGAGTGTGTGTGCGTTGTGGTGGCCGAGACGGGCGATGGGAGCGGCGGATGGTGGAGGTGGAGTCGCGTCGACGTCGCGCGGGGCGGCTGAGGATTCGGAGGATTCGGACGACGACGACGAGGATTCGGAGGGGTATTCGTCGATGGAGGATGCGGAGGATTCAGAGGCTTTAGACGACGCGTGCGACGAGGGGCGCGACGTGCGCGAACGTTTATCGCGTCGACGTCGACGGCGCCGACGAGGAAGACGTCAGGGGTACATTCGATTCGGCGAGTCGCCGAAACTCGACGCCGTCTTGCTCGATTTAGCGTCGCCGTCGACGCACCGAGAATTCGTCTCCGCGGGCGCCGCCGCCGGATTAGCCGCAGCTTTCGGTGCGCCCATCGGTGGTGTGTTGTTCTCGTTCGAAGAGGCGAGCACGTTTTGGAGTCAACGCACGATGTGGCGATGTTTAATGTGCGCCGCCGTCGCCTCCTTCGTCTTGGCGTTGCTCGATTTACGAGGCAATCCCGGAATGGTGTTCATCACCGGTGATACCCTTCGCCCGACGACGCCGAGGGATTATTTTCATCAGTTGCCGTTCTTCGTCGCCGTCGCCGCGGCGTGCGGACTCTTCGGGGCGACGTTCAACGCGATTCAGGCGCGAACGGCGAGATTTCGACCGTCGCCGAGGCAAAAAATCGCGCGCATGTGCGAGTGCGTCGTCGTCGTCCTCGCCACCGTCGCCATTCGCTTCGCTGCGTCCGCGTACGCCGGCCAGTGCATCGTACCGCCGGATACGTGGAAGAAGGACGATTTCGGCGTGCGTTTCAACTGTCCAGAGGGTGAAATCAACGACATCGCCACCGTCTTCTTCGTCTATCCCGGTCGATCCATCGGATGGATGTTCGGCATGGCGGAGCACGTGTGGGGGGAGGCGTACGGATTCACCGCGCGAGGATTAGCCATCGCGGCCGCGTGTTACCTCGTCATGATGGCGCTCGCGTTCGGGATCGCGGTGCCCGGTGGATTATTCATGCCGAGTTTGTTTCTCGGCGCGTGCGCGGGCGGATGCGCCGGATTGACGCTGAAGAGCGCGCTCCCGGAATCGTGGGACATCCAACCTGGTCTCTACGCCCTCATCGGCGCTACCTCGGCGCTCGGCGGCGTGTTTCGATCCTCCGTGTCCCTGGTGGTCATCATGGTCGAGAGCACGAACGGGCAGGCGTTCGTCTTCGCCATCATCGTCGCCGTCGTCGTGAGCAACATCGTCGGTAATTACTTTGCGAGCGGCATTTATCACGCCGAGCTCTCTCGAAGCAAAACGGTGGCGTACCTTCCGCGAGAGCCATCGAGGTTGCTCGACGATAAGACGGCGCGCGACGTCATGGCGGTGCCGCCGGCTATTTTACCGGAAATTGCGGACCGAGACGCCGTGCGCTCGCTCCTCGCGCACGCGTCTCACAACGGGTTCCCCGTCGTGGACGATCGAGGGAAACTCGTCGGTCTCATCCTGCGTTCGCAGCTCGATGTGCTCCTCGCTGCGACCGACGTCGACGCCTCTCCGGACGCGTCCGAATCGACGCAAACGAGACTCGATCTCGAGATGCGAACCGCGCACGTGCGCCGCGTCACCGCCGCCGCCGTGCCGGGCGTCGCCGCCGGCGTCCTCGACGAAACCATCGACGCCATCGAGGTCGAACGTCTCATGCGCGCGCACGCCTCACCGCTTCGAGTCGATCGCCCGTCCACCGTCGACGCCTTCGGCGCCGCCGTCGTCGACGTGCGCACGTACATGAACCCGGCGCCGCTCGCCGTCTCCCTCGATTTCCCGGCGAGACGGGCGCACGACCTCTTCCTCTCCCTGGGACTTCGACATCTCGTCGTCGTCGACGACGAACACGTTCCGCGAGGCGTCATCACCAGGAAAGATCTCATCGACGCTCGCTGACAGCGCGCGTACGTGTAAACGACCGCTGTACATTCTTGTTTTGTCCGTTTCGCCGCCTCGTCGCCGTCGCCGCAGAGTCAGCCTCGATGGCGCGCAACGCCACCGTCGACATCGCCGTCGACGCGCCGCGCGCGCGCCCCGACGTCGACGACGCGCCCTCGAGTTCATCCGAACCCCCGCCGAGAGCGCTCGCGCGCGCGTCGACGCACCGCGGGGACGAATCGACGTCCCGCGAAAAAGCGCGCGAGCAACGGTGGCGACGAAAACGCGCGCGCGACGCCCCGAACGCGCGCGTCGACGGACGCAGACGCTCGAAAAAGACAGACAAGACGTATCGGTACGGGAATTACGATCGATACTACGGGTACCGCGTCGGTGAGGCGATGGAGGATCACCGTTTGAGCGCGCTTCGGGACGAATGGTTTCGGGGACGACGCGTCGTCGACGTCGGGTGTAACGACGGATTGTTTTCGTTATCTCTCGTCGGTGCGTTCGAGCCGAGCGCGTGTTTGTGTTTAGACATTGATGCGGATTTAGTCCGCGCGGGGGAGAGGAAATTGGCGTCGTTGCGAAGACACGCGCGCCGCGCCGACGAAGACGAAGACGAGGCGCCCGAGACGAAAAAGACCAAAAAGACCAAAACGTCCGCCTTTGACGGCGTCGAGTTTCGATGCGCGAACGCGTTGGAACACGATTTCGGTACCGAAACCTTCGACGTCATACTCTTACTCAGCGTCACCAAGTGGATACACTTAAACTTTGGAGACGAGGGCGTGCGCGCAATCTTTCGCAAGTGTCGAGACGCCCTCGTCCCCGGCGGTTCGCTCATACTCGAGCCGCAACCGTGGCGTTCGTACCGATCGACGCTCCGCAAAAAGGTCCTCGGTCGTCCCATCCTTCCCGACGAGTGCAAGGCGAGGTACGGATCGATACAATTTCGTCCCGACGCGTTCGCGGATTTCTTGTCCAGTCCCGAGGGCGGTTTCGGCGTCGCCGAGCGTCTGCGCGTCGCGTCCGAGGGCGCCGGCGCCTTCGATCGCGACGTGTTTCGATTCGTGCGTCTTAATCAAGATAGTCACGCGTAGAATCACCGGTCGCGCTCGCGACGACGGAGCGCGCGAGGAGACGTCTCCGTCTCGCGAGCTCGCGGCTGTTTGCCCAAAAGTTGAAAAAACAAAAC
>Ga0181589_10001460_pt1 | contig 18393 bp, 19 predicted proteins | sample 071ome_25_FD_132444 | JGI IMG/M metagenome (GOLD analysis project Ga0181589, IMG submission 132444) | Coastal salt marsh microbial communities from the Groves Creek Marsh, Skidaway Island, Georgia - 071410BT metaG (megahit assembly) | ecosystem: Environmental > Aquatic > Marine > Intertidal...
ACCCTACTCTGAGAAAGAGGCTATCTTTGAGGTAGAGGTAGACGGTATCGAAGTCAAGTATGTCACTGATATTCTCGCACTGGGAGAAGACTGGGGTATTTACAAGTTAGATTACCAAGATAGAATCAAAGCGTTGAATCAACTAAAACTATCTGTCCCTGTCAAACAAGGTAAGTTCGTACCAGCCTCTACAGATTTCAGCCATTTGCTTGAGACTATTGAGGAAGGCGACAGACTCAGACTCATAGACGCTGGTCCCATCAAGTTAGGTGGAGACGGTGGCTGGTCTATTCTCAAGGATGCATTCCACATCAACCTGCTCGTATCCGCAGTAATGAGAGACGACCAGTTTGAAACATTCGTCAGGTTGTCAGCAATGGATGGTTACGAAACATACGAGGTCGGTCAGATACAACTAAAGGTCGAGCCTGCTCAACACATGAGGCAGCGACTCGCTCATCACGGTGTTTTGGTAGGACAAGACTGGCTACCTGTAGACGAGTACGCTATTGTAGTGGTGTTAGAATTGCAATCGTTTTCATTGGATAAGTTATTGTTAGAAAAAGCAGAGATATTATATCTTGATGATAACTTAGGATACACTGACATTTCACAGTTAACTGACTTGATAGAAATGAGTGACTGAGGAATTTTATTTATATGTAGACAATAAAGGTAAGTGGGGGAGTTTGAATGAATCTGAGAGAGAAGTATCGACCTACAACAGTTAGGGATTTAGTGGACCATGACGATTTCGTCAAGGCAGCCTCTTCGTGGGACATTGATACATGTCCTCCTAACATTCTACTGGTCGGTCCACCGGGCGTAGGTAAGACAAGTGCTGCTTACGCTTTGGCAAAGGATTTGCAGGGCGAATACTTCGACCCAAGTAATTTCATTATCACCAACGCCTCTGATGACAGAGGTATTGATTACATCCGTGAACTGAAATCAATCAGTAAACAGAAAGGACTCGGTGTAAGCAGGAGAGTCATTTGCTTAGATGAAGCAGATAGTTTCACCACTCCCGCTCAGAAAGCACTGAGGCAAGTCATGGAAGAAAGTTACAAGTCAAGCATCTTCATTCTAACAGCGAATGATATATCTCCCATCCACCCCGCTATAAGAGATAGGTGCTTGACATTCCACTTCAAACCAATCAGTGACAGGTCTACTGGTCGCCTTCGACACATAGTCGAGACAGAAGGTATGCCTGTGGAATGGTCAGAGATGTTAGCCAATCTTTTGAAATTCACAAATGGAAGTTACAGACAAGCCATTGATATTCTTGAGGGTCTACCAAGAGAGGCAGACGCACTCAAGGAACACTTGAAGAGAGACACGACCTATCTGAATAAGGCTGCTCTCAATCTGATGGGAAGTAATTTCCCAATGCTAACTGCGCTGATGACTCAATCTCTTGAGTCAGGTCAGAGTAGATTCGGAGTGCTTAAAGGACTCCGTTACCGAGCCAAGCCGTTGATGCAAAGTGAAGACGATTGGCACAATTTCATGCTCACATATGGCGAGTTCATCTTGCTGGCTACACAGTGGCCGGATGATGATGTGTCATTTGTGGAATACTTTGTAGCAAAACTAAGAAAAAATATGGAGGAACAAAAATGAGCGAAGAAAACAGAATGCCGGAAGATGTACTGGAAAGGTTGAGCGGATACGCTGAACGCATGAACATCAAGTTAGGAGAAGCAGCAAACGCATTCAATGCGTGGTTGAAAGAAGAGTTTGGTGTAGAAAACCCACTGAGCGAAGACCCCTTTTACTTGAGTCAATGGAGTGAGCAATTCGTACTAGAAAGAAGAAATGAAAGCACAGGCTCTCAGAGAGAAACTGTGTCCTTTGTTGGTATGTTTATCGGTATAGAAGACAGCGAGAGAGATAACCGTAAGGGTATGTATGACAGAGCAATGAACATGTTCAGGTCTAACAGAGACAGAGCAGTCGATGAAGGATTGATTGGTATACTTACCGCTAAAGATGGCGTATGGCACATCAACGGTAAAGCGACAGATGAGCGTGTACAAGGAAGCGAACTACCTTGGTTTGGTTTTGAATCAGATGATATGATTCTCTGTCTGATGACAAGCAGAAACGGAGAGAGGAAACCTGTTGCACCTACAAGTATCAGCAGGACCGCTTACTTCTTGGGAGCACCTGAGACTGGTGGCGACATCAAGAGATGGGGTATCAGTCTACAAGGTAAGTCAATGAATGTACCTTATACCAAATGGGAAGCATGTAAGATACAAGTGATTGCTCCTACCAAAGAAGACCAAGACATTCTTTACACTAACAATAATTTCTCTGAGGCATTAGAGTACACCAACGAATGGTTGCCCGAAGGATTGAGAACTGCTTTCTCACCTGAGAGACTACTAATCAATTCTAAGATGCACAGCGAGTTCGTAGAACTACCTGACCTTGTGGATGCACACGGAGACAGGAAAATTACAACTGCTAATGGTGCTACTATCAACCCTATCGTTATCACAAAGGGGTACATCACATACTTGAACAGAGAACACATGGACAGTGAGTACGACCCTACTGGTCGCTCTTACAGACTGAGCATTTACATCGGTAATGAGAAGCCTGTGACTGTTTGGGTATCAGGTAGAATGCACGATGAAGACCGCATCTTTGAGTATCAGAATGTCAAAGGTGAATGGGGATATTACAATGAGAAGACACAGGTGATTGTAGTCGGTAGACTACGATTGAAACCTTACCAAAACGAGATGCAAGCGAGTTTGAGTGCTCTCGGTATTTACATTCCACCACGCACTGCCCGCCCTGCGGGTGGTAGTGGTGACACATCATTAGAGCAATTTGGAGGAAATGAAAGATGAACGGTTGGGAAGCATTAGCAGAAGCGACAGAGGCAGAAGTGGTATCTACTCCGAAAGTCGTAGAGCCTGTGGAGGAATTAGAGAGAGTAAACGAAGTGGAGGCTCAGGTGATTGAAGAACAAGCACCAATATCCTCTTCTGAATTTATCAGCCGTTTCCCTGAGTTACAGGCAGAGATGACTGAGCAAGGTCAGACTCCTAAGATTGAACCAAGTAGCACCATGCTGGCATTTGTAGGTCACGAAGGAACTGGTAAGACAGGACTCGCTTACGATGCTCACAAGCACCGACATCCTGATGGTCTTGCAATTGTACTCGACCACGACAACGGCGGTCTGTCTTGTAAGCAAGCACACTACAACAACGACCCTTCTTTCCGCATTTTCTCACCTTGGGTAATGCAACAACAAGACAGGACTGCTTACAACTACTTAGCGTCTTACAACCGTGTCATGGACATCTGTAAGTTCGCAGTAGAATATGCAGAGAATCAATACAAAGATGGCTTTGAAGGTCCACTTCTCAAATCATTTATCGTGACAGGTGTAGACCAATTCGATGAAATGTGCATTACTTGTATGAAGATATACGACTTGGATATGAAAGCAACAGATGCGGTAGAAGCATCTCATTCAAAACTGAATGCAGAGATTGGTTGGAACTGGAACATTCGTGCTACTCGTTTCAAGCAACTTACAGCACAGTGTCAAAAGTTGAACAGACTTGGTGTTGATGTCTATTGGGAAACTCATCTTAAAGAAGACAAAGACGGCAAAGTTGGATTTGACGGATGGAAGTTCGCATGGCATACAAGTGCCAACAAAGACCTATTCCAAATTGTTTGGTGTAAATCCAAGCATGTAAGAAACAATGACGGCTCCTTGACTGGAGAAGTAAGATATTCGGCTGAGTTCTTCAAGCAGAAGACTAATCCGAACCTACTAAACCAAGAGCGTCTATACTTTGTGACTAACAAAGGCGAAGACGCTCAATGGTATGGTCTGCCTGAACTAAGGGATGGTGTTATCTAAGCACCAGTGGCACATGGGGTTCTTGGTAAGGTAATTGGGTATATTCTCTTCTACCGAAGGCTGTAACACACTGGCTCACCACGAGATGAGTCGTACCCTCCCCCTCCCACTTGTAGGTGATATTATGGCGAGTTTTACAATTAGCAAAGAAACATTCAACAATTTCCTGACCAGTTTTGGTAGGGATTTGAGTGACATTGCGATAGATGTGAATGCAGATAATATCTCTGCCGCTGTAGCAAACAGCACCCACTATATCTATAGAAAGGTAGACTGCGGTACAGAATCAAAGGGTAAATTATACATCACAGACATAGTGAAACTCAAATCATTCTTGAGCACTGTCAAAGTAGCCGACCTCCACTTGAGTCAAGAAGGTAAAACTGGTACACTACATATCAGAGCAGGTAATTCAAGTTTACAATTACCCACCAGTTCCTATGTAGAATCACAGAAGAGGCTTGGTTTACTGAACAAGACTATCAAGCAATCTAAAGATAGCATGTGGACTACTTGGTTCAATACACCTTTGACTCACCACGCAAGAGTTTCAGCCGAATCGCTGAAACCTGCTACTGGATTCAAGAAGGTACTCGGTGGTAAGTTTGCTTGTAAGACTGAGTTCGACTCTGACGGTGAAGAGTTCATCATCAGAGGTGGTAAGAGTCAGACAGGTAAGATGTTCGTAAGAGCGAAGTTGTCTAATGTAGATGCACCTTCTTCTTTAGCAAGGTCAGCGTTTGACGATTGGCTACCTGAATTACTGTTTAATTTACCAGTTGGAGAATTAGATTTACATACTGGAGATGAGACGGTTCTAATCTTGGAACAGGTCAGTACTAACTTCTTGATGATAGTGATTGACCAAGAGTACGAGGAGGACTGAACATGGAATGTAGTATATGTCATAGAAGTGTTATGAGAGGGCACTTGATTGACGGTGATTTCTGCCAAGATTGCTATGACCAAGAATACTGTAAAAGGTGCGGTGCGAAGGTAGTACTACCTATTGAGCATTCGTTAGTTTGTAAGGGTGAAGAAGAGTGATTATTAACGCATATTGCCCTGACCCCGAAGGCTCTGACCACATCTACAAGAGGTGGCGTGATGCCGAGGGTAACCTCATCGAGGAAACTGTTACAGATTTCAAACCATACTTTTGGATTTCTGCTAACAACTCAAGGCGATATGTAGACAGAATACTTGAACAATACCCCGGCGCTTGGGTCGATTGGAATGACACAGCCGTAGGGTTGAGAGATGAAGAGCCGTTGGTCAAGGTGTACACTCACAGACAACGAGACATTAAGGAAGTAGCAAGGCGATTTAAGAAGACATGGGAGGCTGACCTGTCATTAGAAGACAGATACCTCATTGATAATGTCAAAGAAATGCCTGAGTGGAAACCTCGTGTATGGCACTTCGATTTAGAGTGGGAGCCTGACACAAAGGAAACTACAGTAATGGCTGTCATTGATAACTACAATAACAGATTCGTAGCATTCTGCTGGAAGAAGGATAACCCTAACGGTCTGTTCGACATGGACTCATACGAAGAAGTCAGAGAAGTCGAATACGAAGTCAACGGAGTTATGACCAAGTTCAACTACGAGCGTCATCTGTACGGCTCAGAAGAAGAAATGCATGATGCTTTCTTACACTATTTAGACGAATGTAATCCTGACATATTTGTCGCTCACGCTATCATGTGGGCTGACTTGCCTCATCTGATTAGCAGACTTAAGCAGTTCAGAAGGCTCAGTCCACTAAGAAGAGTTCTTCGACCAAACAAAGGTGCCTACGATTATGTAGACCAGCCTATCTTAGGTAGACTCTGCTTCGATACTGCTGCCCCTGTCAGAAGTGGCAGTGGCTTTGAGCGTGTATGGAAAGACAGCGGTAAGCCTCAGTTGAAGAACCTCAAGTTAGATACGATAGCAGAGGCTTGTAAACTGGGCGGTAAGTTCGACATGGATGTATTCACAGGTTGGACTGAGAGATTCGATGAGTATGTGGACTACTGTATGCAAGATACTCTGCTTCTCAAGAAGATAGATGAGAATAACCATGTAGTCAATTTCTTCTTATCTTTACAGAGACTGTGTGGCGTATCATTCCGCTCATGTCACAATGTCACAAGATTTGCAAGAGGACTACTACAGCGCAGGACAGAATGGAAACCGCCGACTAAATCTACTCAAGAGAAGCAGGAGTACGAGGGTGCTTTCATCCCTCCACCTAAACCGGGCAGATACGAAGGCGTAGCGTGTGTTGACTACAAGGGTCTTTACCCATCAATCATACTGTCGCATAATCTCAGTTGGGAGACACAAGTTCCAAGTCACATGGCTGATGAGGAAAATGTCAGGCGTTTACCTGACGGAACTTGCTGGAGACAGGGAGTACCTGCTCTACTTCCAAGCATAGTAACTGAGATGTTTGAACTCCGTGACGAATACAAAAAGAAAATGCGAGAAGCCTCCACCGAAAATGAGAGAAACGGATGGAATACTTTACAACTGGCGGTAAAGCGTGTGATGGCTTCTTTCTATGGTATGACAGCCAGTGCATACTGGGGCTGGTCAGATTTTGACATAGCCTCTGCTATCACAGCCTGCGGAAGACAGGCAATTAAATTCCTAATGGAAGAATCACAGAATCAGGGCTATAACGCACTGTATGGTCACACTGATTCTGCTTTCGTTCAAGTGCCTTTTGACGAGGCCACTGCGCTTGCAAAGCATCTCACTGAGACAGTTCAGCGAGAGCACGAGGCAAGCCATCTGATTGTAGAATTTGAGGCTTACATGCCATATTGGATTGTAGGCGGTAAGAATCTCTACTACGGTATATGCTCATGGCCTCCCGAAGATGACGGGAAGGTCAAGAGCGCACGATGGGGCAAAATCAGCACTCTCGCTCCTATTTCTAAGAATCTTGAAAACGATGTACTTACAGCCGTTTGTACAGGTGCTGACGAAGAGCAAGTAATCGACATGGTTAGGCCACTATCTAAACGCATACAGCGTGGTGATGTGAGTCCTAAAGAAGTGGCTACCACTACAAGATTACAGAAGAAACTCTATGACTATTCAGAAACTACAGGCGGTGCTGTGAAGGCTGCTCGTTATTACAATGAGCATTTCAATGGTAATTTGGGTGAAGGAGACAGTGTAAACTGGTTGTATGTCAATCAAGTTCCAGCAGGTATGCCGTCTGTAGATGTGATTGCATACGAAGATGAGAAGATTCTTGATGGCTTCTCGCTGAATTATGACCTGATGGTGGACAAACTCATCAAGGCTAAAATCAAGCCTATTTTCAACGCCCTTAATTGGGATTTAGAAAGAGCAAGTGGGGCAGCGATGCCTAAGAGGTACTGGTGATAAAATGAGTAGCATAGAAGATACAGTTTGTGAGAAGATACAGCAAAGAGCAGAACTTGGTAAAAACAAGTATGGAGTCACGATGGAAAGAAACGACCTCAAGTTTCTTGACTGGCTGGTTCATTTACAAGAAGAACTAATGGATGCGACAGTGTATCTACAACGCATTATCGAAGAGGAGGGAGGCGAATGAGTGACAGAGATTGGAGCGCATACGCTAAGTCATCTTACATATTCAAAGAAAAAGAATATCTACGCATGACCAAAACAAGCCTAACATCAGACTTCGACTTCTGTCCAAAGCAGTATGAATACAAGAGAATACATCGCCTCCCTGAGCCATCGACAGATGCCATGACAAAGGGTACAAATGTACACGATGCGATTGAGAAATACTACGACAATGTGACACCAGTCCTTGAAGAACTTCACACTCTAATGAAGAGAGACAAGAGACAAGAGGCACTGGAGTTAGCACTTAGCGTAATTCCTGAACAAGAATACCATTTGGGCGAAGAAGGCTCTATTGAGCAAAGAATCCGATGGGACTTAGAAAGACTACTGAGCGGTGGTGTAGAAGACTATCTACCGATAATCAACGAATCAGAAATACATGCATTCGTAGAAGAAGAGTTTGAGTTCAATGGCGAGGTGCACACGATTCCTATCCATTTCGCTGGTAGCATTGACCGTGGTTATGCGACAGGTGACGGTGGAGTAGCCCTCATGGAATTGAAAACAGGTAAGTGGATGCAAACTAAAAATAAGGAAGACGAATGGCAAGATTCCAATTTCAAAATTAAATCTATGAGAACAGAAATGGCATTCTACAAGAAGTTGCTTAAACTGGCTGACCACGAATATCAAAATGTCACTCACTGGGGTTGGGTTTACCCATCAGGTAGAGTGGAAGGACTTGACGGACTTGACAAATACGGTCGTGAGCAAAGAAGCATCAACAAAATATTCTACGAGTCCTGTACAGGAAGAACATCAGGGACTTACGAAAGAGCAATTGACAAATTGAAATCAGCATTGTTAACTGCTTACTTAGCGAATGATTTCCCTACCAAACCAAGTGCAGGTAAATGTGCTTGGTGTAATTTCAAATCAATATGCCCTTCTTGGGAGGGCAGTGATGACCCGCAAGAGTATCTTGCAAATTATCAGGAGGAAGAACAATGAACAAAGGAATGTTGGGCAGAACGATTGAAGCACTGTTGTCTGAAATCGTTGACAGGGATGTGGAAGTGACATTCGCACATCTTGGTCAACAAGGAAAAGATTACAGCGTTTCGATTCAGACCACCCTGTATGAGTTTGATGAAAATGTAGTAGGTCCTAAAGGCCCTATGTATATTACATTGAACAATTACTTATTACAGGACACTGGTGAACTGCTTAGAGCAATCAAGGAAATTGTAGAAAACAACAGAGCGTGAGACTATGAAACTAACCTTCGACTTTCCAAGAGAAGTAATGGAACTTGGAAGCGGGAAGGGTAGAGGCTTTCGTAAAATTGTTAGAAACAGTAATGATTTAGAGAGATACTGGTCGGGTAAAAACGGCGTATCCAACGCCTATATGACCGTGTATGGATATAGGGCTACCAAGCAACCTCACAATAACAGAGTTGACTTGGTTACCCCTATTGTCAGACATTTCGTTATGGATTTCGACCCAAAGGATTTCAGACACAAAGACAGACCTGATGTCGAGCCGGAAATAGCATTAGAGCAAACAATCCGCCTACATCATTTCTTGCTGAAAGAGAACATCACTCACAGTATTTGGTACAGTGGTGGAGGATTCCATGTATGGGTCGGACTTGACAAACCGTACATGCCCAGTAGCGAAGATAACCTGTCTGACATAAAGGAAGCAGGAATGAAGTTAGTCAGTGACTGGATTCACAAATTGAACCTATTCTGCTCAGACCCTGCTGTACCCTTTGATACCAGTGGTATGATTCGTATACCTAATTCATTCAATTCAAAGCGTGGACTTTGGTCTATTCCTTTGAGTACCGCTGACCTTGAACAAGGTATAGATTACATCATGGAAAAGGCACTTGATTCAGGTAAAGGAATGATACCTTATGGAGAAAACGGCCTTGAACTCAAGATTGTCAAAGGTAAGAGCCGAGATAAAATGTTCAATACCAGTTCAAAGCCGATTGATTTACCTACCGTGTCTATGGATGGCATTACCATACTTCCCTGTCTAAACTCAGCGGCGTGTAGAGTGGGCAGTAACCCCAGTCACGATGCAAGAGTACAACTCGTCAAATTCCTATCTAAACGGTTGAGAAATTTCATACCAGTAGAGAGAATTGATAGAAGTAAATTAGACGAACACGCCGAAACCATAGTGCGTTACATCAGTAGTCTTGAGTGGGCTGATTTCAACGAGAGTACCACCCGTTATCAGGTTAGTACGATTGTAGGTACAGAATACCCACAGACCTGCTCTATGCTATACAAGAAAGGTATGTGCTTGGGTAAGTGTAAATATTGGGACAGAACAGGCGCATTTGATGGTGAGGAGGAATGAAGCGTAAGTTGCTAACTCTGTTTGAATTGTCAATAGCAATAGCATGCATTGTAGTAATACCAGTCCTTTTGGTATTCGCAGTTCCGCTGGTTGTAATTTTGGAAATACTAAGTGGTGAAAGGTAATGAAAGAAAACAAAGTATACTACAACTACAAGGGTGTTTATTGCCAAAGACTGATTCGTGCATTAGAGGCCAAGCCCCTTACACTAAACCAAATCATGACTGAACTGAGAAGGCAAACTAAACACGATAACAATCTCTATAATAGACATCCGAGCAAAGGTAAAGTTAAACAAATTCTCGCTAAATATCCTATTTTCAGAAATATAGGCATTACAGAAGGATTAAGTTCTACAGGACATAGAATGCCAGTGAGTATGTACATGTTAGATTTAGGTGAGTGAATGAAAGTAAAAACGCCTCTGATAATCGACTCTAACGAGAGGGGGCCACTATGCGACTCTGTTACTCGTGCCGCCGAAAGAGAAGGCTTTGCTGTGAAGGTAGAGCATCTCCAAGGTATGGGGGATTATAAGGCTGGTAATGCTCACATAGAATGCAAGAGCCTATCTGATTTATTCCAATCGAGCCATAGCGGGCATCTGATGAGGCAAATGGAAAACCTTGATGCAAACTGCGAAAGAGTGTTCTTAGTAGTACATGGTGACATCGCCAAGTATGTATCCATTTCAAACAAACAAGGTAGAAAAGTATCATATTCCAAAGTGATGAATGAACTCTTAGGTACATTCGCAAGAATTACAGCAGATTTCGATTGTCACATTTACAGAGCGAAAGACCATACCGAGGCGGCTATGTTCATCGCTAAACTTCACAGCAAAATGCATAAGCCAGCCAGCAGGCATGGTGCGAGGGCAGTCACAAGAGTCAGCACTAATGATGTGAGAGCAGACATGTTAGTCGCAGTACCCGGCTTTGGACCTGAGTTAGTTCAGAAACTACTTGAAAGGTGCGGGTCGATTGAAGAAATGCTCTATCCCGAATCACTTAAACAGGTGAAGGGGTTAGGTGCGACTCTGCGTCAGAGACTACTTGATGTCCTGACCTCAGAAGAGCCAATCACAGTCAAAAAGACATACAAGAAAAGAGGGATAAATTATGATGGAGCACAAGGCAGATAATTATGAATGCGTGAAGAAATACCCTATATTGAGAGGCTATCTTGAGCATTTCAAACAGGTTAGTATTAACAACGAAATACCGGGTCTGATTTCTTTCTTCTTCATATTAGGTCAAACTGCTATTCCTTTTGTCAGAATACCAGTCAAGGGTAGCAACTTAGACCCAAGAGTAAACATGTTTTGGATTCAAGATACAAGGACAGGTAAATCTGCCGCTTACCAAATTATTGAGAAGATTCTCAAAGAAGCAGGTATGAAATCAATGGACTACAACTCAGGAAATGACGCTGCTTTGGTCGGTACACTTGTACCTGACCCTGATTCAGAAGACCAAAGGAACCCTAACATGATTGTCCGTGAAGGTATACTTGCAGGTAGGAAGGGTCTGAACTTTGACGAAGGTAGCGTCATCCTCAAATCAGGTCAGCATAATGAAAACACTACCTTGTTTTTACAATCCGCTCTTAACTCAGCAGGAACTGGTCGTAACTATTTGACTAAGCACATGGCAAGAGATAGTTTTACGGTAAAGTCAGAAGTGTCTTTATGGATTACTACTTATCCACCGAAAGGCATCAAAGAGCATGTACTGGACAAAGGTATATTTCAGCGTGTATTGACTTATTGGAGGCATTGGACACTTGACATGAAGAGAGAGGTAAACCACACTCTTGCAGAAGGTACTTACAAGGATGAAGAGTTTGAAGTATCATTTGAAGAGGTAGTTGACTTTTTCAAAGACATGAAAAGAGAACTGAAAAGAAGAGTACTGACTCTTGCAGACATTCCGCCTTTAGAATGGGAAGAAATGTCAGAGGATGATAAGGAACAAGTGGTGATGAATCTATCTTGTAGGCAAAAGAGAATGTTCAGCATAGATGCTTCGTATGTACCTGCCTTGATTTCTGCTATAGACGACTACTACGGTGTAGTAGAGAAAATGAGTCCTGACAAGCAGGGTATATGTTCTTCTTTCATTATGGGACTACAGAATTACACTAACATATTAGCGCATCACTTTGCAATGATAGAGGGCAGTTGGATAGTAACTGGTGACCATGTAGATATGGCTAAAGAAATACTATACGACCTTTATCAAAACTTAATCCAGTGGCTTGAATCTGAAATCAACATCGGTGCCGCTGCCGCTGAAAAGAGTAAGATGCAAGGCTATTGGGTGACTGCTTACAACAAGTCAGAATTTTACGACTTCGATGACAAGCGTGGCTTCGGATGGGCACAGAAGAAAGCAGTCATGGATTCATTTGGTAAACTGGCTAATTACAGTAGCCACGCATCAGTCAATGACAAGTTCAAATTGTATGGTGAAGAGATGTTCAGTGAAACTCGTGAAGGTGTAAGGGTATACATCAAACTCAAAGAGGATTACAAGAAAGGTGGTAAGAAGTGACCGCCGAATGTGTAATATGTGACACCAAAATAGGAGATAACATTGGGGGCCATTTTGTGGGTATGCATCATAGAAATGCTGTTATAATCTGCGACTGGTGCAAGATGTGTATGGAGGACATACTATGACCAATATGCTCGCCCTTGACATTGAAACTGCTAACTTTTCTCACGAGATAGGAGGATGGGGTCAAAGTCATCTTTTTGAACCTACAATAGTAGCCACTTGGGATGGTGAGAACGGTACAGTTTATTCTAATCAGTCAATCAAAAAGTATCTTCCCGAAGGTACAGTGGTTAAGAAACTTCATCCAAAAGAAATCGGTGATGACTTAGCCAAGCATGTATCAGAAGGAGGGATGATACTCGGTCACAACCTAAAGAAATTCGATTTACCTATTATCAGAGATGCACTTGACTGCTGGACAGCAGGTGACATATTAGCAAAGTCGGAGGAGCAGGTATTTGACACATCTGTTTTGCTGAAAGGTATTGTAGGACACGCAGTACCTTTGTCTGATGCTTGTTATCATACCTTGAACAAAGGTAAACTAATGAACAGTCACGATGCGCCAATTGAATGGCGAAAAGGTAACTATGACAAGGTAGCGGAATACTGCCTAAAGGATGCTCAACTGGTATACGAACTATGGGAACATGGTTTGAACGAAGGCTTTGTAAAAGCAAGATGTCGTCACACTGGCGATGTCAAAGAGTTTGAAGTAGACTGGTGAGGAGGGAACTAAATGAATGAAAATGAGGGAAACACAAGTGCAGTAGTGCACAATATAAGAGCAGCGAAGAGAGCAGTAGCAACGGTCAAGACAACTCTTGGTCCTATGGGTATGGACAAGATGATGGTTGACGCTGGAGGAAATGTGATAGTGACTAATGATGGAGCAACCATCTTACAAGAGTTAGACATTAGCCATCCGGCGGCAAAAATGGTAGTCGAAGCAGCGAATACTCAAGAAAACATGTGCTACGATGGTACAACCAGTACAGTGGTCTTGGCAGGTGAATTACTTGGTAACAGTGAACTATTATTCAACAAAGGTCTACACGCTAATATCATCTGTCGTGGATACAGACAAGCATCAAGATGGGCTACAGAACACATCGGTAATCTGACTGTATCTGCTGATGAGCATTTGGTAAATGTCGCTAAGACATCAATTACAGGTAAAGCGTTAGAATCCAGTATAGACCATGTAAGTGAATTATGCGTAGATGCTGTCAAGACGGCAGGTGGAGAATACGAGCGTATTCGTGTACTCTGTCAGCCCGGTGGTAGTTTAGATGACTCTTCTTGTTTTAGCGGTGTAGTTTTGCACAAAGAGTTCATGCTACCAGCAATGCCACTTGTTCCTACAGGTAAGGCTCTTCTAATCAACACTGGACTAAGTGACATCAAAGGTGACGAAAACATCCAACTAAGCCTGTCATCTGCCAGTGAATACCAACAATACAAACGACAGTCAGGTCGTGAACAATGGGTAGATAAGGCTCAGATAATCATTAATCTATTACCCGAAGGTGGAGTAGTATTTGTCAGAGACAGTGTAAACGAAGTGGTCGCTGCCACTCTTGCAAAGCAAGGTATTTCGTTGGTACACAGGATTCCTGAAAGCGACATGACTGCTTTGTCCAAACTACTTAGTGCACCAGTATCTCACAGCACTGATGACTTGACAGAAGCAGTTGACTGTGATGTCGAATGTAAGACAATAGGCGACATGAAGTATGTAATTGCGAAGGGTGAGGGAGAAGTCACTACGCTTATTCTTAGGGGTGCTACAAAGCAGACACTTGATGAAACTGAGCGTGGATTTGAAGACGCTCTTGGTGTAGTTTGTCTCGCTTACAATAGTGGTAAGGTCGTATCAGGTGGAGGCTCCTCTTATCTAAACGCAGCCCTGCATTTGAGGTCAAGAGCAGCAGAGGCTGGTGGCAGAGAGCAGATGGCTATTGATGCGTTTGCTGACGCATTGGAGTCTATCCCTGCTACTATCGCTGAGAATGCTGGTCACGACCCATTAGACACTATTCTGACGCTCAGAAACGAGCATAACTTAGGCGACCCTCATATGGGTCCTGATATTGAAAACGGCGGTGCTTGTTCTATGATTGACGCTAATGTTTACGAGCCACTGGACTTAGTTAAGCAGGCTATTCAATCGGCAAGTGAAGTCACCATCAGCATCCTACGCATTGACGACATCATCGGCAAGCGTGGTGAGTAATATGCATCAAATGGCCGACAGTAAACTTAGGAATCTCAATTGTATTGAGTACGACATCATGAGGCATATGCCCTGTGATTATTTAGAGTACATTTACGGTATGGGGCATCGTATCAATAAGAAGTTTGATGAACTTGAATGGAAAGAGCAAAAGGAAATAATGATTGATTATCTGAAAGAAGGTCAGTGGGACACCGACCCAGTAATGGGTGCTTGTACATCTATATGGGAGAAAAATACTGACTATAAGTTAGCGGTTTACTTTATGTCAGAAGCATGGAGAACCTGTGTAGAAGACTACAAAACTCCGCTATTAGAGTATAGTGAAGATATACCGATTAGAACTGCCCAATTTGAAGCGATGATGTGGGAAATGTTTTCTCATTATTTTATCGAATACGCTGATGTTGATAACCCAAAGAACCACCATGCTCACGACTTGTATGACACGATAGGTAATACACTGTTTTTCGATAGAGATTGGGATTTACCCGAAGAGTCAGTTAAAGACCCTTTAGTTTTAGAAGCACTTGCTATAGAGCCTGATTATTTCTTTGAAATAGATTTCAGAGAGATAACTAACTTTGAAGAGTCGCTAAACTGGCTAATGGATGACCTGTCAGAATACTACGGTCAATGATTAATACTTCTCAGCCCTTTTCCTGAGATAGCGAGAGAAACGGCCACCTGTGCTTTTTGCTACAGTCTTGGCCTTTCTCTTGCGCTGACCTTTGAAACCGAGTTGACCATGAAACCTAACATAGTCGCAGAAAGGACACTGGTGCAGAACTGCCTTTTCGCCGCTGATGTAATTACCAGCGATGCTAAGAGGCAAAGCGATTCGACTACAGTTCTCGCATTTCTGCTTGAGATGCTCGATGAATCTACCCACGATTAGACCTCGTTAATCAAACCCCTATCGCATTAACTGCTAAGTTAAAAGAAACTACAATGTCACTTGCCACTCCGTCACTTACAGTGCAACTGATTTCATAGACTGCATCATTAGGCGGGTCAAGGGCACTTGCAGGTATGTTACAATTCAAGACAAGCGTATTGTATGTAGCGGTATTAGTAGTGCCTGTTGAGTTAACTGAAAAGGCGTTATTCAAATCAGTTAATTCAGATACCGACCAACTGTATGTATAACTACCACTACCACCACTTGCTGTGACTGATGCGGTGATGGCACCTGATGCAGTTTGCACTGTACCTGAGCCAGCGGGCTGTATTTCGTCATGTACTTCGGTGTAGCCCCCGTCTAAAGATGCAGCAAAAGGATTTGAAGAGCCTTGTTCAGCACACCCAGTCAATACAATATACATATCAACCAACTACCATCCAATTGTTAGAGCCAATGGCGATACAAGTCGCAGCATTGTATGTACCTAAAGTAAAGTCTGACGCTGCACCATTGATATTATTTCCATTACGACCAATAGTAATATCTCCGCCTGTTGTATTTAGAATAGCATAATGTTCACCAGCAGTTGAAGTTGAAGGTAATGTTATATTTCCTGCACAAATGTTGTATCTACCAGCATGGTCGGCTTCTGTTAAAGTAGTGCCTCCCGATACCGATACAGTAAGTAATCTTGTGTTTCTAAATGTACCACCTGTTTTCATATCAAGAGTTGCAGAAGGAGAAGCGTTAGCAATACCTATTGCATCAGCAGAAGCATCCACAAAAAACATATTGGCTTCATTATCACTTTCTATTCTTGTATCAATATAATTTGCACCAATTTCATTTATTACGATACCATCTATTCTGCTTATTTTCATCATTTCTATTTCAACACTGTTAGAAAGAGATTGGAAAATTAAATCAGCATCGGCACTTGCCGAAGTTGTATCTCTAATTACGGAAGTAATTCTATTGTAATCTTTATCTCCCGCAGCGTTATCTTTTCCTCTAAATCTAATCGAGCCTATTTCATCATTTGCCGCAGGTGAAGCAGAATTTCTATACAATACTAAATCGGGTGCTTCGGTAGCCCCGTCGTCTGTTGATTCTATTATTACTGCATCTCCTGTGCCACTTGTTTCAACATGTAATGGGGCATCGGGAGAAGCAGTTCCTATACCTACTTTATCATTTGCACTATCAACAAATAACATATTAGCATTACCGACACTTTCAACAATGAAGTCTATATCTTGATTGCCTAGATTGAATGTAGTATGAGTAGCATTAAACTCAACCCTGCTTCTCATTGTTCCAGCCTTTTTGGTTCTAATATGCAACTTACCACTTTCAGAACCGTTGGTAATAACTTGCTTTTCAACATAAATGTCTGCATAGTCTGATGTAGCACCGCTATCCGTTTTTCCTCTCCACTTTACATGACCTATATCTTCGTTAGTTCCGGTAGGAGTTCTATTTTTGTAAAACATAATATCGGGTGCGCCTGTTCCCGATGCTTCTGTTGATTCCACCAAAAGAGCATTAGTCGCATGGTCTGTCTTAATATGCACTAATTGGCTTGCACCATCTATTGTTAAAACATCTTTAGTCGCACCACCATCATTAACTCTAAAAATAATGTCTTTATCTTGAGTGACATTTTCAATAATTACATTATCAGAAGATGTAGTCAATTTTAAATCAGTTTGGACTGTGACCGCCCCTGTTAAATCTAAAGTCGCTTCTCCTTCAACAGCAGCAATAGCATCTGCATCAGCGTAAGCAGTAGCACTGGGTGCTACACCTGTTAATTTACTTCGCTCGGCAGTTGTCATCATTACATTTGAAGCACCATCAGCCAAATCATCAGCATCCAAAACTACTGCACCTGTAGCAGCATTTACGCTTTGTACAGGCGCACCAGCAGAATCAATGAATGCCGAATCATTGTTAAGTTCACTTATGTTGTCACTTGCTCGCATAACTGCGTTAGTGCCAATTTTAGGCCGATTAGATGCACCACTGTCTAACCATAGAGTGTTAGCAGCAACTCCACCGGGATTTGCACCTACAGGGTCTAATTCAAGTCCTGTTGGGTCAATTAGCCCTGTGACAGTTAATTTACCATTAATAGTCAATTCATTAGATGCACTATCCCAAGATAAATCAGAATCGCTGGTAAAACCACCTGAACCGTCAGAGAGTTGAACCAACCCTGATGCGCCCGATGAAGGAGTAGAAACTACTGTGGTAGAACCTAAGTGCAACTGTTTCCAATCTGCGCCGTCATAGATAAATTTACCAAAACTACCTACTGGTATGTTTACATTTATTGGAGTAGTACTGTGTCCACCTACAGTGGAATCAAAGTAAAGAGTGTGCGCTCCGCTTGAGTGATGTATTTCCACAGTATGACCTACGGGATAATTACCTACTGGATTGATTGTACGATTAGTGTCGGTTGTTATAATCCATACATTACCTTCGTTAAACTCAAATGTAATATTACCCGTAGTAGTCTGTACTTCTAATCTATCAGGTCCCAATATGTGAGTATTTGTAGCAGGCGTAGTGTTGAGATTACGAGGAGTCGCTGCATAAATTACAGCGTGTTTATTCCCCGCTACATCTTCCATATGGCTCATCCAAATTGAACCAAAGGTACTACCGCCAAAGTCACCGTCTTCGGGTGATGGGAAGAAGCCATCAGGGTCGGTCACTATATTAGTAGCGTCTACATTTCCTATCGAACCCTTTGTCATAGGAGTCAAATAGACAGGAGATTGCCTAATGAATGCTCTTCTGTCATTTATTGTAGGAGTGGTGCTAAGAGAACTGGTGACGCTACCTGC
>Ga0181589_10001465_pt1 | contig 18372 bp, 21 predicted proteins | sample 071ome_25_FD_132444 | JGI IMG/M metagenome (GOLD analysis project Ga0181589, IMG submission 132444) | Coastal salt marsh microbial communities from the Groves Creek Marsh, Skidaway Island, Georgia - 071410BT metaG (megahit assembly) | ecosystem: Environmental > Aquatic > Marine > Intertidal...
AAAATCCATCCAAAACTGTTGGTATAGATAGAGGTAATTTTATAAACGGAATTGTATTTTCTGGAAATGCTGGTAGATTGCAAGAGATGGATGTAATTCTTCCATCAATCGAGCAATATCTTAATGACGGAGGAAGACTTACATTTACTTTTTTAGGTAGTGGTATACATTCTAAAAAGCTACTTGAAATGAGTAAAAATTTTCAAAATTTTAATTTTTTAGGTTATGTCAATGGAGACTCAGCTTTAAAGACCACAAATGAGCATAAATGGGCACTCTTACCCATTAAAGGTGATGCTCTCAAATATGCTTACCCCAGTAAGTTAGCATCTTACATATCAGCAGGCTGTAATTTATTATGCGTGACCGATACTAAATCAAGTTTGGCATTATTGGTGAAAAAAAATAAAATAGGTATCGTGGTAGAGCCAGATGTAAATCAGTTGATAAATGTCTTTAAGCAAATTGAAAATGGCTATGAAGTCGATAATCCTAGAAAGAATGACTTATATATAACAGTAGACTTGGCAGCAAAAAAGCTGTCTAATGTTATTAATGCTTAGTACTAATATAAGTAAGTGATAATTCTATGCTGACAAAAGCTTGGTTTGTAGATAAAAACAAAAAAGAAATAATTTTCTCTTGCAATCAGATTGAATTAAGAGGTTTAAATGATGGAGATGTATTAATTAAGCCTTTTTTTTCATCAATTAATTACAGAGATTTATTAGCTTTCTCGGGCGATGTTGGCGTTGCTGGAAAGTGGCCTTACGTACCTGGCGTTGATTTTGTTGGTGAAGTTTTGGAATCTTCATCTAAAGAGTGGAATTGTGGGGATAGGGTATTCGCTTTTGCGCTGCCTAATAATACTGTATGGCCAGGTGTTTGGAGCAAATCTTTTATAGTTAAAAGTAAGTGTCTTCGTAAATTACCTGAGAATATTTCTCCAATTGATATAGCTACATTTGGAACTGCTGGATTAGCAGCAGCTGTTGGGATTAATCTAATTAAAAAAAACCTTCCAGATAAGTCCTTGCCATATAAGATTGCCATTACTGGAGCATCTGGTGGCGTGGGAAGCTTCTCAATTTTGTTGGCAAAGTTATTTAATCACAAAGTCTATGCATTTAGTCAAATACAATCTGACAGAAAAGCTGCTTATCTGCATTCTTTAGGGGCCGATTTACTTTTAGACTCTGAGAAACTTAAAGTTAGCAAGAATCCTCGATTATTGCCGGATCGATATGATGCTGTTATTGATTCTGTAGGCGGAAGACTCCTGACTGAATTATTGAAGCAAGTTAAAAATAGAGGTATTGTCGTAGCTGCTGGTATGGCAGGCAGTATTCAAACAGATAACTTTGATTTAGCACCATTTTTACTTCGTGGAGTTAAGCTTATTGGTACAGGCTCTGATATCATTTCTGAACATGAATCTAATGAAGTTTTTGAAATTATTTTTTCTGTGCTCAATAAGATTGATTTTAAGAAAATAAGAGAAACATTCGATTTCGACAAAATGGAAATTGCATTAGATAAAATGAAGAATGATAAATTAGGAAGATTGGTAATCAAAATAAATGACATTTAAAGTTGAAATATGAAGTTTATTAAAAAAGGAAGTGGCATTGTCAAGGCTCCAATCCAAGAGCTTAAAAATTTAGTAAAAGAGGAGCTATATGATGGCAATTCTTTTAACGCTGATATCTTTAATGAATATGGTATTTTCGTACTTCGCGAGTTCCTTAATGTTGAATATTTAAAGGAATTCATAGATCTCTATTTTAATTCAATCGATGAAGGAGTTATTGTTAAAGATGCTTATCATAAGACTCAAGTAAAAATTGATATGATTCCAGAGTTCAATGAAATAGCACATTCTGATGAGTTTATAAAACTTTCCAAGATGATTTATCAAACTAGTGCTGCGGTTGACTTTTATCGAATTGTAAAAAAAGACTCTAATAACTATGCGGCTGTCTTTCCTCATCAGGATTCTTGTTACAGTATAGGTAATTTTAACTCCACTTCAATTTTTATCGCTTTAACTAATTCAGGTCCAGATAACGGTGGTTTAAAGCTTTACCCCGGAACAAAGAATTTTGGCCATACCGGTGATGCTGGAACATTGAATTTAGAAATTCTTCCAGAAGGATACCCATCTATAAGTCCATATTTACAGGTTGGGGATGCATTAATAATGAATTCGGGAACTTGGCATGAATCACCGGAATCTCAGACTAAAGAACCTCGTGTTTATTTAGAATTTCAAATAAGGGATGGAAAAGATCCTGCAGCTAGAGATTATATTTTTGGTTCGGACTCACGGAGATGGGTAATTAATATGACTGTTGATGAGATTTACCTTGATTCTCGAGAGCAGCGTCTTGTTCGTTTGTACAAACATAATGCTGAATTGCTGAAAAAAATAAATACTTTCGAGTAATATAGAATGGCTAACAAAGTACTCAACAAATCTGAACTTTCAACACTATTAGATCTAGGAAGTCCGATGTTATTCTTAGATAATTTGGTTATTGAAGAATCTTCGAAAAAGGCTAAAGGGTCCTTTTTAGTCACTAAGAATAATATTTTTCTGATCAACCACTTGCGTGACTCTCCAGTAATGCCAGGTCTTTTTCTAACTGAAATTCTTGCGCAAACCTTTATGGGATTATTGTATTCTAGTTTTGGTGTAGTTGATAGAGGCTTTCTAGTTAGTGCGAAAACATCATTTAAAAGTAGTGTGAAATTATCGGATTGTCCTTTATTCTTATCTTCTAATGTTGAAGTTTTTGAGGATCGTCGAGGCAGGAGACAAGCCATTGGCTTATTAAAAGGTAGAAATAAATTGATAGTTAACGCTGAGCTAACTCATGTGATGCCTTCACATATGGTTACGCCTCGAAAATAGATAGCTATCAATTTTCTAATTCATCATAATTATTTAGGAGTTCAAAAATTGAGTTCATATTTACTTAATTCGTTTAAGAGAAAGTCAGTCGATATTCGAAAAAAGGTTATAGAGACTGCTCATAAATGTGGTGAGTCATGTCATTTAGGTGGCTCCTTGTCAATGGTGGACCTATTGGCAGTGCTCTATGGTTCTGATCCAAAACTTAATCCATTTGGACGGGAATCGAGCAATAGAAATATTTTTGTATTGAGCAAGGGACACTGTGTTCTTGGATATTATTCAACTTTAAATGTTTTTGACTACATGAATAATAAGGTGCTTGATTCATTTCAGAAGAATGGCAGTCATCTAATTGCCCATCCAGTTAAAAATCTTGAATTAGGAATTGAGAGCTCTAATGGAAGCTTAGGGCAAGGACTGTCTTTCGGTCTTGGGATTGCACTTGGCATGCGACTAGACCAAATGGCGCATCGACGAGTCTACGTTTTGATGGGCGATGGAGAATGCAATGAGGGATCAGTATGGGAGTCTGCAGCAAGCGCTGCTGAATTTCAAGCAAATAATCTAACAGCAATTGTTGATGTGAATTCTTTGCGAAATGATGGTGAAAACTCTACTTATTTGGGAAGGTTAGACTATAAAAATATTTGGCAAGCATTTGGTTGGAATGTTGTTGACATTGATGGACATGATTTCTACCAAATTCAAAATGGATTTGAAATAGCAAACAACTGTCTAGATAAACCAACAGTCATCTTAGCCCGAACTATTAAGGGAAAGGGGGTGTCATTCATGGAGGGTAACAATGACTGGCATCACAATCGAGTAACAACCAAGATATACGACCAAATAATAAAAGAATGGACTGAGAAAAATGATTAAGATAGACAAACGTTCTGCTAGAGCTTGGTCTAGAATGGGACCACGTGCTGTTTATGGTCAGTTTCTATTAGAGATGGCTAGAGAAAATTCAAGACTCATTGCTTTATCAGCGGATTTAGGCCGTTCTTCTGGCTTAGGTGCTTTTGCTAAAGAGCTTCCAAATCAATTTTTTAATGTCGGCATAGCTGAACAAAATCTGGTGGGTATTTCCTCCGGATTAGCCCGCATGGGCTTTAATGTTTTCTCAACTACATTTGCTCCTTTTGCATCCCTTCGAGCAGGTGAACAAGTTCGCATGAATATGGGTTACATGCAAGAGCCAGTAAAGCTGGTTGCGTTGGCAAGTGGTTTCGCCCTTGGTTTTTTAGGGAACTCACATTTTGGTATCGAGGATATTGCAATCATGCGAGCCATTCCAGGTATTACTGTTGTTTCTCCAGCTGACTGTGTTGAACTCTATAAAGTACTTAAAGCCATAGAATATTATGATAAGCCAGTTTATCTCCGTTTAACTGGCGGTGTTAGTATGCCGGTTGTTTATGAGGAAGATTACGAATTTGAAATTGGTAAAGCTCAGATTATCAAGCCCATAAATAAAATTACAATAATTTCTCATGGGACTACAGTGGGTCATGCGTTGAAAGCAGTCAATGAGCTTGAAGAAAATGGCCATCAGGTTGGCTTAATTAATATGCATACAATTAAACCAATTGATGAAATTGTAGTAACACAAGTGATGCAAGAAAGTGAGAAAGTTTTAATTTTTGAAGAGCACACTGTGGTTGGGGGTCTTGGTTCTGCCATTTTAGAATTTTCTAATTCAAACCTAACTAATATCACCGCAAAAATTTATCGATATGGTGTTAATGATTTTTTTCCTAAAACAGGGGATTATGCTTTCATGCTTGAGGCTCTCATGCTCAATTCAGAGTCAATTAAAAGGAGTATTTTAGATGCATTTAGCTAATATAGATTATTTGTCGAGATGTATTTTTTTCACCAATAAGGTCTTAATAAAATGATTTGGTACATATATGGTGCAGGTGGATTGGGCATTGAGACCATGGATATTCTTGTCGATTCATTGAGTGAATCAAATTCCAAGGACGTAGCGCTCTTATTTTTAGTTGACGAACCTGCTGTATCGACAATCAATGGTTACCCTGTCGTTGCTTGGAGAGACTGTGATCCTAATGCTAATGTAACAATTGCAGTGGGCGAGCCTGAGATAAGAGCAATTCTTGCTAACAAGTGCATTGATAAGGGACTTAAGCTTAGATCTGTAGTTTCTCCTAAAGCGTATATTTCTCCGTCAGCAATTCTATCTGATGGAGTCGTAGTTGCGCCATTTGCATCAGTTCAAGCGGGTGCTGTTTTAGCTTATAATGTTTCAGTGAATACCCATGCATGTATTGGACATCATTCAAATATAATGGAGCATGTCGTAATTTCCTCTCAAGTTAATCTTGGAGGTAATTCTACTGTTGGAGCAAAGTCTTATTTGGGTATGGGTGCACTGGTTAAAGAGCAGATTAAAATAGGTTCAGGAACTATTTTAGGAATGGGCTCAGTAGCATACAAGGATATCCCAGATGAAGTAATTGCGGTTGGGAACCCAGCTAGACCAGCAAAAAGAAATGAAAGTAAAAGAGTTTTTAGTTAGGAGGATTTATGTCAAATAAAGCGAAGTATGACGAGATTTTTATTGAGACGTTTGAAATATCAGCTGACCAGCTTAATGAGTCTCTTGAATATCAAAGCATAGAGCCTTGGGATAGTGTTGGACATATGGCTTTAATGGCGGCACTTGAAGATGCTTTCGACATTATGCTGGAGATGGATGATATTATTGATTTTGGTACTTATCTAACAGGCATTGAGACGATGAAAAAATATGGTGTCGAAATGTAATGTTTTGGGAAAGTTTTTCAAATGAATTAGACTCAAAAACATTCATTTTTGATGGTGATGACATCTATACATTTGAAGAAATTTTCTCACTAGCCGATGCGCTATATAAAAACATAGAGATTCGTTCTGTTGTATTGATAGAGTCAGAGCGTGATTTAGGTACTATTTTGGCTTATATCGGTGCTCTCAGAAATTATTCAGTCCCATTATTAATTGATGCTCATTCGGCAGAAAGCACGATAGATGAAATAGTAAAAAACTACAAGATAGATGTTGTATTTGCAAAGAAAAATCGAACTTATGTTGACTATAATTTTGTAAGCCGTTCTTTTGGTTTCCAAATATATGAAAGATTTGGGGAACCAGGAGTAAAACCTTTTGATCAGTTAGCAATGCTTTTGCCTACGTCTGGATCTACGGGTGAAGCGAAATGTGTTAGAACAAGTTACAAAAATTTGGATGAAGCCACAATGTCGATTATGCGATACATGAATATGGATTCATCAAGAATTTCAATTTCATCACTGCAATTTCATTATACTTATGGTTTATCTGTCCTTAATTTGGCATTAGCTAGCCGGTCAAAATTTGTTTTAACTAAACGCTCATGGATTGAAAGAGAGTTTTGGTCTTCATTAGAGCTATACGGGGTAACGGATTTATCCGGTGTCCCTTTCATGTTTCAAACATTACGCAGAATGAAATTGAGCGAAAAGATATTGATGAATCTGAAATGTGTAAATCAGGCGGGTGGACGTCTAGAGCCTAAATTTACTGAATATTTCATTGACTATTTTAATGCACACGACATTTCATATTTGACAATGTACGGAGCTACAGAAGCCTCTCCTAGGATTTCATATGTTCCAGCTGGTCGTGCAAAAGAAAAGTTAGGCACGGTAGGCCTGCCATTAGATATTGGTAAGTTATATACTGATGCTGAAGATGGTAAAAGCAAAGGTGAGTTGATTTATGAAGGCCCCAATGTGTGTTTGGGATACGCCTTTTGCCGTGATGATTTAGCTAAAGGTGATGAGAATAATAATATTTTAAAAACGGGTGATATTGGATATGTTGATGAAGAAGGCTTCGCAACAATAGTTGGTCGTAAAAAGCGCTTTGTTAAAGTATTTGGTATGTCTGTAAATCTTGATGCTCTAGAGTCAATAGTTAAAAGCATAGCTGCTGAAAGTGTCGTGATAGGCGAAGATGACAATGTTAAAGCGTTGGTTACTGCCAGTGTGCCCTTAAATGAAATAAAAGATAAAGTCATGTCCCAAGTGACTTTTCCAAATAAAGGATTGAAAGTTTTATCAATACCTGAAATCTACTTAAATGCTTCTGGTAAACCAGATTATCCTAAGTTAACTAAAGAATTTTTATGATATTGAGCGAGTCTCTTTTAGAAAGCATCAAGGATTTAACACGACATCATTATGCTAAATGCGACCTTTATCGATGGTATGTTAATAGTTTGTTCGATGATTTTGAATTAGTATTTGAATTAGACAAGCTTCCTTGGTTACCTGTAAGGGCCTTTAAAGAGCATACTCTAAAGAGCATTCCTGATGATAAAGTCTTTAAAACAATGCTTTCGTCAGGAACTAGTGGCATGCAATCTAGAATATATTTAGATCAACAGAATACCAGGGCCCAGCAATTAAAATTAATTGAAATCTTCACCAATGCCTTTGGCAAAGTGAGATACCCAATGCTTGTAATTGATTCTGAAGCGACAGTTAAGGATCGAAAACTTTTTTCTGCAAGAACTGCTGCTATTAATGGATTTAGTGTTTTCTCTAGAGGTCGTGAATTTGCCCTGGATGAAAATATGAATCTTAATATAGAAAAGATTAAATCATTTATAGACAAGCACTCTGGTCAAACGATTTTTATTTTTGGATTTACTTTTGTTATATGGGAAAACTTTGTTCGCCAATTAGAAAAATTACATTCAACTTTGGATTTATCTAATGCCTTCATATTGCATGGAGGCGGCTGGAAAAAACTTGAATCCCAAAAGGTGTCTAATGGCGATTTTAAAGATCGCATATTTACTACTACTCAATGCTCACGTGTTCACAATTATTATGGAATGATTGAGCAAACCGGCTCAATATACATGGAATGTGAGCATGGCAATTTGCATGCACCTAAGGGTTCAGACTTTTTAATCCGTTCAACACATGATTTGACTCCAGTCGAAGATGGTGAAAGTGGTTTGATTCAATTATTTTCGGACATTCAGACAAGCTATCCCGGCCATTCTTTACTCAGTGAAGATATTGGCTATTCAAAAAATATGACTTCCTGTTCTTGTGGTTCAAAAGGGAGAATCTTAAAGATTATAGGTCGAGCTGAAAGAGCGGATGTCAGAGGTTGCAGTGATGCGATTAATTAATGCTGATCAATTACCTTCTTATTGGACTGGTAATTCTGAGGGCGAGGATTGCTTGCAAGTGGGCAATCCTTTGGTGGTTGAATTTTTATCCGAGCTATCTAAAGAAATCCTATCCGACAAATCATGTCGAGAATATCCTGATGTAATTACATTTGGCTATTTTTGTCGGAAGAGTGCTGTAAAACTTGCACTTGAAGAGAGAGGTAATATTTCTAATTTTTTTGGATGGGGTAAGGCTGTGCACATATCCCCGTCAAATGTGCCTGTAAACTTTGCATTCAGTTTTGTCTTTGGGTTATTATCTGGCAATTCGAATCTTGTTCGCCTACCAAGTGTTCATTGGCCACAGATTGACTTATTAGTAGGGATTATTGAAAAGGTTTCATCCAGAAAAGAATTTTTATTTTTAAGGAATATGAATACCTTTGTGAGAACTGAACGTGAGGATCCTAATTTAAACACGATTATTTCTTCATGTGATGCCTTGATAGTTTGGGGTGGTGACAATACTGTTGCCAGGTTTCGTCAACTGCCTAAGAAACCGCGTTGTGTGGAACTTTATTTTCCGGATCGTATATCAAGTTTAATCGTTAATTCGGTGGCGATTAACAAGCTAAGCGATGATAGCATTATCGAGCTTGCGAATTCATTTTTTAACGATACCTATCTTGTTGATAATAATGCCTGCTCCTCACCACGCAAGATTATTTGGGTTGGTGATGAGATTGAAACATGCGAGGCAAAAAACAAGTTTTGGAGAGCGATAAATCAGACCTTAATTAGCAAAAAATACGATCTAAATGTTGTTGCGAAAATAGATAAATATTTAGATGTTTTGACCTTGGTTAGTCATTTGCATAACAGTATTAGGGTAAGAAAATATTCCGAAGATATCTGGGTTTCAGATCATAATGATGGCATAGTTGCAGGAAGACTAGGCAGCTATCGGGAAAACACCTTTTCAACTATAGAAAAGGCACTTAGTGCTCTTGATAAAGATGAGCAGACATTAACTTATTATGGCTTTAATATTGATAAGCTTAGAGAATTAATTCTTAATACAAATGTATTTGTGGATAGGGTTGTTCCAGTTGGAATGGCGCTTGAAATCGGCTTTTATTGGGATGGTATTGATGTTCTTCAACGTCTATCTAAAAGAATGAATTTTGTGTGATGATGTATAAGAGTTTTTTTAAAAGACCACTGGATATTATTGGTTCTTTAGTACTTCTGTGTATATGTTTAATACCAATTATTATTATTTCAATATTGACATACATTTCATTGGGATCACCGATTTTTTTCAAACAGAAGCGCTCTGGGGAAAATAAAAACCAATTTAAAATAATCAAATTTAGAACAATGAGGAATTACGTTGATGGTGATAATGATTCAATGCGATTAACACCTTTAGGTAGCACTCTGCGTAAGTATAGTTTGGACGAGATGCCTCAATTAATAAATGTATTGATTGGAGAAATGAGCTTAGTTGGACCCAGACCTTTGTTGCCGAAATTCAATGATCACTACTCGAAGGAGCAGGAAAAGCGATTTTTAGTAAAACCAGGCATGACTGGATTAGCTCAAATAAGAGGTAGAAACTTTTTATCTTGGGATGATCGTTTTAAAGCAGATATTCAATATATCGATAATATTACTTTTACAAATGACATTAAAATTTTATTTAAAACAATTATTGTTGTTTTAGGTTCAAAAAATTTTATACAGGGTGATTTGGAAGATAAGTTCAAGAATTTATAAGATAAATAGTGGAGAGAAAATGGGTTTCGAATTAGATGCTAATGAGTTGCAGCGGTTTCAACCTAACAGGTATCCGTTTCTAATGATTGATTATGTGACGGATGTCGAGCCTGGTATTTATGCGAAAGGCTATAAGTACCTAACTAACAACGAATGGTATTTCCCTGTTCATTTCCCGGGAGGCCCAAACATGCCGGGTGCACTTCAGTTAGAGGCCATGGCGCAAATGTTAACTGTAGCGATAACTACGCAGGATGGTCTTGAGGGGGGCATCACCCATGCTCTTAAACATACAGTGAAGTTTAAAAAGGAGGTCAAGCCTGGCAAGTGTCTAGAGATAGAGGCGTATATTGATAGCTGGAGAAGGGGAGTCTGCAATGGTCATGCCTTTGGAAAAGTAGACGGTGAAATAGCTTGCGAAGCAAATATGATGATTACCATTCCTGAAATTCTTGAGTCTTATTTGCCTAAGAAATGAAGCCTGATGTAATAGTCGTCGGAAGTGGTATGGCTGGAGCACCTGCCGCTTGGTTATTGGCTGAACGTGGCCACAGTGTTTTACTAATCGAGAGTGGCTCAAATATATCTCCCTCAGAACTTCCTACAGCTTCAATAAACTGGGAAGATAAAAAAGAGACAAAGTTTAATCCAGTCGCTTCTAAACGAAAAAATTTAGGCGATTATCCTGTCAATGATAGCAAAAGTCCAATTGCTATATGTAACTTTAACGCCTTAGGAGGCTCCTCTGTAATCTATTCGGCACATTTTCCTCGGTTCTTAAAGCCGGACTTTATGTTAAAGAGTGAACAGGGGATTGGAGTTGATTGGCCAATTGGTTACGATGATCTTGCACCTTTCTTTGAAATGAATGAGAAAATAGTGCGTCTTTCAGGAAAAGTAGGGGATATATACTACCCTGAGATAAATAAAGTATACAATTCACCTGTCCCTCTAGGGAAAGCTGGCAAGATTTTAGCTGATGGCTTTGATAAGTGTAATTGGCATTGGTGGCCAAGCTATGCAGCTATTAATACTGACAAAAATAAGAAAAATCGACTTAAATGTCATGGATTAGGGCCCTGCAATGCGGGTTGCCCAATGGGTGCGAAAGCTACCGTCAACAACACCTATATGAAGCTTAAAGCTTTTAAACATATTGATATTATGAAAGAGACGATGGTCTCAAAAATACTTATTCAGGATTCTACAACCATAGGTGTGGAGGTGATAGATAATAAAGGCAATAAAGATAAAATTCTATGCGAAACAGTTGTTTTGGCTGCCGGAGCAGTTGGAACGACAAGAATACTGCTTAATTCTTTAGATTTATGTAAAACCCAGTTAAATATGCCGGGCAAAGATCTGATCGGAAAGAACCTAATGATGCACCCATTAGGATATGCAGAAGGATATTTTGAAGATCAAATTGGAACCGATAAAGGACCTCAAGGTGCCATGTTATATAGTATGGAATTTTACCGTCCATTAGAAAAATCGGTTGATTTTAAGCTTGGCTTTATGATGCATGCTCTTAGGGGTGATTCGCCAGTGACAATGGTTAAAAATCTATATAAACGTCGCCAATTAAAGTTCGGAGTAGATATTTACCAGCAATTTAAAGAGCATTATGGCCATATGATGGGCATTGCGATTATTTGTGAAGATCTTCCAGATAGGTCTAATAAAATTGAGCTTGACAAGGATAATCTGGATCGTTTTGGCGTACCTGGCGTTAAGGTGACTTACCAATTGTCTGAAAATACAAAAAAGATGATGTCATATGGGCTTATAAAAGCGCGTCAGGTTCTAAAGTTAGCGGGCGCGAAAAAAACCAGTGGGTTTGGGCCAGTTAGAAATACTGGTTGGCATTTGTTTGGCACGACTTGCATGGGTGAAAATCCTCAAACATCTGTTGTAGATTCAAGTGGTTCAATCCATGGACTGAAGGGGGTGTATGTATTTGACGCAAGTGTATTTCCCACCTCTTCTTGCGTGAATCCCGCAAATACAATTCAAGCCTTAAGCTTATATCTATCTGATAAACTTGATAAACGTCTTAAAGATGAACGCTAGCATTGATTTCTTAGATTTTTTGTTACCTGGTGATGCAACATTAAATATACCTGCATTTAGTAAGTGCGATGATCTAGACTCAATTAGTTATTTTGTCCAGTTGTTTTCACCTGAGTTGATAGAAAGACTATCTAATATGAACCTATATGAATATTCTCATAAAGAGTTATTGACAGAGCTTAAAAATCAGGGCGAGGACATTCGACCAATTATAGAAAAAGTGTTAGCATTTTATTTTAGTAGGCCTGATGTTGTTGTTCCGCTAACCGGCAGAACTGTCCCGCTTTCTGCTAGCGGTATGTCAAAGTATTAAGCAGGAAAGGAGAATTAATGACTAAAAAAATACTTGGACAATTTAATCGAGTGGCTATAGTTTCTGGTGCTAACCGAGGTATTGGCCTTGCTGTAGTTGAGAAATTTGTTAGCGAAGGTTGGTGGGTGTGTGCTTGCACAAGAAGTAATTCAGATTGTTTAAATAGTTTGCTTGATGGTAGAGGGAAAATTTACTCTCTAGATCTTGCTGATGAGAAATCTGTTAGTAATTGTGCGAAAGAAATTATTCGAAGTGTCGATAGAGTTGATGCATTGATAAATTGTGCTGGTATTGCATATGGCGCTTTATTTTCTATGACAAGGATAGCAGATCTAAAAGATGTATTTCAAGTTAATTTTTTCTCACAAGTTCTGTTTACTCAGTTAATTGTTAAAAAAATGATGCGAAAGAGATCTGGCTCGATTATTAATATCTCATCAACATCTGGCATACTTGCAGATAGCGGGACTTTAGCATATGGTTGCAGCAAATCGGCATTTTCCCATGCGACACGCATTATGGCTACTGAACTAGGTTCATTTAACATTCGTGTTAATGCCATTGCTCCAGCAAGAGCTGATACAGATATGGGTCGACTGATGGATAAAGACTCTGCTGATCTACTGAACTCTCGATCTAGTATTGCAGGAGAGATAGGTGCAGATGATGTAGCTAACCTGACTTATTACTTATGTTCGGATAGTAATAGATATCTTTCAGGACAGGTTATAAGACTTGATAGAGGGATGCCTTTCTAGGGTTAGAGTAGTTTGTTCTGCACTACCATAAGTTAAAACCAAATAGGAGTATTTTATGACACAGTTGGCTTTGGTTATTGATCTTAGTGCTTGTGTTGGTTGTCAAGCTTGTGTTATTGGTTGTAATGAATGGAATGCTGATGATATTGGCTATGCTGCAGACCCCCTTGACTCTCATATTGAAAAACAAGCAAATGTGGCTTTTAATCTTGTTCAAACTTATGAACTGGGCACATTTCCTAATCATGATACCTTGCATTTTCCTAAGAACTGTTTACACTGTGAAAACCCTCCTTGTGTCCCAGTTTGCCCTACAGGCGCTAGTTTTAAGCGCCAATCAGATGGCATTGTATTGGTTGATTATGACAAATGTATTGGCTGCGAATACTGCATATGGGCTTGTCCTTACGGTGCGAGAGAAATTGATACCAAGCAAAAAATAGTTAAGAAATGTACTTTATGTGTTGACAGAATATATGATCAATCATTGCCTGAAAATCTTAGAAAACCCTCCTGCGTTTTGGCTTGCCCAACTGAAGCGAGGCTATTTGGTGACATACATGATACAAATTCAGAGATTTCTAAAACTCTCAAACAACGAACTGCTATGTATCCCATGCCTGAATGGGGAGCTAAACCTGCTAGTAGCTATCTTTTTTCACACAATAGCTGCAACAAACCAGAAGACTAAAAGATAGATAGTTCAATAATGATTTGCTGATATGGATGATTTGTTGGAATTAAATGCTTCCTGTTATAATTCAGATTTTTAGTAAATAAGGTTATTCTTCATGAAACCTCCCATATCGGTTATTTTCTTAACTACGCTAATAGGAGCAGGGCAAGGGTTGTTTTTGGCACTTTATGTTGGTGAAATATACAGCTTATTAGGGATTGTTGAAAGAAATCCAGAGCAAATGTTATGGGTGGGTATTGTGCTGGTGATTGCCCTAATGGCTTTAGGTTTGTTTGCCTCCTTTTTTCACTTGGGTCGTCCAATGCGAGCTTGGCGAGCGATTTATAAGTGGCGAACTTCCTGGCTTTCTCGAGAAGTTATTGTCTTGTTACTGTTTATAGTGGCAGTATTAGCCTGGGGTGTATTTATTGTTTCAAATGCTGTTATATTCAAATCTGAAACAGTTTTTTTAGAATTAGTAATTGGAATGGTAGCAGTTGTTCTGGCTTTGCTACTATATGTGTGTACAGCTATGATATATGTTGCCGTTAAATGCATTCAAGAGTGGCACACACCATTTACAGTATTTAATTATTTTTTCTCAGGGCTGGCTTCTGGATTTTTCCTTACAACTGCATTAGCTAGTTATTTCCAGAGTGGGATGACGTCAGTATATACAAGCTATTCCTTAACTTTTGTTTTATTAGCCTTTGTTTCAAGAATGCTTTCAACATATCGCAATTCACAAATTAAACAAAAACATAAAATTCAGGTGATTCCAGTTCTGGAGAACCTAAATGTCCGTCGAGTCGACCGAGGTAATCAAAAGGTTACCAGTCAACTTCTCTATCAACATAACTCGAGATTAGTTGCATGGATTGAGAGAATCTTTCCAGTGCTGGCTTTTGTATTGCCAGGATTAATTTTTTTTGGCTACCAAAACAACACAATGATGTTGGTTATTGCCTGTGTTATTCAGTATATTGGACTAATAACTGAGCGCTGGCTATTTTTTGTACAAACTAGTCATCCGCAAAATGCATATTAATATCTTGCTATTTCAATGAAAAATCAATTCACAGTCTGGCCATCATATAGTCAAAAAGAGATTTCATCTGTTCAGCGTGTTCTATTATCCAACAAAGTTAATTATTGGACAGGTGAGGAATGCCGTCGGTTTGAAGAGGAGTTTGCACTTTGGATTAACTCAAGCTATGCTATTGCTTTGGCAAATGGTACAGTTGCTTTGGAGGCAGCTCTTAGGGCGTTAGAAATTGGCCATGGCGATGAGGTCGTTGTCACTTCCAGAACTTTTATTGCTAGTGTATCTTCAGTTGTTAGCGTGGGAGCAACCCCAGTTTTTGCTGATGTTGATCAAGATTCGCAAAATATCACTGCGGATTCTATTAAGATGATCATTACTAGTAAAACAAAGGCAATTATCTGTGTTCATTTGGCTGGCTGGCCATGTGATATGGACCAAATAATGAATATTGCCAATGATCATAACTTATATATAGTTGAAGACTGTGCTCAAGCACATGGTGCTAAATACAAAGGTCAACAGGTTGGATCTATTGGACATATTGGTTGCTGGAGTTTCTGCCAAGACAAGATTATGACTACGGGTGGTGAGGGTGGCATGGTAACAACCAATGACGAGTCTTTATGGCGCAAAATTTGGTCTTATAAAGATCATGGTAAGGATTATGAATCAGTTTATGAGAGAGAACACCCTGCGGGATTTAGATGGTTGCATGAGTCATTTGGTACTAATTGGCGAATGACTGAAATGCAAGCCGCAATTGGCCGAATTCAGTTGACAATGATGTCTGAATGGCATGTAAAGCGTTTAAATAATGCAAACAAAATTTGGGATGTAGCGAGGCAATGCCAATTATTAAGGGCGCCAGATATTCCTAAATACATAGACCATGCTGCTTATAAATGCTATGTCTTCGTCAAGGGAGGTAGAGTACTTAGGGATAAAATAATCAGAGAAATTAACTCCAAAGGTGTGCCCTGTTATTCAGGATCTTGTTCGGAAGTTTATTTGGAAAAAGCATTCGATAACACTAGTCTTAGACCAAAAGAGAGACTTCCAGTAGCAAAAGAATTAGGCGAGACTAGCCTCATGTTCTTAGTTCATCCAACTTTAACTGATGATGAAATCCAAAAAACATGTGATATTTTGACAGAAGTTGCTTTAGCTAATAGCATCGATAAAGATCAATGATGATTTGCATTATAGTAGGATTGATCAAATGATTTCCGAGCTGTATTTCACATTCGCCTCTCATATTTCAGTTTTCTATCTATATATTACATTTTTAAAATGTTTCAACAACTAGATGGGGTGCTTGAGTGATGACAACTTTTGATTCTGATTATAAATTCATGAATCTAGCACTTCAAGAAGCTCAGAAATCTATAGAGATGAATGAGGTACCTGTTGGCGCAATTATTGTGGTGAATGATGAGGTAGTTTCACAAGCACATAACCAACCCATATCGGAAAATGATCCAACCTCTCATGCAGAAATTAACGCAATTAGAAAAGCTTCAGAAAATCTTGGCAATTATCGATTAACAGGCGCTTCTTTATTTGTTACCCTTGAGCCATGTGCAATGTGTTATGGAGCAATTATTCATGCTCGTATCTCAAGGTTAGTTTTTGGAGCATATGATCCTAAGACTGGTGTTTGTGGATCATCAATCAAACTTTATGAGCAAGCATGTTTTAACCATTCTCCTGAGATAATAGGAGGCTTGTTAGAGGAAGATTGCTCTTTAATATTGAAAGATTTTTTCAAGGAAAGGAGAATTTAAACGGTATACATTCCGCCATTTACATGAAGAGTCTGAGCAGTAATATATGCCCCTGATTCTCCTGCCAAGAATAAAACAGACTGGGCAATCTCTTCAACTGTACCTAATCTACCCAAGGGTATTTGATTGGCAAGAAACTCTTTTTGTTCCTCTGGTAAAGCGTCAGTCATATCAGTCTTAATGAAACCCGGAGCAATCGCATTTACAGTTATGCCTCTGGAACCAACCTCTCTGGCAAGAGATTTAGTAAAACCCATGATGCCTGCTTTAGCAGCAGAGTAATTGGTTTGACCCGCATTACCCATTGCACCAACTACGGATGCTATCGAGATGATTCTCCCACTTTTTTTCTTCATCATGCCACGAAGAACTGCTTTAGACATTTTGTAGACTGAAGCCAAGTTGGTGCTCATGATGTCATTCCATTCATCATCTGTCATTCTCATTAAAAGATTATCTCTAGTGATTCCAGCGTTATTTACCAAGATATCTATTGATCCGAATTCATCACTAATGGATTTCATGAGATTTTCTATTTGATTATTCTCAGTCACATTTAAGGCAAATCCTTTGCCAGATATTTTATGTTCCTGGAATGTTCTGGATATTGCGTCAGCGCCAGACTCGCTAGTAGCGGTTCCAATGACAGTTGCCCCATTTTTTCCAAGAATGAGTGAAATTGCTTGTCCAATCCCTCTGCTTGCGCCAGTAATCAATGCAACTTTTCCAGATAAATCTGCCATTATGAAATCTCCTTAATTGTTTCTTCTAAAGAACTTTTATCAATTATAGCGTTTGCTGAAAGACTTTTATCTATTCTGCGAGTAAGACCAGCTAAAACCTTACCAGGGCCACACTCAATAATTTTATCTACTCCATGCTTTGACATGTTGGAAATGGTCTGAGTCCATAAAACAGGTTTCTTGATTTGATCAATTAAGTTTTGCTTAATTTGATCAAGATTATCTGATGATAATGCATCTACATTGTGGATAACAGATATATTGGGTAACTGAATATTAGTTTCATTGATAAATTCTGCGAATTTATCTGAGGCGCTATTCATTAGCGAACAGTGAGAAGGAACACTCACTTGCAGAGGGACTGCTCTTTTCGCTCCAGCCTCTTTCATGATTTCACATATGTCATCAACTGCCTCTTTACTTCCTGCTACAACTACTTGTCCTGGAGAATTAAAGTTTACCGGTTCAACAACACCTTCACCCTTATAACCTAGACAAACATTAACCACCTCATCATCCGATAAACCCAAGATTGCCGCCATCCCTCCAGTGCCAGAAGGAACAGCATCTTGCATTAATTCAGCTCTTTTTCTGACCAATCTTATAGCATCAGAAAATTCAATTGAGTCAGCAGCAACAAGAGCTGTATATTCTCCTAAGCTATGTCCAGAAAATGATTCTGGGCGTAGATCGATTTCCCCCTTTACTACTTTAAAAGTTGCATATCCTGCGGCTAACATTGCCGGTTGGGTATTGATTGTTTGATTAAGGGAGTCATCATCTGTCTGACACATTTTCCAAAGATCAATGTTTAATGTATCGCTTGCCTCTTGAAAAACTTCTTTAACGACTTTGAAATTTTCTGCAAGTTCGCTCAACATACCAACGGACTGTGAGCCTTGTCCTGGAAAAACAATTGAATATGACATTTAACTCTCCTCTAAAAAAAAAGCGCCAAGAGGGCGCTTTTCATATAAAAAGTATATATTGAAACTTAAGCAGTTTCGATAGAAATATATTGCCTGTTAAATTTACCCTTCTTAGTAAATACTACTTTACCATCAGCAGTCGCAAAGAGTGTGTCATCTTTTCCCTTACGAACATTTGT
>Ga0181589_10001470_pt1 | contig 18340 bp, 13 predicted proteins | sample 071ome_25_FD_132444 | JGI IMG/M metagenome (GOLD analysis project Ga0181589, IMG submission 132444) | Coastal salt marsh microbial communities from the Groves Creek Marsh, Skidaway Island, Georgia - 071410BT metaG (megahit assembly) | ecosystem: Environmental > Aquatic > Marine > Intertidal...
ACACCCACACCCGTATTCCCACCCTCCATCACCCATCGGCGCGCGTCATCGATCGATCGATTCGATCGATTCGAGCACTCGATCGATCGATTAGTCGATCGATCGATGACGCGTCACATCGCCGTCGTCGCGGTGGGACGGTGGAATCCGAATCCATCGTCTCGTCGCGTGTCGTGCTCGATCGATCGACGCGCGCGTGACGTCGTCGTCGAGAGAGACGCTCGGGGGAGGATGCGGTCGAGGACGAGGGCGTGGTCGAGCGATCGCGCGCGCGCGTCCGTGAAAAGGGTCGGGGCGATGGGTGTGGTGATGACGACGATGACGATGATGGTGATGACGATGACGACGACGATGACGGGCGTCGCGGTCGCGGCGTCGACGGCGATGGATTGGACGCCGTTGCCGGTGGATGACGAACGGTTCCGCGTCGTCAAGTCGTACGCGGCGCCCGAGTACGCGGTGGACGACGAGGGACGCGCGCGCTTTCGAGGATGGTTCGCGTCGACGGCGAGACTCGACGTCGGCGACGACGCGTTGGCGACGCCGGTGCCGGCGCGCGCGCGACCGACGCGCGAGGAGACGTGGAAGGTGACGCTCAAGGGACACGAGCGGACGCTGACGATGACGAGAGAGGGGAGATTGATCGTGGGGGACGCGTACGAGGCGGATACGTGGTTCGCGTTGTCGGGATTGGAGTACGACACGGCGGCGGCGTTCGGCGTGGATGACGACGCCGACGCGGTGGTGGATGACGCCGACGCGGTACCGCCGACGACGACGTGCGCGTCGGCGAACGCCGACGATGAGGGCGAGTGCGCGTTGCGATACGACTAGAACCGCGCGCGGAGACAACACTGTAATATTAAAAATAATGAAAGAATAGGCACGCGACGCCGATCGAACGCGTCATCACACGTCCACGTCCTCGCACGCGCACTCGCGAACGCCCGGCGGAAGTTTTCCTCGCGACCCGGCGATTATTTTCGACGCCACGTTGGCCAACGACGCGTTTTCGCTCACTCTCGGTTCGTTCCTCGACCACCTGCCGTAATCCGCGGCGAGTTGCGTGAGAAACCACGGCATGACCGCCCCTAAGCTCCATCCCAACACCGTATTCAGCCGTCCGCCCGCGCGCGCGAAGACACCCTCTCGAAAATCACCCGCCACGTCGATTTGGCACTTTATCGCTTCCCGCGCGCCGTCGTCGCTCGTCGTCGCCGTCACCTCGTTCCGCAATCGCAAATCCTTCAGACTCGCGTTGATCGAGTCGATCACCTTGGCGCTTCTCGCGTCATCCGGTTTCAAATTCACGATTTCCGCGCGAACGAGCGTTTGCACGCACCCGTTTCCGTCGGCGCTCGCGGCGACGCGCACCGTCCCTCGAGGCTCGACGTCGAGAAACAACAACCGCTGTCGACCCGCGCTGACGACGAACCCGTCTTCATCGAGCGTGACGTTCTCCGGGTCGATGAGATTGTACTCCTCCGCGGGTAAACCGACGTACTCGAGCGCGCGACGCGGGGCGTCGGCGTCGAGATCGGCGATAAAGGCGCGCGAGACTCGAAGTCGAGCGGCGCCGTCGTTGGCGGCGTCGCGCTCGATGTCGGCGAGATCGCTCGAGCGCGCGCGGGGCGGAGACGTCCGACGTCGCGGACGTCGTCGCGGCGCGCGAAGACGCGCGCGAGCGGCGACCGCGGTGGACGCGGCGACGGGACGGGACATTTCGCAAGCCGCAGAGTAGCGCGCGTCATCGCGCGTCGCGCGCGAGACGCGCGATGACGGCGACGCAGCGCACGGTGGAGCTCTCGCGAAAGCGATGGGCGTACGTCAAGGCTCGACTGTGCGTGTTCGGCGACTGAGCTACGACGCGACGACGCGCGCGTGACGATTGATTGACGCTCGACTCGAACGCGACGATTGACGACGCGCGCGCGCGACGTAGGACGGTGATGGGGGACGCGTCGGCGCGCGAAAAGACGTGGGACGCGATTCGCGACGACGTGGAGACGTCGGTGCGCGACGCCGTGCGTCGAGCGCACGGGGTGATCGACGGTGGGTTCGAGGTGACGGTGATTGGCGGCGAGCGGCGCGCGGACGCCGACGCCGACGGCGGCGCGAAATTGACGACGATGACGTTCGTGGCGCGCGTGGAACACGAATATCGTCGACGATTGTGGAGCGCGTTGACGATGGCGACGACGTTCGGGGAGCGGACGTGCGCGTACGACGTGCTCGGGGTGGAGGAGAGTCTGAGCGCGCTCGCCGAGGCGCGGTGAGACGAGGAAAAAGCGCGGCGAACGCGCGAGCGAATGGAACGCATGAATGTCGCGAGTGTTGTTGTATGTATGTATTATAAATCAATCTAGGTCTAGAGACGAACGAACGAACGAACGAACGTGCGCGTGATGCGAGGCTGTCGACGCCTCACGCCGCCGCAACATTGACGCGATTTCTGGCGAGCGTCTCGCCGTTGACGTCCTCCTCCTGCTCAACTTCGTACCCCGCTCCGATGACGCTATCCTTGGCAACGACGCGGGAACCGATGATGGCGCCCGGACCGACGATGCACCCCTGAATCTGCGCGCCGTCGTGCACGACGGCGCCGCGCAGGATGAGCGAATTGGATATTTTCACGCCCGAACCGAATTGACACTCGGCGGCGATGACGGATTTCTTCACCGAGCACTTGTCTTTAAACGTGCACCGCGTGGCGACCGCACATCCCGGTCCGATGGTGGATTTGGATCCGATCTCCACGGACGGATCGACGACGTTGTCGTACTTGCTCAGCGGCTTTTCGTTTAGGTGATGAAACTCAGACGCGATTTCCTTGGACGTCTCCAAGAGCGCGGGTTTCGCCGAATCCACTGCCACGCAATACTTGTCATCCTTGACGATGTACGCCGCGACGCCTCCCTTGGTCGTCCCGCGGAACTGTTCCTCTACGAAATGAGGCACCAAATTCAACCGCACGCTCTTCAGATGCGGCTGTTCTCGCAACGCCCTCAACGTCTCTGCGCCGTCCAACACGTACGCGCCCACATCGGTCAAATCCGTCCTAATCACCATCTCCCCGTTATTATTCAGCGCCGACCGGTGCAACTTGAGCCGTTTCTTAGCCTCGTCGTGTTCTCCACCCGATAAGAACGTCACCGTGCTCTCATCCGCGCTCAATCCGACGTACCGCATCCCTTTCGGCGCGCGTCCCGCCTTGCGCTCGACCTCGGCCCACGCCCGTCGCTTCGCCAACACGCACGTCGCCGTCGCCTCTCGCACAAAGTGCGCGCACACCACGTCATCCACGTCCACATCCATCACCACGTCTCCGTTCACGACGATCAGCACCGCATCCTTCATCGTCGCGTCCTCGTCGTCTCGCGTCGCCGCCGCCAACGCGTCGCCGCCCCCCGCGCCCTCGTCCACCGCCGTCACCTCGATCGTCGCCGTCGTCCCCCACTCGGCCGCCCACGCGCTCGCGCACTCCCGCACGATGGCGGCGTGCGCGTCGCCCTCGCACACGACGGTGATCTTTTCACACGCGTACCGAGACGCGCGCGCGATCGCGCGAAGGGCGTGGTAGACGAGCGGACGCGCGCCGCACTCGAGCGCGAATCTCGACGCGACGCCGTCCTCGAGGAGCGCGTCGCCGAACTCGCGGGCGCCGCCGAGGGCGAGGACAACGCCGCGCGCGCGCATGACGCGACGCGTCGAGTCGACGGCGGACGGTGCGCGGATGTGTGACGACGGAGGGGCGGGGGCGCGCGGGGACGTGACGGGAGACCGAGGCGCGCGGACGCGCGAGCGGGGGCGTCGACTCGCGTGCGAGAGCGAGAGACGCGAGTTCGACGCGCGTGACATCGTCTCGCGCGCGCGCACGCACGAATCGACGTCGCGCGCGAGAGAGCGTCGCGCACGAGAGAGCGTCTTATTGTCCATTGCGCTCGTCGTCGTCGTTTTCAACGTCGACGCGCGCGCGCGATGGCCACCCTACGCCTTCGAGACCTCATACGGCGCGTGCGTGAGTGTAAGACGGCCGCGGAGGAGCGCGCGGTGGTGGCGCGCGAGGCGAGCGCGATCAGAGAGTCCCTTCGAGATCCCGATCATGGACGCTTCGTCCCGAGAAACGTCGCCAAGCTCATGTTCATGCACATGTTGGGATACCCCACGCATTTCGGACAGATGGAGTGCGTGCGACTCACGGCGCGCGCGGGGTTTCCGGAGAAGCGCGTGGGGTACCTGGGACTGATGTTGCTCCTGGATGAGGATCAGGAGGTGACGATGTTGGTGACGAATAGCGTGAAGAATGACTTGTCGCATAAGAATCACTACGTCGTCGGTTTGGGATTGTGCATGTTGGGGAGCATATGCAGCGCGGAGATGGCGAGGGACGTCGCTGGGGAGGTTGAGGGATTGTTGTCGCACGCGAATTCGTACGTGCGGAAGAAGGCGGCGTTGACGGCGACGAGGGTGATTAAAAAGGTGCCCGAGTTGTGCGAAGGATTTGTAGACTCGGCGGAAAAGTTGTTGAGCGATAGGCATCACGGTGTGTTGCTCGCGGCGTGTACACTGGCGACGGAGATGTGTGAGATGGACGCTGAGGTACAGGCGCGCATGCGAAGGCAGGTGCCGCAGTTGTGCAAGGTGCTCAAGTCGTTGATTTACGCGGGGAAGAGCGCCGAGCACGACATCGCGGGACACGCCGATCCGTTTTTGCAGGTGGCCATCCTGCGATTGCTTCGCGTGTTGGGTCGAGGTGACGCCGACGCGAGCGATGCGATGAGCGATATACTGGCGCAGATCGCCTCTAATACGGACGGTTCGAAGAACGCGGGCAACGCCATCCTGTACGAAGCCGTGGAGACCATTATCGCCATCGAGGCGGTGGGTGGGTTGCGCGTCCTCGCCGTGAACATTTTGGGTAGGTTCTTGCAGAACAAGGACAACAACATTCGTTACGTGGCGCTGAACACGCTCGTGAAGGTTGTCGAGGTGGACATGCAAGCGATTCAGCGTCATCGCTCAATCATAGTAAACTGCGTGAAGGACGCCGATGTGACGATTCGCAGAAGCGCGTTGCAACTCGTGTACAGTTTGGTGAACGCCAAGAACGTCACCACGCTGACTGTGGAACTGCTCGAATACTTGGAGGTGTGCGATGAGGAGTTCAAGCGCGATCTCGCGAAGAAGACGTCTGCGTTGGCTTTGAAATATTCGCCAAGTAAACAATGGTACATCGACACCTTCATCGCACTGCTCGTGCGCGCTGGTCAATACATCGATGAGTTCGAGTGTAACGATTTCATGGGTCTCGTCGCGCGAACGCCCCCGCTTCACGGGTACACGGGCCGCGCTCTGTATCGCGCGGCGTGCGAAGACGACGCCAAATTGACGTTGTGCGGCGTCGCGACGTGGGTGTGCGGCGAGTACTCGGACGCCATGGTGCACGCGCCGCACATCGAGGGCGAAACGTTGACGAAGATTAAGCATAGCGACGTGACCAAGCTCATGGTGGCGATGCTGAACGAAGAGAAGTACACGCGCATTCGTCCTCTGATCATGACTGCGTTGGCGAAGATTGCCGCGCGCGATCCGAACGAACAACCGACCGTCATGCCCATTCTCGCAAAGTTTGAAAAGGAATTTGAGGTGGAGACGCAGAAGCGCGCGTCCGAGTACAAGCGAATGCTCGAGGAATTGCCAGATCTTAGAGAGGTGCTGTTCGAACACATTCCTCCGCCGGAAGCTCCAAAATTCGTCGCCGCCGACACCATGGAGACGCTCGCGAAGAAGAAAGAAATCGACGCAACAAAACCGGCGAAGAGTTTTGGCGACTTGCTCAACTTTGACGATGACGCGTCGGCGCCGTCGCAGACGAGCGGTATCGATCTTTTGAATGACTTACTCGGTGGCGACGGTGCGGTGTCTGCACCGGTCACTCCGGCGAAGACTAACTCAGCGGTTGATTTGCTTGGAGAAGTGCTTGGAGACGTTCCGCCGGCGACGGCTCCGCCAAAGGTGTCCGCGCCGGATGCGTTGGCGGATCTTCTCGGAGACGCTCACATGATGCCATCGACCGCGCCGACGACACCGGCCAAGGAATCGCCGCAACGAGACATTCTCGGCGATTTGATGTCCAGCGAACCAACTTCTCCCGCGCCAGCGACGTACGATCCGTTTGCAAATATGGGGGGCGCTCCGCCAGCCGCGGTGAACGCCGTGATGGATCTCATGGGAGACGCCGCGGTTCAACCGTCTGTCGCCGCGTCGCCCGCAAAGGTTACGCCCACGACGGCTCCTTCCACGCAAACGCCCGCGCCGGCGTACGTCAAGGGTGGTTTATCAATCTTTTTCACCGCGTCGAAACCGAACCCGCTCGATCCGACGGAAACCTTGGTCAACGCGCGATACGTCAACGCCGGAGAACACGCGTTGGAAAACTTTTCCTTGCAGGCAGCTGTTCCTAAGACGATGACACTCGCCATGCAAATCGCGAGCGGGTCGACCATCGCACCCGGGGCCACCGTGACGCAGACGATGACGGTGTCCACGACGGCGGAACACGCGTCCAAGCCCATCGCGATGCGCGTCAAGTTGGCGTGGATCGAGGCGGGTCAACAGGTCAACGAAATGGCAACCATCTCTAAAATCTAAACTCGCATAGATGATACTGTAGCACGTGTAAAATCTTAGATGAAAGAAACTTAAAGTGAAAGAAGCTGCTGTACATGAAAATTACACATTTATTGCGCTTTGCGCAAAAAATTCAGGGCGAGGAGGAGGATTCTAACATTTTCGCATCTCTCGCATCCCCTTCGAGCACTGACCGCAGACGCTCGCGGTTTATTTGATTCATCGCCACGTTCGTCTCCACGATGCCCAACGCGCGGTTTGACTCTTCGACGATGACGAAGGGAACGTTGTCTGAAAAGTCGAGGTCTCGTAATTTCACATCCGCCTCAACCGTCTGCACCGGCAGCAGCGCGTCGATAGCTCGCAAAGACGCGACGTCTCCTCCGCTTACCAAAGCATCGGCGATACTCTGTGGCGTCAGAACGCCCATGTAGTCGCCATCCACGTTCTCGACGATGACACACGGCGCCGGGCAATTGAGGTCAGACACGGCGAATAACGACGCCGACGCCAATTCTAGCGACGACGAGCTCGTGACGGTGACGAAATCCTGTCGCATGACGTCGCGCGGACGGGCGACGAGCGACGTCGCCAACGCGGCGACGCCTTGCGTTTCGATATCGCTCGCGCTCAAAGGCGTACTGTTCGCCTCCACGCCGTTCACGATGGACGTCGCCACGGTGACGGTACCCATGAGCGGTAGAATGATTCTGTAATCACCCGTGAGTTCGAAAAGTAAAAGTATCGCCGTGAGTGGCACGCGACAGACACCGCCGAGAACGCCAGCCATGGCGACGAGCGCGTAGGCTTGAGACGGTGCGACGAACTGTGAGGGGAAATGCGCCGCGTCGAGCGCGCCGCCGAACGCGATACCGAGCGCCGCGCCCAGAAATAGCGACGGCGCGTACACCCCACCGATTAGTCCCGATCCTCGACACACGGCGGTCGCGAAAATCTTAGCGAGTACGAGTTCACCGAGCACGACCGGCGTGTACGTCGGGGGTGCGAAGGGTTGATTGGTCACCAACAGAGCGTTGACGTTGTCGAATCCCTGATACGTCACCTGCGGGAATTTCAGCGCGAGACATCCGAGAATGAATCCACCGATCGGCGCGTGCCACAGTCTCGGAATACCAAGTCCGCCGTTCGCCCTATCGTTTGCCACGAACCCTTGCGCAAAGTCTTCGAAGACGACGTTCATCTTTCTGAGCGCCGCCGCCGTGACTCCGCACGCCAATCCGAGCGGTAAATACAATGGCAACTCCACGAAATCTACGAGTTCAAACGGCGGTACGTCGACCGAAGGCAACGTCCCGATCACCGCCTTACTCGCGACGGTGGCTAATACGCTCGCTAAGATCACCATCTCGGTCGTCACCGCCCCGGCTCGTTCGGCGCCGGCGCCCTTTGATCCCGGGACGAGAATGGACTCAAATCCAAAAAACAATCCCGAGATTGGTGCTCCGAAGCCCGCACTGAACCCAGCGGCCGCGCCCGCGGCGAGCACGCCCAATCGACTCGGTTCGAGCGCCGGAAAAGCCCCACTCACGCGCTCCGCGAGAGCCGTACCCAGCTCCACGCTCGGCCCCTCCGGCCCGAGCGAGCACCCCGTTCCCAACGTCACCGCCGCTGCCGCCGTCTTCGCCACCACTTTCACCCCCGCGCGCACGCTCTCATCGTCCACGTCCGCGTCCAAATCCACGCCCACGCCCGCAAAATCATCGTTTATTCGCGCCGCCGCCGTCGACGACGCGTCGAACTCGTCGCCCTCGACGCGTCCCGCGGCGGTTCGACTCTCCGCCTCGCCCGCGAATCCTCCCGCCATCGCGCGAAGCGCGCTCACGCACGCTCCGCCCACGACCGGCACCATCACCGTCCCGATCGCGCTCCCGACGCCCGCGCCCGGATCCAGCGCCCCGAACGCCGCCGCATCACCGCACCCCACCGCGCCGCACGCCGTCGCCGCGACGCCGTGAAACGCCTTCTCCGTCGCCGCGAACGCCGACACCGCGAGTCCGCTCGCGAGTCCGACCGCCGCCGCCGCCGCGAGAAGCGCGTTTTGATCGGGATCCGCGTCTCCGGGCGTCGTCGCGCGCTCGGACGACGCCACCGCGCGAGGCTGGACGACGCTGGCATCTTGTCGACGTCGCGCGGGACGCGCGCGCGCGCGGCGGTACCAGCGCGCGGACGTCGTCGCGGACGTCGTCGCGCCGCTCGTCGCGCGCACGCTCGACGCGCGCGATGTCATCGCCACCGCGGACGCCGCCGCCCGCGCGACACCGCCGACGACGACGAGGAGCGCGCCGAGGTGTGTGGGTTCGTTTCTTTTTTCGTTTTCTCCTCGTCGGCGGTTTCGGAGCGGGAAGAGGACGCGACTGAAAAAGAATGCGCTCCTGGAATGCATGCATGCATGAATGAATGAATACTACTGTACAGTCGGCTAGGAGAAATAATGGTGAGACTACGGACCTAGGTCATCGTCGCGGCGCCCGCCTTGACGAGAGACTGCATGGCGCGAAACTCGGCGTGCGCGTCGACGAAGGCGTCGTAGACGGATTCGTCGACGAAACTGGCGGCGATGGAGACGCACATGTCGTCGCCGTCGTCGTTCGACGCCTCGCGGGATGGAAGAGGTCGAGCGGTATGCCACCAATTACTCGGGACGACGAGAATCTCGCCGGCCTCGACGTCGACGGTGAGACGTCTCGCGCGTTTAAAATTTGGATACTTTTCAAAGACGTTCGGCGCGTCGACGTCTTCGATGGAGGATCGATTTCCCGTGAGCGACGCGTACACGTGCGCGCCATCCGAGGGCGCAAACAACGTGAATCTCTTCCGTCCTTGAATCTGAAACGACGCCGCGTGTACGCAACACGCGTCGCGATGTAAAAACGGAAATCCCGGGCAGCGCCGAGCTCGACACGCGAAGAGCTCGAACCATCTCCGCCACCGTCTCGGCACGAAGGGCGCGCGCGTCTCGTCCGCCAACAAGTTCTCACCAAACTCTCGAGGCAAACGCAACGATTTCGCGACGTCTGGAAAGTAATCCTCCACGTGCAGATTACGTAGATACGAGCCGTCGGCGCCGTCGCGCGCAAAGTCGCGAAGCGAGCGCTCTCGCTCTGTCGCCCCCGTGCGGTCCAACGGCACGCGAACGTCCTCCGACGCGCTCGCGGCGAGCGATTCGAGGGTAAACGTCGGCACGCACGCGCGCTCGGCGTCGACGAGGATCACCGGCGCGCGTCGCGCGAGAAAAGTGTCGGCGAACGACGCCGGGTCCATCGACCCGAGTGGCACTCTCGGAACGACGTACGCGAGCGTCGCACCGCCCGCGGGCACGGCCGGGTCGTCGACGACGCCGCTGACGCCGTCGTCGCGCGTCGCGGACGCGCCGTCGCCATCGTCGCGCGCCGACATGCCGTCGGCGCGCCGCGGTCTGTCGGTGTGTCGTCACTCGCGACCGCGCGCCGCGTTCCCCATGTCGTCGGTCGCGCGCGTCTCGATCGCGCCTCGCGCGTCGCGCGGCGTCGCGAGCGGCGTCGACGCGCGCCGGCGCGCGCGTGGATCGGTCTTCCGCGCGCGCGCGCTCGATTGCGGCGAAATCGCGTGCGCGGTGGACCCGAACGTCGACGACGCCATGGTGGCTCGCATTAATGACGTCACCGTGTCGGCGCGCGCGCTGCGCGACGTGGAGGTCGTCGACGCCGACGGTGCGAGACAGACGATCGGCGCCATCGCGGGCGACGCCTCGCCCGTCGTGCTCGTCGTCTTGCGTCATCTCGGGTGACTGTTCTGTTGGTCGTACGCGCGCTCGTGGGCGTCGGCCCGAGCGCGCGTGCGAGCGGCGGGCGGCGAGATCGTCCTCGTCTCCTTGGGAGACGCCGAGAAATTGGCGAAATTTCTCGAGTTGAACCCGGATATTCCCTCATCGATCGCGCGCGTGGACGATTCGATGGATTTCGCGCTGTACGAGGCGTGTGGATTTGGGAAATTTACAGACGCGACGACCAAGCCAAAGTTGCAGTCGCCGAATTTTTCCTTTGGCGACTGGTTTAAATATCTCTCCAACGTCGCCAAATTGGCACCGATTCGCGAGGGCGAGCGCGGGGTGCCCGAAGGCGTGCTTCGACTCGGCGGGACGTTCGTCCTTCGCGGCGACGACGTCGTGTACGCGCACGCCGAGGCGCTTCCCGGCGCGCACGCCGACGTCGACGACGTCCTACGCGCCGCCGCCGTCGGCGCGCAGAGCGCACCGCTGTAGCGCCACGAATCGACGCACCTCGACGGTTTCCTAGACACGACTCGCGTTCTCGCGCTCAGTGACGCGCGCGCGGGAATCGTCGCTCTGTTTTTGAGCGCGTCCGCGCGCGCCGACGCCGCGCGTCGACGTCGTCGTCCCACCGTCCCGGAGTGGGTGTCGTGGTGCCCGCGAAACCTGAAACGAATTTACACTGTTTGCCCATACGATTACAAAAAGTACCTCCAACGCGTCGCCCCGCGATTCGTCGCCGCACACGCCCGCGCGTCATGTCCGCCGTCGCGAGCGGCGCGTCGACGTCGTCGCGCGCGGTGCCCGCGTCCGCGTCGCGTCGCGCGCGGTGTCGACGCGCGGAGATCGGGGCGCGCGCGAGGCGTTTCGCGCGCGGGGCGATTGACGGAAAAGTGCACGCGCGAATCGGTGGGGACGATCATCGCGCGCGAGCGGCGCGTGCGGGAGCGAGCGCGCGGGAAGGGGCGAGAGAGGAGTGGCGAGGAGTCGTGCGCGCGTCGTCGGTGCGCGCGAGGGGTGCGCGCGAGGGTGCGCGCGGTGAGAGGGCGGTGGGCGCGGGCGCCGCTAAGGGTCGTGGGTTCGGTCGGTGGACGCGGACGGCGGCGGCGACGGCGAGCGATGAAGGCGGCGAGGCGAGCGAGGCGAGCGAAACGAAGACTGAAAAGAGAGCAGTCGTGGAGGAGGCGGACGATTTGAACGTCGTGAACGCGATGATCGCGATCGGTATCGGTCTTTTCCTGAAATTCGTGGTGGGATGTCCCGAGGCGTTGGACGACCAGGCGTGGAACTTGTTGAGCATTTTCGTGAGTACGGTGACGGGATTGGTGTTGAAGCCGATGCCTATCGGCGCATGGGCGTTCGGCGCGCTGACGGTGTCGCTGGCGACGAAGACGTTAACTTTTACACAAGGCTTGAGCGCCATCACCAACGAGGTCGTGTGGCTCATCGTCGTCACGGGCTTCTTCGCGCGAGCCTTCATCAAGACTGGATTCGGCGATCGATTGGCGTTAATGTTCGTGTCTATCGCGGGAAGCACGACGTTGTCGTTGGCGTATGGGTTTCAAATCGCGGAGGCGTTGCTTTCGCCGGCGATGCCGTCGACGACGGCGCGAGCCGCCGGGGTCTTCGTGCCCGTGATTAAATCCCTCGACAAACGCACGCGAGAGTACCTCATAGGTCAGCAGATTCAGGGCACGAGCGCAACATCTACGTTTCTGCTCTCGGGCGCGGCACAAAACTTTTTGGCCATGCAAATCGCGTTACAGAGCGGTATTCCGTTTACCAACCCCTTCAACGCCTGGTTCGTCGCCGCAAGCGTCCCAGCGCTCACATCCCTGCTCTTGACGCCTTTGGTCATCTACAAGATTGATCCGCCGGAATTGAATGAAACTCCAGAAGCGCCTTTGGCGGCGGCGAAGCGTCTCGTGGAGCTTGGTCCGCTGAGCAGCATCGAAAAGAAGATGGTCATGTCTCTCAGTCTCACCGTGTTACTTTGGGTTTTCGGCGTGCAACTCGGCGTGAGCGCGGTCGTCGCCGCCATGATCGGGATGTGCTTTATGCTCGCGTTCGGTGTGTTGTCTTGGGACGAAGCTCTCGGGCAAAAAGGTTCTTGGGACACGTTAATTTGGTTCGCCGTGCTCGTCGGATTTAGTGGACAACTCAACATGATGGGCGTCGTCGCTTGGTTGAGTAGCTTCGTCTCCTCCTACCTCTTCGGCCTGCACCTCGGCGTGTGGGGTATGTTCACCGCATTGCACGTCTTTTACTTTTTCCTGCACTACTTTTTCGCCTCGCAGTCGGCGCACGTCGGAGCTCTGTATCCGGCATTTTTGACGCTATTGCTTGCGTCCGGCGTACCGCCGCCTCTCGCGGCGCTATCTCTGGCGTTCAACACCGATAATATGGGTGGTATGACGCACTATGCCAGCGGACAAGCTGCGGTGTACTACGGTTCCGGAGAAATCAGTCTTAAAAAGCTTTGGAAGCAAGGTTTGTACATGTCGGTGGTCAACTTTTTCGTTTACGGCACCGTCGGCATGGCTTGGTGGAAGTTCATAGGTCTGTACTAAGCTAGTGCGCGTTTGGTTAGAACTCGCCGCGTCTCAAAGAGAAGAGTGGAGGGCGATCAATTAATGTCATGTACCGGTAATAATAAAGCGCATAACAACATTTTCAACAACAACTCCGCGCGTCGTTTACTAATCATAACACGACTCCGGGTCTACTTCGCACGCATCGAACGGCGTAAATCTCTTGTCGATGTCCGCCACCGATCCAACCGCCTTGAACCCCTTCAACTTCAGCGGTCCTTTCTCCAAGCTATCGTTGAACACCGTCACGATGAACTCGACTTTGGACGTCCCGTTCGGCACCTCGCCCTTGATGGCGGACAACACCGTCCGCGAGCTCCCATCCGGGTTCACCGTTGCCGCGCTGTCCCCGTCCACGTCATCCACGAACCCAAACACGTTCGCGCTCTCGATCTTCTTTCTCGACGCGTTCGTCGCCGTCGCCGTAAACTTGAGACACGACGTCTTCCCCTTGTTCGGCAGATATTGATTCGGCGGACACTGCGTCTTCTCGTACGACACGTCGTTCAGCGCGATCTCGCCCGAGAAGGCGCGCGCGACGTCAGCATGCGTCGTCATCGCCATCGTCGCCGCGAAGACGCCCGCGCGCGCCGTCGCCGTCGCCAGCGCCAGCGCATCGCGGGTACAAAGTTTCGACGTCATCGACGGTTCGACGACCTCCTCGCGCGCGCATCGCGTCGCGCGCGCGATCGAGCGCGTCGAACGCGTCGGTCTCGCGCGCGTCGTCGCCGTCGGCGTCGTCAGCGCCGTCGGTGTCGTCGCCACCATCGCGCGCTTCGAACTCACGGATGTTGAGGGACCGTTGGTCGCGCCCCACCTTCACACCGCGCGCGCACTCATGTCGCGCGCGCGCGTTCTCGTCGCGCCGCCGCGCGCGCGCGACGCCGTGATTGCGCGCGCGCGCGGTCCGCGCTCGCGCGCCGATCTCGTGCGCGTGGCGCCGTGCGCCGGGGAAATGTTGCGCCCGGGCGGAACGTTGGGCACCGCGGCGTCGGACACCTCGCGCTCGATCGACGACGAGGACGAGGACGACGCGCGCGCGAGAGACGATGTCCCGCGACGCACGTTTTTCGCCACCAACGTCGTCGGCGCGCTCGCGGCGTGCGCGAGCGCGTGCGCGGACGCGGTGACCGCAGCGGAGGAGGTGCCCAAAGACTACGCGAAACTCGCGCGCGAGCTCGTGGACGCGTTGACGACGTCGCTCGAGTACGAGGCGGCGAACGCGGATAAATCGCCGGGTGAGAGGTTTAAATTCGCAGAACCGGCGAAGAAGGCGGTCAAGGCGTACATATCGTACGACGGTGGGAATGGGAGCGCGGCGGGGACGGAGACGTACGCCGACATCTCCGAGGCGTTGCGAGAGTTGAGCGCGTTTTATAAGAGGAACGGCGCGACGACGGCGGTGAGCGATGAGGTGCGAGAGAAGATATTGTCGAGACTGTACGAGGCGAGGGATCTGTTGCCGCCACCGGAACCGACGATTATGGATAAATTGTTAAATTTGAAAAAGGATGAGTGACGCGACGGCTCCGAGTGGAGCTCGGCGTCGTCGAGTCGACGATGTGCGCGCGGACGCGCGCGCGTCGATCGATACTGTGGGGAGAGTGAGGGAACGCGCATCCAGTAAACGCGCAGACGGCGTCGTCATCGCGCGGTGCGCGCCCCATCGAGACGAATGTAATACAAACAACGCCGTGCGCGCTTTCTCTCGCCGACGCGTCACTCGCGGGCGCGCCGCGCTCGTCATGCCCGCCCCCGGTCCGAAAGACGGACACGCAAGCAAGGCGTCGTCCGACCTCGGCGGGCGTCGCGGGCTCCCGCGGGAGATCAAACGCGTCGCCGTCAAGTCGAACGGTTTCAAAGGCGCGGGCGGCGGCGGGGAATCGACGAACCGCGGTCTCGCGGGCGTGCGCCTGGGCGAGGGGAACTCGGCGCGGTCGGTGAAGGCCCGGCAAGCTCTGAGAGAGCGGTTTCTCGCCGGTCTGGCTGGGAAGAAGGGTCGGGAGTCGAAAAAACGGCGTCGGGAGGAGACTTTGGCGGCCAAGGCTGCGGCGCCGCCGACGGAGAAGACGACGGTCGAGGACGACACGGGAGAAAAGGAGGCGGATGCGAGCGCACAGTATGACAGCGCGGAAGACGCACCGAAACCGAGCGCGGAAGACGCGTTGGCGGCGAGCGGATACTATTGCGAGGCGTGCAAGTGCAAGTGCGGATCGCTGAATAACTATCGCTCGCACGCCAACTCAAAACGACACAGAAAAGCAGTTGAATGCCAGCGAGGGATGGAGATACTCGAAGCGATGAAGGCGGCGAAACGGCAAAAAGTGGAGGCGGACGCCGATGAATAGCTAGACGTAGATATTTGTACTAACAAGGCTGAGTGTGAATGCGAGCGTCGTCTCACGCGCGCTTCTTTTGTTTCTTTTTCGGCTTGTCGCCGTCGGTCGACGCGCGCTTCTTGGACTTCTTCTTCGGAGCCTCTTGTTCGGAATCGCTCGAGTCGTCGTCGTCGTTTTCGTCGTCGTTTGCGACATCTTGGACCCGGACGTTCGGAACGTCTCTACCGAGAAGTGCGCAAATGCGGCCAAAGGCTTTTTGCGCTTTTTGCGGCAACGCCGGCGGACGAGACATTTGCTTCGCGATGGCGTCGACGATGGCGTCGACGTCGACCACCGTCTTGATTTCGACGTCTCCGAGCAAACGGTTCAAGGACTCGATGCAGTTGGCCGCCTGCTGGCACGCGTCCGCGCGAGTGTTCTTGTTCTTGTACGGCGCCGAGACGACTGCGGCGAGGGACTGCGAAATCGTCTTCATCGACTTTTTCGCGCTCTTCGCGAGCGACGGGTACCGTTTCTTGCCGGCTTGAATGACTGGAGTGACGAGTTTCAAACCCTCGAGACGCAAAAACTCCCCGCGCGCGTTCGCCTTGTCAGCGTCCTGAGCGACGAGCTCGAATAACTCTGGTAGCAAAGCGCATGCGAGAGCGGGATGACGAACAAAGATTTGCGAAAAGAAACCCGTCTTCAACCTACTCTTCTTCGACTTGAACATTTTCAAAGCCTCGCGATAACATTCGACGCTCTGACTGCTCGCGACTTCGGAGCCCTGCTCGGCGGATTTACCGCCTCGTTCGCGCGCCGCGACCGTTTCGAGGACGCGCAACAAATACGCCGACGCAGCAGTCACCGTCTTGTTGAATAGCTGACCGTCGCTCGCGCCTCGATTCGCGCTGATGATGACTGACATGAGCTTCTCTTTTATGGAATCGGCCGACGTTTCCTCATCAGCAACCTCGGGGAGGTCACGCGCGTGCGCGATGTGTTTGCTGATGAGAGACGCGATTCTCTCCGCGAGTTGCGTACTCTGCGGATCCTGCTTGCCGAGAGCATCTCGCATGGCGTCTAGAAGAGTCACGACGGAACCGGGCAAGTACGCGCTTCCAGGCTGCGCCTTCGCGTAGAGCTGGAACAGAGAGATGACTCTGAACTTGAAATCTCGCGTCGCGCGCTTCAAATTCTTTTTGCGCATCAAATCTTGCTGCCTGCTCTTGAACGCCTCGGCCAAAAGCCTGTCGATCCGGAACATCGCCGCGTCATCCATGCCTTCGGATTCAGAATCGGAATCGTCCGAATCATCGTTCGCGGCGCCGACGATTTTGCTCGCGGCGGCGCGCATGGCTGCGATCTCAGCTTCGTTTGCCTCGCCGAAGTCTTCGTCTTCGTCATCCTCATCCTCGCTCTCATCGCTCTCGTCGGCTTCGTCCTCTTCTTCGTCGTCGTCCGTGTCGCTATCGTCATCTTCCATGAGTACGTCTTCACCCTCACCCTCCGCTTCCTCGGCGTCGTCGCCGACTTCGGGCCCGGCGATGATGCGAAGCATGTCTTGGATGCCTTCCTTTGAGACTTGTCCAGAGATGGCTTTGAACGTGTGCTCGACGACGTCGCGCAAAAGAGCGCTCGGCTGCGCGAGAAGACTTAAAATGATGTCCACCAACACATCGATCGCCTCCGGTTCTTCCTCTTCGCCCTTTTTCGTCTTTTTCGCCTTCTTCTTCGGAGCGATGAGCTCAGACACGCATCGCGGAAGATCCTGTAAAGCCGGTGTGAATTCGCGCCAATCGCTCACTTGAAGAACCGACAACACTTGTATGAGTGGTATGACTTTTCTCGCGAGTTCATTATCGCCCTTGTCGCACGCATCGAGCGTTTTCAACAGTTCGTCACGAATTTGCTGATACTCGTCGGGAATGGCGTCGCACATCTCGACAGAGGTTTCACCCTCCAACAATCGGCAAAACGCGGTCGCCTCGCTCAAAAGATCGACAACCTCCGCGGTCTCGTCCGAGTCCTTGTTTGCGTTCGCACGCTGCGCCCGAATGTTCGAGTTCAACATGGCTAAGAAACGCGTCGAGCACGCCGCGCGCACCGATCCCGTCGGCTCTTCCAGAGGACACTTGAGCAACCGATCGGAAACCTTCGATTTAACCTTCTTCGGCTTACCCGCCGTCTTGTAGTAGGCGTGGAAGAGCATAAATTGCATGAGCTCGATGACTTTGTCGTTCGGGAGCATCGGGATGAGTCCAGCCATCTGCTCGAGCGCCCAAAGACGACGCTTTTGACCGGTGCCGTTCGCCAAAGCGCTCGCGAGCTCCTCTTCCGTGCCGACAACGTCGGGATCTTGTTCCGGTGCGGTCGTCACTATATTGTACATACCTTCTAAGTAGTGCACCGCGTCTTCACTGTCCAAACTCTTGACCAAATCTTGCACCGCGTTCGTCTTGGTCACGTTGTCAAACCGAGTAGGTCCTTGACGTTGCAACGCGGCGATGACTGCAATCTTCTTCGAGGATTCCGTCTTCTTATCCGACGCGAACGCGACGATGCGAGCCAAACAATCGACCGCGCACTCGTGCAAATAATTGTCCGGGGCGCTAAGATTGTTCAACAAACATTTGATGAAGTTGTTGGAGAAGAGTGCCGGGATTTCGTGCGCCTCGGCGGAGGAAAGAAGCGCGTCGAACACGCGGAATCCGAGGAATCGACGCTGATGCGATCCCGACACGAACAAACCTTCTTCGCACACGACTTCCCACAGAGGCACGATGCCGCCCGCCTGAGACACCTCGCGAAGAATCATCTCCCACGCGTTGTGCATTCTCGGATGCGTGTGCGCGGCGTCGACGAGCGCGGTGGAAATCTTACGCAATCCAGTGCGCGTGAACACCTCTTTCCAATCCACGGATTTCGCGCCCTTCTTCTTGGATTTGTGCGTCGGCAACCACGCGATCGAATCGCGCGCTTTCGCCGGTAAAACATCGCACAATTCGCACGCGAGCCAAAGCGTGTCCGCG
>Ga0181589_10001485_pt1 | contig 18252 bp, 16 predicted proteins | sample 071ome_25_FD_132444 | JGI IMG/M metagenome (GOLD analysis project Ga0181589, IMG submission 132444) | Coastal salt marsh microbial communities from the Groves Creek Marsh, Skidaway Island, Georgia - 071410BT metaG (megahit assembly) | ecosystem: Environmental > Aquatic > Marine > Intertidal...
CCCGACCGACCGGGACGGTAACGCGGCGGGACTGCAGAATAACAGCATCAAGATTTTGGCGCAGGCGCTCGGCGGGGCGGGTTATGCCGTGCTGCGGACGGACAAGCGCGGGATCGGTGAAAGTCAGGACGCGATGGGCGATGAATCCGCCATCCGTTTTGGGACCTTCGTCGACGATATGTGTGCCTGGGCCGCCTGGCTGAAACGCGAGGTAAAGCCGAAGCGGCTTTTCCTGCTTGGGCACAGCGAAGGCGCGCTTGTCGCCACACTGGCGGCGCAGCGGCTGGAGGCCGACGCACTGATTCTGGTCGCCGGTATCGGGTTTCCGCCGGCGCAGCTTTTGCGGCGGCAATTGGACAGTCCCGATGTCGCGCTCGCGCCCGACGATCTGCGAACGATTTTCGAGATCATGACGGCGCTGGAAGACGGCAAGACGGTTCCCGATATCCCCGAGGAGCTGATGGGGCAGTTCCGTCCGTCGGTGCAGCCTTATCTGATTTCCTGGTTCGCCTATGATCCTGCGGCGGAGCTCGGCAAGGTCGAGATCCCGACGCTGGTGGTTCAGGGCACGCTGGATTTACAGGTTTCGATGGAAGACGCGGAGCGTCTGGCCGCATCACGCGATGGCATTCGTCTGGCGCGCATTCAGGACATGAACCATGTGCTGAAATCGACGACCGATTACAACCCCGATAATTACGGCACCTATAACAAACCCCTCCTGCCATTGGCGGAGGGGCTGTTTTCCGAAATCACGGGATTTATGGATTCGGTTTAGGGCGCAAGGCGCCTGGTTTGATTTTCTCTATGCCACCGGGTTGGGGCCGAGATGCGGGAAGGCCGAATGTTCATGCGGCAAGCGCACCGGCATCGCGTCAGTGACATATTCCGGCGCCAACTGATCGAGCGATGTCACCCCGAGCAGACCCATCGTTGTGGTGATTTCCCGCTCCATCAACTCCAGGCACTTCACCAGCCCTTCCGATGCCCCGGCGCCCAGCGCCCAGGCCTGAAGCCGGCCGATCGCCGCGTAATCGGCGCCCATCGCGATCGCCTTGATGACGTCGGTGCCGCGCGTGAATCCGCCATCGATAATGATCTTGGCCTTGCCGTTCACCGCCGCGGCAATCTCCGGCAGGGTCTGGATATTGCCCAGCACATGGTCGAGCTGCCGCCCGCCATGGTTGGAGATATAGATCGCATCGACCCCGTGCTCGACGGCGAGCGCGGCGTCTTCCGCCGTCATGATGCCCTTGACGATAAACGGCCGGTCGCCGATCTCATCCTGGATCATTTTCACCGTGTCCCAGGTGATCTTTTTCTGCCAGTCGCGGGCGGGCACGCGGCGCAGGGCAAGCTGTGAGGGGTTGAGCCGTTCGCGGTTGCCGTAGAACGCGCTGTCGACCGTCAGGGTCACGGAGTGATAGTTCGATTTGACCACCCGTTTGACCAGGTCCTTGATCCAGTCATCATCGCCCCGGACATAAATCTGGAAGCTTTTCGGATGGGGGCTGTTATCGGCGACTTCCTCGAGGCTGGGCTCGGTCACGGTCGACAGGAAATTGACCGTCCCGAACTGTTCCGCGGCGTCGTCGACATCGAGCGCGCCCTTGGGCGAGAAACGATGGATGCTGCCCATCGGCGCCATCAGCACCGGCATGCGCAACTTGTGCCCGAAGAAATCGCTGGAGGTGTCGATTTCGCTGACATCGCGGCAGATACGCGGACGAAAGGCCAGGGAATCCAGCGCCATCCGGTTGCGGCGTAAAGAGGTCTCGCTCTCGGCGGCGCCGCAGACGTAATCCCAGTTATCCTGATCCATATTGCGCCGGGCCATCAGGATCATGTCGTGCATGGTCAGAAAATCGGCATGGGTGGTCATCGGTATCTCCCTGTTGACTTATTTCTTAGAAGGCGGCTCAGGTCAGCCGGCCGCCGGGTATATGCGGAAAGGCGCTCATTTCGTGGCTCGGCCCGACCGGGCGCGTCTTGGTCAGATAGGACGGGTTCAGCTGGTCAAGCGAGGTGACGCCCAGCAAGCCCATCGCGATCTCGATTTCCGTCTTCAGGATATCGAGGCAATTCATCAGGGCCTGCTGTCCGCCGGCGGCGAGCGCGAAGGCCTGCAACTTGCCGATCCCAACGGCCCGGGCGCCGAGCGCGACCGCCTTGACGATGTCGGTTCCCCGCATGAAACCGCCATCGACATAGACTTCCGCCTTTCCGCCGACCGCCTCGACGATATCCGGCAAGACGCCGATACTGCCGCGGTCATGGTCCAGCTGGCGGCCGCCATGGTTTGACACATAGATTGCACTGGCGCCGTGATCGATGGCCATCAACGCATCCTCGACGGTGCCGATCCCCTTGATGATCATCGGCCCGTCCCAGATGCGGACCATGTCGTCCCAGATATCCCAGCTCAGCCCGGCGAGATATTCGCGTCCGGCGGAGTTACGCCGCGTCGGCGGTTCCCAGCCATTCATCTTTTGCCGTTCGCGGTTGCTGTAGACGCAGGTGTCGACGGTGACGACCAGGGCCTTGTAATTGTGATCCTTGACCCGGCCGAGCAGTTCCTCGATCCATTCGCGCCCGCCCCGCACATAGATCTGATAGAATTTGGGATGCAGCGTGTTAAGGCCGATTTCCTCAAGGCTCGGCTGTGTATGGCCGCTTTGAATGTTGATCAGCCCAAGTTCTTCCGCCGCTTCGTCGCTGCATAATGATCCTGCCGGGGTGACGATTTGCAGGGATGCCACCGGCGCCAGAAAGACCGGCATCGATGACGGGTGGCCCAGGATGGTTGTCGACATGTCGACCTTCGACACGTCGCGCAGGACACGCGGAATAAAGGCGAGCGAATCCAGCGCGTGTCTGTTTCGCCGCATGGAGGTTTCGGTCTCGCTGCCGCCGGCGAGATAGTCCCATACCGGCCCGGTCGCGTTGCGCCGCGCGCGGACAATGATTTCGTGATTGGTCTGAAATTCCCACTCCATCGCGGGCACGGCTCCGAACTTGTTGGATGTTGGCAAAAACTTTAGTGCCGGACCGGAAGCTTGTCACCTCGCCGGCGGCGCTTTTACCAGGTCGGTCGGCTGGCGGGGAAAAAGCGATAATATTCGTCTCTAACGAGACAATAATTTTCTATGGCAATCATTTGATAAAAAAGAGACCTTTCGATAGGCTTCCGGTCATAAAAAATGTGATGGCGCACAGCGCGATGTATCGCCGCGCCCGGAAACAGGGAAAATTGATCATGGCGACAGCGACCGAATTGACGACCCGCAAACCCGCGAAGCCTCAGGAACCGGTTATCGACCCGGCGGCGTGGACCAAGGACGATCTCGACAGGGATCAGGGCTGGGTTCATCCGCTGACAGAGGGGCAGGTGAAAGAACTCGACGATACCGTCCGGCGTCTTGAAAAGGACGGCGTGGAGTTGATGGACATCACGCCGGATATGTATGACATGCCGACGCTGTCGCCGCGTCTGGCGGAGATCAAGGCGGATATTATCGAGGGCAGGGGGCTGGCGGTTATCCGTGGCGTGCCGGTGGTGGATTACAGCCGCCTGCAATCGGCGATCGCCTTCTGGATTGTAGGGCAGCATATCGGGGAGCCGGTTTCGCAGAATGCCAAGGGGCATCTGCTGGGACATGTCGCCGATCTTGGGGGGACGACGCTTAAAAACCCGACTCATCGCGGGTATCAGACACATGAAACGCTGCCTTATCACTGCGACAGCTGCGATATCGTCAGTCTGCTGTGCCTGCATCCATCGAAGAGCGGCGGTGAATCGCTGTTGACCAGTTCGCTCAATCTTTACAACGAAATGCTCAAGCGCGCGCCTGAACTGGCGGCGGAGTTGAGCAAGCCGATCTATCGCGACCGGCGGAATGAAATTCCCGAGGGCAAGGACCCGTGGTTTATATTGCCTGTATTCAATTTCTATGAGGGTTACCTGAGCGTCAGTTGGCAGGGCGGCTATATCCGCTCAGCGCAGCGTTTTGAAGAGCTGCCACGGCATTCGGAGGCGCTCAAACAGGCGATTGAGCTGTTCACGCAACTTGCCAATGAACTTGCCTATTCGATGGATTTCCGCCATGGCGATATCCAGTTCCTGCACAATCATGTGACGGTCCATTCCCGGACGGAGTTCGAGGATTATCCCGAACCCGAACGCCGCCGAAACCTGCTGCGTTTCTGGCTTTCGACCCCGGGGGGGCGGCCGCTGCCGCAGGCCTATTTCGACCGCTATGGCCATCTGGGGCCGGATGACCGGCCTTCGGGCGGGGTTATCATACCGGGCACAAAATTCTCAACACCGCTCTATCCCGAATAGGGTTTGCGGATTAACATAGGTCAAGAATACTGCGGGTCTCATAAAATCTAAATACGCATAAACCCGCGCCACGGAGAGAGAACATGGAACTACCGACAAGTGATCGCTATCACAAGATGAGCATCGACAGCTTCAATACGGAGCAGCTGTTGACCAACGCGGCGCGCCAGCGTGATGCCCGCAATTTTCACGAATTTCCGATCGTTGATGCCGACACGCATCAATATGAAAGCGAATCTGTTCAGGAAATCATCGATTACATCGAAGACGATGTGCTGCATCAGCTTATTTCCTCCAACCCGGGCATCATGTCCCGCGGACGTGGCGGATATCAGCCGATCGGCGGCCGGGTAACCCGTTATCCGCTGCGCAAGATCGAGGAAACGCCGGCGGACGGCGTTCACCGTGATGTCCATTTGGCCCGCCGTCACATGGATGCGATGGGCGTGGATTACATGGGGCTGTTCCCGACAGGCATGTTGTCGGTCGGGCTGATGCCGCAAAAGGAAATCGAAGTCGCCTATGCGCGGGCCTATTCACGCTGGCTGACCGAAAAGGTCCTGCCGCACGATCCGCGGGTGAAGGGCTTTATCTATCTGCCGTTCAATACCCCGGAGGAGGCCTATCAGATGGTCCTCGATTTCGGCGACAAGAAGGGCGTCATGGGCTTTCTGGTTACCAGCCCCCGCTATGCGCCGATCCATGACAATGCCTATATGAAGACCTATTCGCTGATTGAGGAGATGGGCATGCCCATCACTTTCCATTCAGGTTTAAACTGGAACGATCCGCTGATGTCGGTAACCAACCGCTTCATCTCGGCGCATGCGCTTGGTTTCACGCTTTATAACGTGATTCACATGTGCAACTGGATCACCAACGGGTTGAATGAGCGTTTCCCCAAGCTGAAGGTCATCTGGACCGAATCCGGTCTCGCCTGGGTGCCGTGGCTGGGTCAGCGTCTCGACAATGATTACAAGATGCGGGTCAGTGAATGTCCGTCCCTGAAAAAGCTGCCGAGCGAATACATGAAGGACATGTATTACACCAGTCAGCCGATGGAAATTCCGAACGATCACAGCTTCCTTGAATCGACGTTCAAATTCATCAATGCTGAAACGCAGCTGCTTTACGCATCCGACTATCCGCATTGGGATATGGATTTGCCGAGCACCATTTACGATCTGCCGTTCCTCGATGAGACCGCGAAGCGGAACATCCTCGGCGGTAACGCGATCAAGGTGTTCAATATGGATGTGTCGGACCGCTATCCTGACTACAAGGCGGCGTAGCGGGCAACTTTCGTCGAAGGCCGGGGCCAACCCCGGCCTTCGTTCTCTATAGAAACAGGGTAATCGGGACCGATAATCCCGAAAAGAACAAAGGTCAGAAAGGCAAGAGGAAATGGCTAAGGAAATTCTCGTCGGCAAGACTTCCGAATTTGAGGAAGGCGGCAAAAAAATCGTTCCCAATGGGAAAAGCGAAATCGGCGTCTATCTGGTGAAGGGCGAATGGTTCGCCTATCAGAATCTGTGCCCGCATCAGGGCGGCCCGGCCTGTGAAGGGTTGTTGATGGCCAAGGTCGAGGAAGTCATCGACCCAGAGAAAAAGACCTATCACGGCATGCGCTTCAATCATGACGAAATGCATATCGTCTGCCCGTGGCATGGTTGGGAATTCCGTATGGATGACGGCGTCGCTTGCGGCGATTCCAAGTGGAAGTTGCGCAAGTATGATGTCGAGGTTCGGGGAGACGAGGTCTATGTCCTCGCCTGAGGAAAGGGTCGCAGACCCGCGCGAGGCCGATCTGCCCGAAGGCGGGGAGGTAATCGCCCACATTCCCGAGGAAGAGAAGCTTCTCAAGGAATGGTCCGCCAAGATCGCCGCGTTGCCGGAAGGGGAGCCCATTCCCGACCATCTGGTCCAGGAAGGGATTACAGCGCTGACGCGGCTGTATTCAACCAAATTCCAGTTGGGAGAACGGTGGGAGCCGTTCTCCGACAATAACGTCGTGCCGGCGACCGCGGCGATGATCATGTGCACCGCCATGATGCGCCAGGTGAATGTGGAAGTGTTCGAGCTCGGCATGTGGCAGTCCTGGTCGGGCGCCTGAACGATTAGCGAAGGGAAGCGTTATGGACATAGCAACCAGCGATATTCACAAACAATCGATCGAATCCTTCGACACGGAAAAGCTGTTGAAAAATGCGGCGCGGCAACGCGACGACCGTAAATACGACACGTTCCCGATCGTCGATGTCGATTGCCATCACTATGAAAACGAATCCCTCAATGAAATCGTCGAGTATTTCGACGACCCGGTGCTCAAGCAGGTGGGCAAGGTCTATTCCGGCAGCGGCACGGGCGCGCAATCGCCCTTTGTCCCGGGTGGCACCGGTTATCAGGACGTCGCGGGCCGGGTAACGCGCTATCCGCTGCGAAAGATCGAAACCACGCCGGCCGATGACAAGCATCGCGATATTCATCTGTCGCTACGCTGGATGGATGCGATGGGTGTCGATTATTCCTGCCTGTTCCCGACCCCGATGCTGACCATCGGCACGCATCCGCAGAACGAGGTCGAGGCCCAGATGGCCAAGGGCTATAACCGCTGGCTGCTTGACAAGATCACGTCCAAGGAAAAACGCATCAAGACGATGATCTATGTGCCGTTCAATGATCCGGAAGCGGCCTATGAAACAGTCAAGGAATTCGGCGATCACCCAGACGTTATCGGTTTCATGGTGGTCTCCGTCCGCTATAAGCCGGTTTTTGACAACGCCTATATGAAGACCTATGCGTTGATGGAGGAAATGGGCAAGCCGCTTGGCTTCCACGCCGGTTTCAACTGGGGCGATCCGCTGGTCGGCAACACGAACCGTTTCCTCGTCACGCATGCGTTGGGCTTCACCCTGTTCAACACGGTGCATCTCTGCAATTGGGTCATCAACGCCCTGCCGGAACGTTTCCCCAAGCTGAAAGTGATCTGGATCGAATCAGGCCTTGCCTGGATTCCCTGGATCATGCAGCGCCTCGACAATGACTACAAGATGCGCTGGTCCGAGGGGCCCTCGCTCAAGAAACTGCCAAGCGAGTATATGCGCGATATGTATTACACCTCCCAGCCGATGGAAATTCCGGACCGGGAAGATGTGCTGGAAATGACATTCGACCTGATCAATGCCGACACGCAGCTCTTGTGGGCGTCGGATTATCCTCATTGGGATATGGATCTTCCCTGTGTGATTTATGACCGGCCATTCCTGAATGAGACGCAGAAACAGCGCATTCTTGGCGGCAATGCGATTGAGCTTTTCGGTCTGGATGTGGCCGACCGGTTCCCGAACTACAAGGTGCCCGAGATCAACACCGCCTCCTGACGAGCGGTCTCATGGACCTGGCCACCAGCGATATCACCCGCCAATCCATTGCGGCGCTTGATACAGAGAAGCTGCTGAAAAATGCAGCCCGCCAGCGGGATGTGCGGGGACTGACAGAGTTTCCGATTATCGATGTCGACTCTCACCACTATGAGAACGAGTCGATCCGGGAAATCATCCAGTATGTCGACGACCCGGTCTTGAAGCAGAACGCCCTGGTTTACAGTTCCGGCGGGATCGGGGCGCAAATGCCGATGTTGCCGGGCAATGTCGGGTATCAGGACGTGGCCGGCCGGATCACCCGTTATCCGCTCAGAAAGACGGAAACCACACCCGCAGACGGGACGCATCGCGATGTGCATCTGTCGCTTCGCTGGATGGATGCGCTGGGTGTAGATGTCGCGACCCTGTTCCCCAGTCCGATGCTGGTATTGGGATTGCACCCCCAGCCCGAAGTGGAGGCGGGTCTTGCCAAGGCCTATAACCGCTGGCTTCTCGAAAATGTTTGCGCGCAGGAAAAGCGCATCAAGACGATGATCTATGTGCCGTTCAATGATCCCGAAGCGGCCTATGAGACAGTGAAGGAGTTTGGCGGGCATCCCGATGTCATCGGTTTTATGGTGGTCTCCGTCCGCTACAAGCCGGTTTATGACAATGCCTATATGAAGACATACAGGCTGATGGAGGAAATAGGTAAGCCGCTGGCATTTCACAGCAATTATAACTGGAATGACCCGCTGATCGGCAACACCAACAGGTTTCTGGTCACCCATGCGCTCGGCTTTACCCTGTTCAACACAATTCATCTCTGCAACTGGGTCATTAACGGGCTGCCGGAACGGTTTCCGAATCTGAACGTTATCTGGATCGAATCCGGGCTTGCCTGGATTCCCTGGATCATGCAGCGCCTCGACAATGACTATAAAATGCGTTGGTCGGAAGGGCCGTCATTGAAGCGCCTTCCCAGCGAATATATGCGGGATATGTATTATACCAGCCAGCCGATGGAGATGCCGGACCGGATGGACGTATTGGAGATGACCTTCGATCTCATCAACGCCGAATCCCAACTCCTTTGGTCATCGGATTATCCGCATTGGGACATGGATATGCCGAGTGTGATTTACGATTTGCCGTTTCTTGATGAAGCCACGAAACGGCGTATTCTCGGCGGAAACGCAATAGATTTGTTCGGGCTCGATCTGTCGGATCGTTATCCGGATTATCGCGCGGCCTCATAGAGAATTCAGCATGCCCGCACTGACACAGGATCTGATCGCGCTGATCCGGGGGCGTGACGTCATGCCCGATGATCTTCACAAGACGGCGCTGTTTACGCTTGACGCGGTGGCGAATGCCATCGCCGGCCGCAATAGCGAACCGGGCCGTAAGTTGCTGGCCTGGGCGTCGGGAAGGCCGATGGATGCCGGGCGGCGCGCGTTGGTAATGGGCGGTCTGACCCATATTCTGGAAGTCGATGACATCCACCGCGCCTCCGTGGTGCATACCGGCTGTGTGACCGTGCCGGCGGTCCTCGCGCTGGCGTCGGAGCGTGAGCTGTCCGGCGATGTTCTGCTGAAGGCGGTCCTTTTTGGATTTGAGGCGGCATGCCGTGTCGGCATGGCGGTCGGGCCCGCCCATTACCGTATCTGGCACAACACGGCGACTTGCGGGCCTTTCGGGTCGGCTATGGCGGCGGCCACCCTTCTGGGGCTGGATGATGAGGCGGCGATGAACGCCCTCGGCAATGCCGGTACGCAATCCGCCGGGGTGTGGGAGTTTCTGAAAACCGGCGCGATGAGCAAACATCTCCATGCCGGGCGGGCGGCGGAGGCGGGGGTTGTGGCCGCTGAACTGGCGGTAGAGGGCTTTACCGGCCCGCCGGCCATTCTGGAAGGGCCGACCGGTTTTTTCGCCGCCGCCTGTCCCGATCCCGACCCGGATGCGGTGCTGCGCGATCCCAACGCGCCATGGCAGGTGCATATGACGTCGATCAAACCCTGGCCGTCCTGCCGTCATACCCATCCGGCGATAGATGCGGCTTTGAGCATCGCGGATCAGATTGATGCGGCGGCGGTCAAATCCGTTTCGGTGCAGACTTATGGTGCGGCGATCGATGTCTGCGACCGGCCGGTGGCGAATTCCGCCTATGAAGCCAAGTTTTCCCTGCAACATTGCGTCGCGGCTTCGCTCCAGCGCGGCAAGGTGGATTTTTCCGCCTTTGATGATGCCGCGCGCGAGAAGGCTGCTTCATTGGCGCTCAAGGTCAATGTCGAGGCGGGCGGAGACTATGCCACTGCCTATCCGGCAGCCTGGGGCGCGGGCATAACGGTTGAAACAGATGATGGGCAAGAGATCGCCGCCAGCGCGCCGGAATGCCGGGGTGATCCGGAAGCCGCGCTTAGCGATGATGAGATGATTGAGAAGGCGCGCGATCTTATCCGTTTTGGCGGCATCAACGATCCCGCCGCCATCGTGGATAGCGTGATGGGAGCAGCTGATGGCGGGCGTTTCCCCGATCCATCCACGATCCTCAGCGCCGCGTGACGCTTGCAAGGGCCGGGGCAACCCGGCATTCTTTGTTATCGTTTGATCCTGACTAAATTGGGGAGACCATTATGAGGAAAACATTCATTTTTTCGGCGGTCGGAACGGCCATGTTGGCGACCGCGTCGCTGCCCGCGAGTGCGGCAAATTTCGCCTGTTCGACGGCGCAGCTGATTGTGCCATGGGGACCGGGTGGCGGTACCGCCGTCTTGTTTGGTCTGTTTGAGAAATACATGAACGAACATGGTGCCAAACCGAAAATCAAGGTGGTCACCATCCCCGGACAGGGGGGCAACAAGGGCGCCAAGGTCGCGGTCAAGAAGAAAGCCGATGGCTGCAGCCTGTTCGCGATCCATCAGAGCGCGATTATTTCGCATCTGGCGAAGCGCGTCGATTTCAATTACACGGCATTCGACACTGTCGCGCATCTGACCGTGACGCCCAGCATTCTCTCAGCTAGCCCGAAAGCACCGTTCAGCGACTATGACGGCATGCTGAAGCATGTGAAGGCCAATAACGGCAAGGTAAAGGTCGGTGCCTCGCTCGGCGCGACCAGCCATTTCATCTGGCTCATCATCGGGGAGAAGACCGGCACGTCATACAGTTTTGTCCCGGTTCAGGGTGGCACCGGCAAGCGCAAGCAGCTCCTGATGAACAATACCTTCATGCTGGCCGAAATGAACGAGGCGGCGGCGAAAAAGGAACTTTCCGATGGGCGGATGAAGCCTTTGGCGATTGCCGCGGCCAAACGGTCGCCGACGTTCCCGAATGTGCCCACGCTGCGTGAAAAAGGCATCGACCTGCTTTATGCGCTTAATCGCGGCATCGTCGTGCCGAAGGGCACAGCCAAGGACAAGATCGATCACTGGGCGGCCGCTTTCAAAAAGGCCGTTGATGATCCCGCGTTCGTGAAGCAGATCGCGGCAAAGGGCACCGGCCTGCAATATATGGGGCCGAAAGAATACGAGAACTGGTTCAAGGCCCAGACCGCGTTGTTCACCAAGGTCCACGCCAGCATCAAGTAAGGCGTTCCGGATAAGGCGGGGCCCGCGAATTTGTGCGGGTTCCGCCCCGGCCTTTTTCCACCGCCATGCAGCGCCTCAACCGCGATACCATTGTCGCCATCATCCTTTTGGCGCTGTGCGGCGTTTTCTTTTATGTCAGCTTCGATATCCGCACGCCGGAGTTCGAGCGTCTCGCGCCCGGTCAGATGGATCCCGGGTTGTGGCCGCGCATTATCCTGTCGGGCCTTGTCCTGATGGCGCTGATCTATCTTGCGCAATCGGTGATATCGCCGCCCGCGGACCAGGAAGAACGTGGTGGGCTGGGCGGCTGGTACCGGCATTACCGCAATCCCATCCATTGTTTTCTTGCGTTCGGCGCCTTCATGCTGCTTATCCCCTATCTCGGGATGCTGCTAGCGGGGATGCTGTTTGTTTTCGGCATGATGACCATGCTGGGGGGCAGGGAACGGTGGCTGATCGGGACCCATGCCACGGTCTCGGTCTGCACGGTGGGCGGGATGTGGTTCATCTTTGCCTGTTTGCTGAGCGTGCAATTGCCGCGCAGCAGCCTGTTTCCGGATGCGGAGGAATGGCTGCTGGTAAATATCTGCGGTATTTCCGAGGCAATCGGCGGGCTTTTCGCCGCCGCGCCGCGCGCGTGTGCCGTAATCTTGGTCTGAGGGGCGGGCGCAATGATCGAAAATATTCTTATCGCCGGAGCGGAGCTTTGGTCCGTCGGGACGTTGTTGCTGATGGCTCTTGGCGTGGTTGCCGGTCTGATCGCGGGCGCCATTCCGGGGTTTACCATCGCCATGGCGGTGGTGCTGGTTCTGCCCTTTACCTTCGGGATGAGCCCTGTGCAGGGGCTGGGCACCATGATCGGTGTCTATGTCGGCGGTCTGTCGGGCGGGTTGATGTCGGGCATTCTCACCGGCATCCCGGGGACGCCTTCATCGGTTGCCACCACATTTGACGGTTTTCCGCTGGCGCGCGGCGGCAAGGCCGGGCTGGCGCTTGGCGTCGGCGTCTGGGCGTCTTTTTTCGGCGGTGTGATCGGCGCCATTGTCCTTGTCCTTGTCGCGCCGCAGCTCGCTCGCATCGGGCAGGAATTCCAGCCATGGGATTATTTCGCGCTGATGGCGTTTGCGCTCACCGTGACGGCGTCTCTGGCGGGGGAAAATATGGTCAAGGGGCTGATTGCCGGGCTGATCGGTTTGCTGGTCGCGACGGTGGGCGAGGACTCGGTGGTCGGCGTGCCGCGTTTTACCTTTGGAGTGAATTCAGTTCAGCAGGGATTCGCTTTCCTGCCGGTTCTGGTCGGGCTGTTTGCCTTCTCACGTCTATTGGCCGACGTTCGGGATTCCGAATCCGCAAAGGGGAACCTCGGCGCGAAATCGGATGCCTCCATCCGGATCAATCATCTTGTGGCCGCGACGGAGGTTCTGAAACGCTGGGGCAATCTGGTGCGCTCTTCCCTTATCGGCGTCTTTACCGGGGTTTTGCCGGCGGCGGGCAGTTCGATCTCCAATATTCTCGCTTACGATCAGGCCAGGAAATATTCAAAGACGCCAGAGAAATTCGGGACCGGCCATTTAGACGGTATTGTTGCGCCGGAAGCCGCCAACAACGCGACGGCTGGCGGGGCGCTGATCGTCATGATGGCGCTGGGCATTCCCGGCGATATCATTACCGCTGTGATGCTGGGCGCGTTACTGATCCATGATGTGGTGCCGAGCCCGACCTTTATCACCGAACAGCCGGTTATCGCCTATGCGATTTTTATTGCCTTCTTCATGGCGAATTTCATGATGCTGGCCTTGCAATCCGTGACGTTGCGGGGATTCGTCCGGGTCACCCAGGTCAAGATGTATATGCTGGCTTCGGTCATCCTGTTTTACTGCGCGCTTGGCGTCTTCGCGCTCAATAATGTGGAATTTGATATCTGGACGCTCTTCTGGTTCGGCGTGCTTGGCTTTGTCATGTCCGCGCTGGGTTTTCCCATCGTGCCGGTTATTCTCGGCGTCGTGCTGGGCGGTATCGCCGAGAACGCGCTGGCGCAGGTTATCGCGCTGTCCGATGACCCGACCCATTTCGTGACCCGGCCCTGGTCGCTGTTCTTTATCGTGCTGGGGTTGTTCTCGTCCTTTTTCCATGTCTATCAGCGTCAGCGCGGCAGGAAGCGCTGGACGTTGGTCTTTATTCCGGCGATGTGTATCTGCCTTTCCGTTCCGGTTGCCATGATGGACGGGATTGTGCGGCCTGTTCTTGCCGCGCTGTTGTTTGTTGGCGGATTGTATTTGCTCTATCAACGCCACCGTGAGGGGTGGGTGGTCATGACAGAGGATCAGGGCGAGGCACCAACGATCGCGGAGGGAGGACCATGACGACACAAGCTGAAAAGGCGGAGAAGTTTCAGGCGCTGCACAGATCGGACGATATTCTCGTCCTGCCCAACGCCTATGACGCGGTGAGCGCCTGTGTGATCGCGGCGGAAGGGTTCGAGGCGATTGCGACGACCAGCGGCGGCTGCGCCTTTTCTGTCGGCTATTGCGACGGTGAAAACATGACGCGCGATCAGATGGCGGAAATTGTCGGGCGCATCTGCAACGCCGTCGATATCCCGGTAAGCGCCGATATGGAAGCGGGCTACGGCAAGGAGCCGGAGGCTGTTGCCGCCACCATCGCGGCGACGATTGAATCAGGCGCGGTCGGGATCAATATCGAGGATGGCAGCAAGGGGGGCGAACGGGTCCTGATCGACTTTGATCTCTCCGTCGAGCGTATTCGCGCCGCGCGCAAGGCGATTGATGATAGCGGTATCCCGATGGTGCTGAATGCCCGGACCGACGCCTTCATGACCGGCGAAGACGACCCGGTGGCGGAGGCGACCCGCCGCGCTAACGCGTATCTGGAGTCCGGGGCGGACTGTACCTTTGTCATCGGGGTTTCCGATGCGGGCAGGATCGGGCAATTGGCCAATGGCATTGATGGACCGTTGAACGTGCTGGCGGGGGCGTCGAGCCCGTCGATCGCGGAGCTTAAGGCGCTTGGTGTTAAACGCGTAACCTTCGGCAGCGGCTTCGCCAAGGCGGCGATGACCCTGGTGCAAAAGGGCGCGCGGGAATTGAAGGAAACCGGCACCTATGGCTGGGTCGAGGGGGCCATGGGCCAGCCTGATATTCATCGGATTTTGAAGGGCGGCTAGCCCTTTGCCGCTTCCCTCAGTCCCGTAATCGTTGCCCTTGGCGATATCTGGTCCTGATCGATCCTGACCTCGATCAGGGCCGGGCCGCCGCTCGCGCGGCAGCGCTCAAACGCCGGGGCGAAATCGTCCGTCGCCTCGACCAGTTCACCATGCAGCCCGTAGGCCTTCGCCAGCGCGCAAAAATCGGGATTGACCAGGTCGGTGCCGCTGACCCGGGTCGGGTAGAACCGCTCCTGATGCATGCGGATGGTGCCATAGGTGCCGTTATTCACAACCACGAAGGTGATCGGCAGGTCGTATTGCCGCGCGGTGGCAATTTCCTGCCCGCACATCAGGAAATCCCCGTCGCCGGAGAATGAGACCACGATGCGGTCCGGATGCGCGACCTGTGCCGCGACGGCGGACGGCACGCCATATCCCATTGAGCCGCTTTGCGGAGCAAGCTGGGTCGGGTAATCGCGATAACAGTAAAAGCGATGCACCCAGTTGCTGAAATTACCCGCCCCGTTTGTGACGATGGCGTCGTCGGGCAGGGTCTCGCCCAGCCACTGCACGATGAGTCCCAGATCGACAGGGCCTTTCATGTCGGGCGGGGAAATGTTTGCCTTATGATCCGCGTTGGCGGCCGCGGTCCAGTCGCTCCAGCCGGGCGCGCCATCGGGTGCAAGATCGCTGACGGCCGCGGCAAAATTATCCATCCCGGAATTAATGCCGAGATCGGGCTGATAAACCCGCGCGACTTCGTCCAGCCCGGCGGTGACATGGACAAAATTCTGATGAGGGCAGGGGAGCGTGAACAACTCATATCCCCCGGTGATGATTTCCGACATCTGCGCGCCGAGGACGAATAGCAGATCAGCCTCATCGACTCGTTTGGCCAGTGCCGGATTGACGCCGAGCCCGAAGTCGCCCGCATAGTTGGGATGGCGGTTATCGATCAGATCCTGCCGGCGGAACGCGGCGGCGACGGGCAGGTTCCAGGCTTCATAGAATTTTCTGATTTGGCGGAGCCCTTCCGCGTTCCAGCCCGAGCCGCCCAAAATCATCATCGGCTTCTTTGCCGCCGACAGCATTTCCTTTAACCGCGTTATAGAGGCCGGGTCGGGGGCGGGGTTGATGGTCTGGTACGGTTTCGCGTCATCCGCCGCCGCCTGTTGCTTCTGCATGTCTTCTGGCAGGGCCAGCACCACCGGACCGGGCCGTCCGGAGGTCGCGACATGAAAGGCGCGGGCGACCATTTCCGGTATCCGGGCGGGGTCGTTGATCTGCGCCACCCATTTGCACAGGGGCGCGTACATCTGGCGGAAATCGACCTCCTGAAACGCCTCGCGCTGCATCATGGCGCGACCGACCTGGCCGATAAACAGGATAACCGGCGAAGAATCCTGATGCGCGGTGTGAATGCCGAGGCTGGCATTGGTCGCGCCCGGCCCGCGTGTCACAAAACAGATGCCGGGCTTGCCGGTGATCTTGCCATAGGCATCGCCCATATAGGTGACGCCGCCTTCCTGCCGGCAGACGATCAGCTTCAGGGCGTCGCGCACATCGTAAAGCGCATCGAGCGTTGCAAGGTAGGATTCGCCCGGCACGCAAAAGGCGGTATCGACGCCATGAATGCGGAGCTGGTCGACGAGGATTTGCGCGCCGGTGCGCAGGTTGGAACTGTCGGTCATATCGTTATGAACTCATCCGCGAATATGGTGTAGCGCTGTAATTTGGGCTTCTCGGCGTCTTCGGGTTTCACATAGGAAATCGAACTTTTGCCCTTGAGGGCGCGGGGCAGGATCATGACCCGGGAGAAATAGCCGACCCTGTCTTTCGGTGCATAGGCCAGAAACGGATCGGGCCCTTTTTCGAACCAGGGCTCACCCGCAGAAATTTCGGTCTTGTGGCCCTGTGTCTCGACCGTGAAACCGCCTTCCAGCAGACAGCGCGTGCCCGGTCCCTGATGGGTATGGGTATAGGCGATGCCGCCCGGTGGAATATCGACCCGGTCGCAGCGCATCAGATAGCCGTCACCGGGTTCCAGCTCGACCGCCGCGTCATGCAGCGGCATCGTGGAGATGTTGTCGCCATTGAGCATGGTGCGTGTCGCCTGAGGCTCGACAAGTTCATAGCGCAAAATTTCCACCCCGTCGGGCGAGGCGAAAATTTCCGTCTCTTCCGCGCTGAAAAAGGCGGAGTTGGCGGAAAGGGTGGCGGCGACGCCGCCGGAGACCGCCCGCGCCATGGCGGAGTTTACATAAAGAACGCGATTGGCGGCGGGCAGCGGTGCGGTGGTCGAGGCACGCGCGCCTAACCGGTCATTGAATAATCTCAGGGAATAAAAGGCCATCGGGTTTCTTACGGGTTGGGCGACCAGGGGGCGGGAATCAGTGCCTTGTTTTCCTGACGCAGGATCAGCGGGCGGATTTTCGGCTGAAACGCCTTCCATGCCGGATCGGCGTAAAGCTGTGCGCGGCGCCTGTCGCGTTCCTCATACGAATCATAGGCCCACATATGGACGATCTGGTTTTGCGGCCCGAAATCGGTGAAATACCAGCCGATCATCTTGCCCAGGATGGGTTCCTGCGCGGCGCGGCCTTCTTCTTCGTAAAGTTTCATATATTCCGGCACCTTGCCGGGGTGCAGCGTGTAAATCCGTTCTTCGACGATCATCCCGAATTCCCTGTTTCAGCGTCGGGAAAAGCTAATCACAGCGAAGGCCGGGTCACAAGCTGGCAAGATACACATTCGCCCTTCGATCCGGTATTATCCGCCGCCGGAATAAACAAGAACCAGAAAACCGATGAAAGATCATATCGTTCGGGTTTACCCCTCAAAGGAAGATTTGCCGCGTGAAGACCAGCTTGCCTGGAAGATCGCTTTGGTCGCATCCGACCCCGCGCCGATCGATGACGATGCCGCCGGGATGGTGATCAACCGGATCATCGATAACGCCTCGGTCGCGATCGCCGCCGCGAACCGCGAACCGCCGACGGCGGCCCGGGCGCAGGCGCTGGCCCATCCGAGGGATGGCGGCGCGGCGGTATTCGGTTGCGGGCCGGATGTGCGCGTCGATGCGGAATGGGCGGCCTGGGCAAACGGCACCGCGGTGCGTGAGCTTGATTATCACGACACGTTTCTGGCCGCCGATTACGCCCATCCGGGCGATAATATTCCGCCGCTTCTGGCGGTGGCGCAGCAGGCCGGCTGCGATGGCGCGTCATTGTTGCGGGGCTTGCTGACGGGCTATGAAATCCAGGTCGATCTGGTCAGCGCGATCTGCCTGCATGAGCACAAGATCGATCATGTCGCGCATCTGGGGCCGAGCGCAGCGGCGGGGCTCGGCACCATGCTCGGCCTTTCGACCGGGGTGATCTATCAGGCGATCCAGCAGGCGCTGCATGTCACCACGGCAACGCGTCAGTCGCGCAAGGGCGAGATTTCGAGCTGGAAGGCGTTTGCGCCCTCTCATGCCGGAAAACTCGCGATTGAGGCCGTGGACCGCTGCATGCGGGGCGAGGGCGCGCCGTCGCCAATCTATGAAGGTGAAGACGGCGTTATCGCCTGGATGCTGGGCGGAGCGGAGGCGCGCTACACCGTTCCCTTGCCGGAGGTAGGAGAACCGAAGCGCGCGATCCTGCGGTCCTTCACCAAGGAACATTCGGCGGAGTACCAAAGCCAGGCACTGATTGATCTGGCCTTCAGGATGCGGGAGAAGATTCCCGATTTCGAGGCGATTGAGAAGATTGTCATCCACACCAGCCATCACACCCATTATGTAATCGGCAC
>Ga0181589_10001489_pt1 | contig 18242 bp, 19 predicted proteins | sample 071ome_25_FD_132444 | JGI IMG/M metagenome (GOLD analysis project Ga0181589, IMG submission 132444) | Coastal salt marsh microbial communities from the Groves Creek Marsh, Skidaway Island, Georgia - 071410BT metaG (megahit assembly) | ecosystem: Environmental > Aquatic > Marine > Intertidal...
AAGTACAGCTATGACGCAGAGGAATCAGGAAATAAATATGAACTAGAGCTTGAACTAAAGAACGCTGGTGTTTTCGTTGACATTCATCCATTCAAACAAGCATTCAGAATTACAGGAGGTATTATGTACAACGGCAATTTATTGTCTGGAAGTACCCGAACACTTAAGGCAAATGGTGAAGATTATCCTCTCAATAAACCTGCTTATGCGGAGCTCTCATTTCCTAAACTTGCACCCTATGCAGGACTTGGCTGGGATACAACTTTTGGTGACCATGACACATGGGGGTTTACCTTTGATATAGGCGTTATTTTTTCAGGAACTCCGGAATTCTCCCTTGATGCAACTTTGGGTTCCTCAGCTACCGCTGCACAACAAGCAAGTTTCGAAGCAGATAAAACTAAGGAGACTGCGGAGCTTAAGGATGCCCTAGATTTCGAATTCTGGCCGGTAATCAGTGCTGGCATTGTCTACCAGTTTTAGAATTCTTGTAAGCTAATCGTTCTTCACGAACTTCGGTTCGTGGTTCCATAACCAATAGATGGGATATTTTATTGTCTCAGCAAAGTAGGCAAGAATACCCCGGTCGGATTGCCACCAGTCGTCGATCGCAAAAAGTTCGTTAGGTGCCCCTGCGACTTCCACCACCACATCACTGCCTTTAAAGACCTTATTGAATGCCAAGTGGGCACGTCGGGTATGAAACTCATCGGTCACGATAATCAACCTCTGCCACCCTGCCTTTTTCGCATAAGCAAGGGCATCCTCGGCTTCATCAAAAGTGGAGGTAGCCCCACCATCAAGAGAGGGCAGGAGTTCCCACTTGGCATCGAGTTTCATTTTTTGGGCAACTGCCTGAGCAAATTGCAGGTGGCTCAGCTCAATGACATTGAACTCCGCACTTTTCGGTTTTTCCTCGGTAACAAACAAGCGTTTCCCAAATCCGCGGTTCCATAGTCTTAAACACTCAGGAGTTCGGGTTTCCCGGTCTCCAGAAAGGCAGATAATCGCATCCGCTCCCTTTTGGGCGTTTTGTAGAACGAAGAAATGAGCATAGAGGGTTAGGATGGGTGCACGGAAGAGATAGAGCCCGGCAAAGAAAAGGAGTGCACACCCCGCAAGTAGGAGGACATACCTCACCGTCCTCATGAGATCAGGTTAGAATTTGAAAAATTCCCTCAATTTCCACCATGGCATCACCGGGCAAACCAGACGCCCCGAAGGCACTCCGTGTACCCACTCCATGGTCCTCCCCAAAAATATCTTTGAATAATTCACTGCACCCATTGATAACCTGGGGATGCTGGGAGAAACCGGCCGGAGAATTGACAAGGCCAAGTAGCTTGACCACACGCTCCACCCGGTCAAGGGTGCCCAAAGCCGTTCGCAGGGAGGACAGCATGTTTAAGCCGACCTGACGGGCAGCCTCATTCCCCTCCTCCACTGTCCTTCCATTCCCCACCTGCCCGGTCATAATTGCCCCGTCGGCACCAAGGGGAAGGTGACCGGAAAGATAAGCCAAGTTACCCACCAGCAAAACGGGTTTGTATAACCCGGCCGCAACGGGTGCGGGCGGCAGATCGATTCCCATCGAAGTAAGTGCGGTTTCTGGATTCATTGTGCGTTGATCATTCACATTTCATGGCATTCCGGGCAAGAGCCAATTTTAAGCAGTTCTTTGAATTCCCATTTGCTTAACCGCGGCAAATTATTTTTTCTGAGGCATGGACATCATTAAAAAAATTTCTAGGCGGCAAATCCTATCCTCCGCCGGCATCCTCGGTCTTGGCAGTGCCCTTAGCAAAAGCTTGTATGCAAGTACACCCCAAGCGAAACCTACATCACTGAAAAAAAATGCCGTGATTCTCTTTCAAGGGGACTCGATTACTGACGCACGCAGGCAAAACCGAGATACCCCCAAGGCCAATGACCAGACATCCATGGGCGGAGGATATGCCAGTATGGCTGCCTCGGCCCTGCTCAACAGCATGCCTGAATTAAACCTCTCCATCTTAAACCGCGGCATATCGGGCAACAAGGTACACCAACTGGACGCCCGCTGGGAAAAGGACTGCCTGTCCCATCGCCCTGATATACTCAGTATCCTCATCGGGGTGAACGATATCTGGCATGGTCTTCAGGGAAAATATGATGGAACCGTCCAAAGGTATGAGGATGACTTTCTCGCTCTTCTCGACCGGACACGGAAGGCCCTGCCACAAGTGCAACTGGTCATCTGCGAGCCCTTCGTGCTCAAATGCGGTGCGGTGAACGAAAGATGGTTCCCCGAGTTTGACCGCTACCGTGAAAGTGCCCGCAAAGTGGCCGATCAGAATCAGGCTACCTTTGTTCCCTTCCAGGAGATGTTCGACCGGGCACTCTCTTATGCTCCCCCCGAGCACTGGGCACGGGATGGCGTGCACCCAAGTCAGTTTGGAAGTGCACTGATGGCAGATACCTGGCTCCGTGCGGTCCGCGGGTAATTCTCACCTATTGTTAAAATTTAGCAATGCAGGAAATTCACACATTTTATAAGTTTGCGGATTTTCCCGATTTTCAAAGCTGGAAGGAAAAATTGCAAACTATAGGAGAGCAACACGGAGTACTTGGCACCCTAATTCTCGCTCCCGAGGGAATTAATGCCACCATCTCGGGCACCCCAAAAGAAGTTGAACAATTTCTGGCCTTCATTCGTAAGGATGAGCGATTTTCCTCCATCTCCACTCGATCAACCCAATCACAACGCCCGACATTTTATCGGTTGCGCATCATTACCCGCCCGGAAATTGTAACCCTTGGGGATGCCTCTATTCTCCCATCCAATGGAGTTGGTGAATATGTGGAACCTGAAGACTGGAATGCCCTGTTGAATGACCCGGAGGTGGAATTGATTGATGTTCGCAACGACTATGAGGTTGCCCTTGGCACCTTCCACAATGCGATCAACCCTGAAACGCAGACCTTTGGACAATGGGCAGAATTCGTTCAAAAAAAATGGGGTCAGCAACCCGGGAAAAAAGTAGCAATGTTTTGTACCGGTGGAATTCGGTGCGAAAAAGCGTCCGCCCATCTGGTGCAGAACGGATTCCCCAAGGTCTACCACCTTAAGGGGGGAATTTTAAACTACCTCGAAAAAGTTGATCCAGCAGAAACCAAGTGGGATGGCGAATGCTTCGTTTTTGACCATCGGGTATCGGTCAAGCATGGTCTGTCTGACGGCTCCGCCAAATTGTGCTTTTCCTGCAGGTGGCCGCTTGACGAGCAGGACATTGCCTCCGAGCATTATGAGGAAGGAGTTTCCTGCCCCCGTTGCATTTCCAAAATCACACCAGATAGAATGACCCGCTTGCGCGAGCGCCAAAAACAGGTGCAGCTTGCCCGCAAACGAAAAGTCAACCATATCGGCCTAAAAATGCCAGATCGCCAGAAAGACAGTTGATCATACGAGCTCTTGCCTCAGATAAATTTTCGTCATAACTTTAAATATATTTTACCCGAGGTGATTAAAAACGAAGAAGAAAAAAAGCCGCTTCGCCAGCAAGAGACTGATGATCTCCTGCCCTCCGCATGGAAGAGCGGTTCGTTAAAATATGACGAACTTAAGCCCCTAAGCGAGGGCGGGACTGCCAAGCTCTACATCACTGAGGACTTAAACCTTCATCGGAAGGTGGCTTACAAAACCCTCCATGCCGATCTACAAACATCGGACATTGAGACCAAGCGATTTCTGCGAGAGGCCCGGGTGACCGCCAATATTCAGCACCCTGGCACGGTGCCGGTTTATGAACTGGGCAGGGATCGTTCAGGCCAACTCTTTTTCACTATGAAAAGAGTGGTTGGTAAGGACCTTCGCCAAGTTCTTCTTGATCTAAGCCATGAGGTGCCCGATGTCGTCGAGCGCTTCCCCCTGCCCCGGCTCATTGACATTCTCATTCAGGTAACCCAAACCATTGCCTATGCCCATGATATCGGGGTGATTCACCGGGATATTAAGCCAGCCAACATTATTGTTGGGAAATTTGGCGAGGTCTATGTCATAGACTGGGGTTTGGCCAAAGTGATGGGGTCCGCCCAGTTGTCCGACGGAGAAGTGGTCGAACTGGGCGAAAAAGACCTTAGCCTAACTCGAAGCGGAATGCACTATGGCACTCCGATGTATATGACCCCGGAAATTGCTCGCGGATTGAGTGACCTCGATGCAAAATCAGATGTCTTTGCCTTGGGCATCCTCCTTTTTGAAATCCTCACATTAAAGCCATTCCTGCAAGGCAAGGATATTACCGAAATTAAACAGAAATTGCTCGAGGAAACCTATCCTTTGCCACGTGATGTAGCACCTGAAAGAAAAATATCCAAGGATTTGCAGGCCATTTGCATGAAAGCACTCCACCGATCAAGAGGTCTTCGATACGCCAATGCCAACGCCTTACTTGAGGATTTGCAACGCTTTCGACACGGCGAGGAAGTTTCGGTCTATTGGTACTCTGGTTGGGAAAGGTTTACCCGTTGGAACAACCAGAATGCCTACCTCATAATCTCTCTCTTATCCGCCTTGGTAGGTGCAGGCGTCTATGCTCTTTTCACTTCTTAGGAAAGCACTGCTTTCATTCACTCAGGAAACAAACTACCCTTGCCCACCTTTTTGGCCCGGCAGTCCTTGCAAACGCAACTGTTTCCATGAGGGTTGGCATTGGAATTACTAGGAGCGGTCGACTTTAAGAAGTCTGTATCTTTTTGCGGGAGCATCGCTTTACTTTGAATAACTTTCGGCTGGCTAAGGGGTGGGGCGATGGGTTCGGGGGTTTCTCCTACCTGAGAAAGTGGTTTAGAGGAACCAGACCCAGTTGATTGTTTGCCATCATTCTCATTCAGAGATTTTTTTTTTGCAAAAGGGTTGGCGACCGCATTCCCCCTCGTGCTCATGTACCTGACGTACTTACTGGAAAGGGCTTCCGCGAAATTTAAATTGTCAATTTTGGTAACTGCCAAGAGTTTGTCGCTGTGTAATTGCCCGACAATAATGAATCCCTGAGCAGAGGGATGAAACCTAAGGGCTCGCAAGGATTCTCCAAGATTCACCGGCACCTTCATCCTTTGATCTCGGGACATGAGAGTTATTTTCTCGTTAAGCAACTGGACTTCGACAGGAAAGGCAAGGGTGGTGTTTTTCTTCGCCCACTCAGTCACATCGTTGGTAAACTTTTCAATGGCCTGATTCTTTGCCTCTTCTAATTTATCTGCCATCGCCGAGGTGTCGACACGCTGGGCTCGTACAACATCGTCCTTCGCCTTGCTCAAATCACGCTCCAAGGAACGGACTTCGCTACGCAAGTCCGCCATATCATCCTCTGCACGGTTCACCTCTTTTTCGAGGGCTTCTTTTTCCTGAGCAAGTGACTTGGTTTGTTTAACCATATCCTCGTTTTCGCTTTCCAAACGCTTTTTGAGGGTAAGGTAAAAAGCTTCATTTTTTTCCAGCTTGTCCACCTTTTTAGCCAAATCTTCCGCACGCTGGGCAACGGAATCATCAATGGAAACAAATAGGCCGATCATTCCAAGTGTGCTCAAACCTGCCAGTACAAATGCTACAATGGCAACAGGACTAAGACCGGATTTTTTGACTGATGCACCCTTGAAGGCAGATTGCATACTGGAAACCTTGCTCTGCATTTGCTTAAGCGCGGCCGATTTTTGCTGATCCGCAGAGGTCGCAGACTGCAGGTGCTGCAAGGAGTCCTGCAATTCCCTCCCCATGTCTAAGACCTTTTTGTTACCATCGATCAGTCGCCCAGAAAGAATACTGGCTACATTCAGGCAAAGCTGACCTCCGGCGAATCCATTTTCCCCAATAAATTCAAGGAGTCGCTCATGGTTCATTCTCCAAAGTACGCACTCGCCCACAGCTTGAACGGTGGCCGAGGCAACTCCACCGCTAAGAAAGGCCATCTCCCCAAAAGCAGCCCCCGTACCCAAACTAGCTATCTGCTGGTTTTTACCTTGGTCATCCGCCTTGTAGATACCAACCTGACCGCTTACCACCAAGTAAAGAAACTGTTGCTCGTACCCGTCGGAAACCAGAACTTCGTCTGAAGCAAGAACCCACTCGCCCCCAAACTTGAGGGCTTCCATCTCCTGCTCACCTATATTTTCACAGAGGCCCTGTGCGGGGAGGTCATACCCGGCCTCTTGTACATCTTCACGGTAGAGCAGTTTCATACGAATAAAGAATTTAGGGAAGATTGCATTAAAAGGGCAAGTATAGAAAAACCGATTTAGGGGATCAGCTATCAATCATCCATGGCAGCACTTTCCGAATTTTTTTAGGCGCCAATAATTATATGGCCAAGCAGCAACAAAACCCGCACCAAGGGTGTAGGGAAGAACACCAAGCGTAATGGAGGGAGCCCCCATCATCCCAAAATCGGCAAGGTTCATCGCCAATTCCATTAAAATCATCGAAAGGAGACTCATACCCACTGCTGTTCTGAATGCATTTTTGGGACCCAACTGCCTCCACAAAATCAGGGTTTCGAGGGCAATGCTGGTTAGAATGCCCATCAGCATAGCTAGCCCCCAGACAAGCAACCACCTTGACTCAGGGATGAAACCCGGAGCGTAAGCACGCTCAAATATATGGATCGTGCCGAGGTCTCCCACTGCACAACCCAACAAGCACCATGCTGTATTCTTCGCTGATCTGGCCGCAATCATTCTTCTGCTAAGCAACCGCCAAATGCTGTGCTCCTAGTACCGTCTGAATTTGCTGAAATACTGCACGGACCACAGGCACTGCCACCGAATTACCAAACTGTTGAAAACAAACATTGGGACGAGGGTGCAGGATGAAAGACTCGGCAAAGCCCATCGCCCTCCGGCATTCTATCGGGTGCAACCGGCGGACTCGCTCGCCCACTAGATACAAACCCGTCTTCGCACCTGCACCTCCACCATATGCCGAAATAGTTACGGCATGTCCTTTAGGGCTGTATATTCGCTCTCCTTGCCCCCCTTTCCCTAAAGTGCCGACTCGAAGGGGGCGGTTCTGCCGTTCGCAAGTAAGATCCTCCCGGATCCGAATATCAGGGCGATCGACAATGAATTCATCAAGTCGGGAATCTCCTGCGGGAAGCAAAATATCCTCCAGTGCCACAACTCGACCACTCGGGGAGGGAAAGGAAAAATCTGAACATTTTAGATCTTCGCGAAAACAAACAAAAAAGAGCCTCTCCCTTTTTTGCGGCACGCCAAACATCGATGCATTAAGGACGGCGTGCTGAACTGAATATCCTGCTTGATTGAGTAGATTGAGGGTGACCCGCATGGTGTTTCCCTCGTCGTGCCTCAGGTAGTTGCGAACATTTTCGAGAAGTAAAACCAAGGGTTGGTGAGCCCGGGCAATCCGAATGACCTCAAAAAGTAGGGTCCCTCTGGCATCGCGAAAGCCGTGTTGGTTTCCTGAAATACTGAAGGGCTGACAGGGAAATCCACCACAGAGAATATCATGAGGTGGGACATCCCCCTCGGAAACTGCGGTCAGGTCGCCAACAGGAAGTTCTCCGTAATTCTTCTCATACACCCACTGTGCTTGGCGATCCCAGTCCGATGAAAATACACAGTTGTGCCCAAATCCCTCTAGGGCCTGCCGGAATCCTCCGATCCCACAAAATAAATCAATAAATCTCAACCTCCGTACTTGTGCATACTACCAGCCTAGCGCTTAACCCAACCAAAGGGAGTCGAAGCTCAGCGGATCGCTACACATCACAAAGATGGACGGCTTCCCTGAGCCCAAGATAGGGATCTCCAACAGGTATAAACTCTTGCCCCACAAAGCCCTCATATCCTATTTCCAGCAATGCTTCCATAATTGGAGGATAATTGAGCTCCTGTGAAGGCCCAAGTTCACCGCGACCCGGGTTTCCCGCGGTGTGAATATGCCCGATCATCTCGCCACACTGGTGAATTCTGCGAATCACATCTCCATCCATAATTTGCACATGATAGACATCGAAAAGTAATTTGACCCGCGGAGAGCCCACCGCCTTTAGAATATCTAAGCAATAGTCCACATGGTCTCCCTGATACCCCGGATGCCCTTTGTCGGGATGATCCCCCACCCGACTGTTAAGCATTTCCAAGCAAACGGTGACTCCTTTTTTCTCAGCATAGGAGGCAATTTTTTTCAATCCTTCCACACAGTTTGCGGCACCCTCCTCCTTAGAGAAGTTTTCTGAAAAGCCAGTAAATGCGATAACATTTGGACAGCCAAAATCAGCAGACTGATCAAGTGCATTTCGAGTAACTTCGAGTAACCATGGATGGTTTTCGGGGTTATTAAAGCCTTTTACAAAAGGTGGCCCTTCCACTTCGATCGGAGAAATTGCACAAGTAAGCCCATACTCCCGAAGGGTTTCCCATTGGCCGGGTCCAACCAATTCGACACTTTTGCACCCCAACTCTTTGGCCACCCGGCAGGTTTCCTCCAAAGTCCATTGGTTCGCAAAACACCAAGAAACCACAGACTGCTTAATTCTTCCTCTTAGGGGAGGTGCTTGAATACCCCGTTGCTGGGCATGAGCTTGATTGGACAGACCCCCAAGGGTAACCGCACCAGCAATCCCAGCAACCGTGTTCTTGAGCAGTCCGCGCCGGGATATCCCGACACTTGGTAAACATTCTTTCTCATTCATAACAAATCTTCTTCATTCACCATCCTGGCGCTGGCAACCATCAAAGAATCTCTAATCGGTAAAGGGATTCCTTAGCGCTTCCAAAAAACCATCGATACAAGCAAGCCGACAAAAGCACCGAGGGCATCCATCGCCACATCCCAAACTTCAGGAGATCGCCCCTTTGCCCACCAGTCCTGCCAGCACTCATCGGCAATTCCAAAGCAGGCACAAAACGCAAACAATGCCCATGGGAAACCCGCACTACCCCGACCAAAAGCACCCCAAGCTAGGATTCCCATCAGCGCATATTCGATCAGGTGCAGGACTTTATCAGACAACTCCAGGCCCGGGCCAGGAATTTCCTTGGGTGACAAACTGGAAACATAGAGTACTAGGGCACAATAGAGCACAAAACTGACTTTCCATTTTAACATATACATTTTTTCTGCAAAATCAGACTCACAAGCAAGCAAGTAAGTTAAATCTTGGAACGAAACCCTCATGTCAGGAACTTGACATTGTCGGGCGACAACACCACCTTGTACAGGTGGATTTTTTAAGCTCAATTATTGGGGTGTTTGCCCTAGGCATGGCCGCTTTATCGGCTTTTCTTTTCCGTCTCATGCTAGGCCACAAACAAGAAGCCATACAGTCACAACTGGCACTGAACACAAAGATGGAAGAATGTGCGGCCGCCCGCAAAGAGCTAGAATTAATCGCACAAAACCAGGCCCACTCATCTGCATTGGAGAAAGAGCTGAGGGAACAAATCCTCAAGTCCGAAACCGATAATGCCCGAAAAAGCTCTCAGATTGATGAGCTACACAGAAGGCTAAAGGATCAACTTATAGATCAGGAGAAGTCGGCCCTTCAGCTTCAGGAAAAGTTTGAAAACCTTGCCAACAAGATCTTTGAGCAAAAATCCGCCAAGTTTTCAGAACTCAATCAGGAGAAACTAAAGGGCGTTCTTCAACCACTCGACAAAGACATCCGTGAGTTTCGCAAAAAAGTGGAGGAAATTCATGAAAAGGACTCCCACCAGCATATAGCCCTGCGGGAATTTGTCGCTGGTCTGCAAAAGGCTCAAACCCAGTTAAGCGAAGACGCCCGCAACCTGACACAGGCCCTTAAGGGTGACTCAAAAAAACAGGGAGACTGGGGGGAATTTATTTTGGAGCTGGCCCTCGAGGCTTCCGGTCTAACCAAAGACCAGGAATTTTCCATGCAGTCCAGCTTCGATGGTAAAAGGCCGGACGCGATTATTCACCTTCCCGGAGAGAGGCAATTGATCATCGATGCCAAAGTTTCCCTCACTGCTTACGAACGTTCCATCTCCGCTGAAAATGAGGACGACCGCAAGCAGGCACGCAAGGAGCACCTCCAATCCGTGCGTAAGCACATCGATGAACTTTCCGAAAAGGACTACTCATCCATTGATGAACTGACCTGCCCAGACTTTACCCTGCTTTTCATTCCGGTGGAACCCGCATTTGGTGCGGCACTCGCAGAAGACCCCGAGCTTTATCAATATGCGTTTGACCGCAAGATCGCACTGATTACCGCATCCACACTGATGGCCACAATCAAGACGGTAGCCAATTTGTGGAAATTGGAAAAGCAGAACAAGCACGCTCAGGACATTGCCAAACGGGCGGGTTTGCTCTTCGACAAATTCACCGGCTTTCTTACCAACCTCGATGAAGTAGGAAAAAACTTAAACAAAGCTGTGGGTGCACATGAACGAGCAGTCGGTCAATTATCGACCGGCCCCGGCAACCTGATCGGACAGGCCGAAAAGCTCAAAGCTATGGGCATCCGCTCGAAAAAAGAAATCCCTGCTTCCTATCTTAAAAGTCAGGAAATTAAGCAATCTCAAGACCAGTCCGAGATTGGGTTTGATAGCGATGAAAATGAACGAGAGTCCGCATGATCCTCAAAATTTAAAAGACCCATCTTCTTTTATGTTTTTCCTTTCTTCCCACTCGCTTTGCAAAGTTTAAATCGGCAATAATGAAATGTCCGGCATTCCTATCTTTCCTGCTAACGAGTCTCTGCGTCGGATTGCCAGCAAAAGAGACCGTTGAGCCATTTGCCGAACTAGCCGCTCTAATAAAACCTTCGGTGGTTACCATTTCCACCACTGACCGCCGAGGCTCCCCATGGGGTGTAGGAACCGGATTTATCGTGGATGAAGGTGGGGTTATCGCAACAAATTTTCATGTAATCGGGGAGCACCGCGAGTTTACCGTTGAACTCGCAGATGGCACCGTCTGCACACCAACGGAAATCCTCGGCCTGGATCGTAGCAGGGACCTCGCCCTGTTTAGGATTGATCAACAAGGTCTGCCTGCACTCCCACTTGGCGACTCCTCAAAAATAAAACTAGGGCAAGAAATTCTTTCCGTAGGCAACCCTCTCGGATTTGGACTTAGCGTAAGCCGGGGTGTGATTGCTGCAGTAAGGGAACTGGAATTAGGAGACGGCCGCCCAATGGTTCAGGTGGCTATTCCTATCGAGGCCGGAAGTAGCGGTAGTCCCATCGTCAACCGCAACGGCGAAGTCCTTGCTATTTTAACCATCAAATCAGGAGGCGCGATAGGGTTTGGTGTGCCGGTTAATGCCCTTCGCGCCCTCCTTAACGACACCCAGGGAATACCCGTGGAGCAATGGTTTACCGTGGGCATGCTCGACGATGATGAATGGGAGCGCCCGCTTGGGGGCAATTGGCGTCAGCGGGCTGGAAAAATCCGTGCCTCGGGCATGGGCAACGGTTTTGGCGGTCGGATGCTTTGCCTCAGCAAGGACACTGTTTACTCACCTCCTTTCGATCTAGAAGTCGAGGTAAGATTGGAAGATGAAAGCGGAGCCGCTGGTTTGGTTTTTGCCTCAGACGGCTCAGATAAGCACTATGGCTTTTACCCCACCAATCGCTCCCTTCGGCTAACCTGCTTTAACGGGCCCCGGGTTTTTGACTGGAATATCCTTCAGACCGTCTCCTCGGCTGATTACAGCCCTAACCAGTGGAACCTCCTCACCGTGCGTTTCGAGCAGGGTGGCTTCATCCGTTGTCTAGTAAACAACCAAGTGGTCATTGAAATGGCTGACTTTACCCTCGAAGAAGGCTTGATCGGCCTCTGTAAATTTCGTGAACCCGGAGCGGAGTTTCGCAATTTCCGAATCTCTCCGAGACTAGCCCCAGGCAAAATCCCCAGTGAGGTCAGGGAAGGGGCGTTTAAGCTTTCCCAGATTCTTGAGCTTCAGCAAAGCCTATCCCCGAGCGAACTTGAGGAATTTGCAAAGCTAGGCCCTTCCGCCTATCAGGCATTGATGGAGCGGGCAACTGAACTGGAGTCCGCCACCACCCGACTGCGTGAATCTGCCGAAAAGGTTAGAATTGCCCGAATCATTCACGAGTTAACCACATCCATTCATCCCTCTTCAGACAAAGTAGCCGGCGATCTTCTTCACGCCGCCCTACTTGTTGCCAAGCTGGACAACCCCGATTTCCTGCCCAAACAGTACAAGGATCGCATCGACCGCCTAGCCCAGCGCATTGCTAGTCACTTCCCCTCCTCTGCCAATAAAATGGAAAAACTTGATATTCTCATTCATCAGTTATTTTCACAACAGGGCTACCATGGAAGCACGCTTGATTTTCACCATCGGGCTAACAGTTACCTCAACGAAGTGATTGATGACCGTGAAGGCTTGCCCATCACTCTCTGCTTGTTGCTGATTGAACTGGGTAAGCGCACCGACCTACCCATCCACGGACTAGCTACCCCCGGCCACTTTCTCGCACTCTATCAGGAACCTGGGCAGTCCCTTGAGGAATCGGTCATCATCGATGCCTTTTCAGGGCGAAGAATTTCCCGTCAACAAGCAAATGAACTCACAGGAGGCAAGTTATCGGATTCCGATTTTACTGCCGCGACCGACCTTGAAATCATCTCCCGCATCCTCCGCAACCTCATTCGCTCCGCCCAATGGGACCGGGACAGCTTAGGCATTCTCCGCTACCTCAATGCACTCCTTGCCATTAATCCTTCGGATAGCTATAATCGAACCCTACGGGCGATGACTCTCTACGGTGAAGGTCGTTTCGATGAAGCCCTGGCCGACATTACATTAATCATAGGCAACAATCGAGATGATCCCGAAAATGCTCCTCTGTTGGAAATTGAGCGTCGGTTGCTAAAGGATCATGGCCCTGGTCTCTAGGTAGTCTACACACACCTCAAACTTAGACCGTTTCTTCCCCCCATCCCATTTTTACCAGAGCCTCCCGCACTCCAGTAAGATCCTCATCCTCCAAAGCTAATTTTTTAAAACTGGGATCCCGCCTCACCGCCTCCTTGAGAAAGTCAAGGCACTCCCCAGGGCTCCCAAGTTGGCAAGCATAACAGGCAAGGTTATAGCGAATGGTAGCATCGTTATAGTGATGAACGAGGCCCTCGAGCAGGATCTTACGGGCCAACTGAATCGACTGCCCCCGGCGGGTGGCGTAGGCATCAGCTACCCACCACTCCGCATCCTCCGGAAACTCCATTCTTAAACCGTGGGCAAGGTCACGCATGTCTTCCCACTGCTCTCGGTTTTGGCGGATATTCATAAGCATAGCCCGGCGCCGTTTCCCCCATGGCAATTCTTCTGGCAACGCACTTAGCTCAATCTCTGCTTCTCTAAACATACCGAGCTCAAAATATCCACTCGCACGCGACCAATGTACCTTTGGTTTAAGCTGGTGAGGTGGTGAGGATTGTGCGTCCGAATTCAACTTCCTTCTTCCTCTTTGTTCATCACTGGAAAAAAATTATTTTTTCTTAGAGGACCACCTTGAGGCCAGCACACTACCAACCAAGCAGTGAATGATGGCACTTAGAGCACATGGAGCTGGGGTCATTGCCATTTGTGGGAAATGCTTCGCCGCCAAGGCGGTTCCTAACCCTGAGTTCTGCATCCCCACCTCAATGGAAAGTGTTTGCCTCTCAATCCGGTCTCTCCCCATCAAATACGCCCCGCCGTATCCACCTAGAAACCCTCCAAGGTGGAGCAGCAAGGTAGCGACTAGCAAAATCCAACCGTGGTCTAAAATCAAATCCCTCTTCGCCGCGAGGACAAAGCCGACTATTAAAAGAATAAAGACTACGGAAACAAGCGGAGAAAAGGAGGCGACAAAAAGAGCCGATTTGCGAAACCAAAAATTCCAGACCACGCCGACGCTCAACGGTAAAATCACCACCAGCAGAATACTTGAGAATAATGCCCACGGGTCAATCGGCACATAATGACCGGCATAATAATAGGTTAACCAAGGAGTCAGAAGTACCGCCACTAGAGTAGAGCAAAGAGTCAAACTTACCGACAAGGCTACCTTGCCTCCCGCTAGAAAGACCACCACATTGGATGCCGTCCCACCTGGACAGCTTGCCACCAGAATGAGCCCAACGGCCATCTCCGGCGGCAGAGAAAGGAACTTGCACAAAAGGGCACTCCAAGCAGGCATGATTAAAAACTGCAAACCTACACCTAGACCGATAACGTAAGGAGCCCTCCACACTCTTTTGAAATCTTCAGCTTGTAGGGTCATACCCATGCCCAGCATGATAAAGCCTAGGCCCCAGCTTATGGCATTGGCACCGTACCAAAGAAATGCGGGCGGGTACACAATTGCCAAGATGGCGACCAGAATGGACCAAATCGGGAAGCCTTGTGTCAGCCAAGAAAATACTCTCTGCATCGAGTAATTTGAGAACCGAAAAGTTTACAAAACAAAAGAAGCCAGCTTTTCAGTTACTCAACTCCCAAAACTCGACTTCACCCCATTGATGTCCCCACCCCTGAAAGCGAGGAGTGAGCCGAAAATAACGTGCACGGACGGAACGAAGATCCATCTCTACCCAGGTTCCTCTCTCACGCGAAGAAATAATATTTCCGTATCGGTTGAACAAAGAATAATCCTCTCCATTAAGGCTGACCTCCACATCAATCGACTTTAACTCATCATCCCTTGACCAAGCTTGGAAAAATAATCGAATGGCCCCAATCTTTTTCTCATTTCCCAAATCAAAAGTAAGGGAAGGGTCCTGTTGATACCAAGCCGTCCATGAAGAACGCCAGCCATCTTTAGGCAACTTGCCGTCAAGAAGGCGTTCCAGGCCGTAAAGGGCCTTATCCGTGGTGGGTAAAACGGAAGCCGAAAGATTCACCACCTCAGCAATTCTGAGTGAACGCTGAGGATCCGGATTTGGGGAAACTTGCCCACACAGGAGGGGGCCACCTACAGATACAAACAAGGCAAACTGAAATACGCGAAGAGACATCATTCCTTTTTTTCTTTTTCTTGCTCAACAGGCAAGGAAGTAAAAACGATCAACAAGATCTTTAAGTTCTGACTCAAAATGATAACCCACTTTGCCGATTGTCAACTTGACTGATATGGATCGGAGAAAAACACACCTGGGGCATCTACCTTTTCTGAAAAGATATTGATAGAAGGATGAATCACATTCCCAAGGATTCCTAAATTGCTTGTAGCACCCAGTAAAATGGCTAGCTTCATAAAAACGATGATTAGATGCCTAACCATTTTGCTTTTCATCTCCTCCATAACTATTGGAGGAATTACCAGCTTTTCCCAGGTTCACCCCAAGGAGATACTCGGCAGGAAGGTGTTCGATTCGTTTCGAAATAATGATTTCAGATCCTTTTATATGTCATCGATTTTTTCAATCGAAGAAGATGTTTTTAGAAATCTACTTTTTACTATTAAGAACGAGGGCCTCAGGCAGGAACTCTTTGTACATTACCAATCCCCCTTCCCCCCGAAATCGACTCCCCAACAAAAGTGGGAAATTGCCTTTGCACACACTTGGCGAGACCAGTGGCGTCACCTCGCACATCACTCGCCCCAGCAAGTGATGCTTCAATCTTTCTCCCCAATCCTTCAAGATGCTAAGGAAAATGGAATTCAGTGGGGAAGCACAGAACTTTTGGCCATCGAAGTTCTGTTGAATGTGAAATGGAGCAAAGGTAAATTTGAGATCGATCGAGACCCTCTGCCTGGTGAAAACCTTCTCGACTCCCATACTCTCTACCTCGACCGCAAGCTTACCTATCGGTTAAAGTTGGATAAATCGACTCACGGCAAAGCCTTGATGATTGGTTATGCCCCAGAAGATTCTGAGCAGATTTACAGTAAAGGCATACTTGGCAACGGTTCGGGCCAGGCTGATATTCTTGCCCGCTTTACCACCCAATTCCCAGATCGGCTCTATTATTTTTGCCCCGATGAAAACGCCGCAGGTGGACCAATACTGATCAAAGATTATGACTCGCCAGACAAGCCAAATCAGCGAACCAACATCTTACTGACTTTTTCCTATGGCCAACCCCATCGTGCGTATCAAATTTTAGTAAAAAATGTTTTAAACACACCATCCGGAGAAGTTTTTTGTGAACGCCCAGAGTGGCTTGGCGAAGTCCGCCTGCCCCGCGGGCTCAACTTCCCCTAAGTGGTAATGCCTTCACTGCCGGAGGACCTCGACAAGTTCTCCTTTTTTATACCTAACCGCCCTGGTTAATTTCCCTGCCTTATCCCAAGTGCGCATCATTCCATTTGGTTGGTTTTCAAACCACTGCCCTTCTTCTTTCAAGATTCCACTCGGATACCAGAAACGCTCCATCCCATCCTTCATCCCCTTCAAGAAATGAGCTTCCGCTCTAGGTCTCCCGCCCTCAAATTCCTCAACCGCCCTCCCAGTAAAAGGCTCAAACTCGACATCATAATGCCAAAGATTACTTGTTTTGTCGCGAACGAGAGAGGATCCATCGACTGTCCTTACCTTCAGACTAAGCCTCACATTTTCCCACTTCAGCACATCCACATCAGTCTCTAACTCCCGGATGCGTTCTCGTCTGGATAGTGCAGATTCTACGCGCTGCACAGAAACAGGTTCCGGTTCATCTTCCTCGCACCCGCAAACCAACAATGAGCAGATTATTACTGCGATTGTAGTAATTTTCATTCCTCACCGATAATTCTCAAACTCGAGCACCGCAAGCCGGTAAAGTCATATTTTGCGTGCTAAGTAGCTCTTTTTTATTTTCTCCTCTTTGGATACCGCCAATAAGCACCAAGCAACCAAGCAACCCCAAGTAGGGTTAGGAAACCCCAAATAAAATACTTATCCGTATTGCCATGATAAAACATCATCCCAACCAGGGATAAGCAGCAAATCCCGCAAATTAATCTAAACCAAAACCCAAACCACTTTTTCATTCAGGAGGGTTATTCAAAATTTAAATAATGACAATTTTTATCCGCTAACAAAACTGTGCTTTGAGCATTGAAAGATTTCTTTTCTGATCTCGATTAATCTCATTTAACAGAGCCTTTGCTTCTTCAATGCGAAGAATACCGACTTCTTTCACATTGTATTTTACCTTTTGAATTTAGATTTTCCAATTCTGCACAGAGGTATATTCCTTGCTACTGCACCATTTAAGAAAAATCTCCCAAACTACTTTGGTAGATTGCCTGGTAGCATATCAGATGAATGGTTGACCTCTTAAAACACATCTCTCCCGCGCTAAGGGCTATCGAATGCTCGGTATGCATGATGAATCGATGTTGGAACTAGAGGGTTCAAACGATAAGTTCTCAAAATAGTTTGAATTAAAGTCACTAGATATAATAAGTTAATCAATCGCTATGATAATTTTAAAAAAATGTCTTTTCTCTTTTTTGCTAATCTTTCTTTCAGTGTTCTTAACAAGTTGTTCACGATCACAAAATCAGTCGACACCTTCTCAGCAGATACGTTCGGGATGCAGGCACGATTTTTCGCAGTCTTCCACCTTACATAAATTAGTCATACAAAACAAAACTTTGCCTTGCTCTGTATGTAAAAGAGAGATTCCTCCTGGAACAGAATGGGTTTCTCGATGTGCTGCAGGCACAGGTCCTTCCGTGGGCATTTTCAGGGTTCGTGGTTGTGGTTATCAAAGATGTTTACCTTGCGATCTAGACGAGTTTAGAAAATCCCGTGGTAACTATTATCATGATAAGCACATTAAGCCTGTAGATGATGCCTACGCGTCAGGTCGACTTACACATAGCCAGTACAAGTTAATTCGCAGGCAAGCACTCAACCAAGTTGAGATGGAATCTGAGCAAGATTATGGGAAGTCTGGGCCCGGTTTTAATTTCGGCAGACCAAGTGGCGGCATAAGATAGAGCGATCAAGATGGATGGTTCTTTGCGGGCAGAGTTTCTTGAGGATTCTGCTTTTGATGCGGTGTGGGATAGTTTTTAGAGAAACTAAACACCTTCGGAGAGCTAGTGTAACATAAGTGCACTTCCAATCAGTAGGCGGGGATAGTCTTATTTGCCGTATTTCTTCTTGAGGGCTTTTAGTTCCTGTATGGCTGCCTCATTAGTGATTTGCTTATTTCTGTGTCTCGTAAGGACGGCATCACGTTCGCTTTCGTAAGTAAGAGTGGGCAAAGAAGGCGAAGGTGCAAAGGAGGTTGGAGATGTTGGCGAGGGCGATGATCTGAGAGATTCTC
>Ga0181589_10001498_pt1 | contig 18202 bp, 15 predicted proteins | sample 071ome_25_FD_132444 | JGI IMG/M metagenome (GOLD analysis project Ga0181589, IMG submission 132444) | Coastal salt marsh microbial communities from the Groves Creek Marsh, Skidaway Island, Georgia - 071410BT metaG (megahit assembly) | ecosystem: Environmental > Aquatic > Marine > Intertidal...
ATCTTCCAAGCGCTCGCCACCCAAGAAGGCCCGATCGCCAACTGGCAATCCCACGTTGCGGACCCGGTTCACTCCAACGTCCTCACCAACGCGGCCAAGGGCTTCGGCTTCTACTAAGCGGTTCACCGATAGTCAGTAGTTGTAGCTCTTCTTGGTTTCTTGGTATGCGACGCTTCGCTCGCTCCTCGCGACGACGTCTCACCTCAAGACATCTCTGACAACGTCCGGAATTCCGCGCGCTTTTGGAGCTTTGATCTTGTAAGATGGCAGATTTATTGCTGTTTTAATAACAAACCATTCTTCGTTTGTTACTCTCTCTGCGCCGTCCATCCCTTTACCCGTCGACGCGTCGTCCTCTCGCGGATAGAGCCCGGAGCGCGCATCCACCCATTCCGACGTTTTCAACCGCGCGAGACGTCACCCGTTGACGCGCGAACGACACTCGCGAACGACGCTCGCGAACGCGTGCGATATGCCGCGACCGAGCGCCGTGATGACGGCGGCGACGGCGACGACGGCGACGGCGACGGCGACGGCGACGCGCGCGCGACCGAGCGCCCGGGGCCTCCGGAGTGCGACGACGAGAGCGCGAGCGACGGCGAGCGCGATCGCGGGCGTGAGCGCGGAGGATGCGAGAGAGCTCGCGGCGTGGTTGTCGTACGATAAGAAGGTGGACACGAGCGCGCTGACGTTCAAGGAGGGGAAAAACGGGGAGGCGCGGGCGACGCTCGCGGCGGAGCGAGGCGCGGGGGAGCGCGTGTTGGCGATCCCGCAGGACGTGACGGTGACGTCTGTGGACGTGGGTGAGCATCCGATCGTGAGTGGATTGGCGAAGGGAAGGCCCGAGCTCGTCGGCCTGGCGCTGTGGTTGTGCGCCGAACGAATCAAGGGCGCGGCGAGCGAGTGGGCGGCGTACGTGCGGACCCTGCGTGCGAATCCCGATGCGCCGTTATTTTGGACGGAGGGTGAAGATTTCGCGCTTTTGAAGGGGTCTCCGATTGCTAGCGATGCGATCGAACGCGCTAAGAGCGCGAGAGAGGAATACGCTTCGATCGTGGAGATGATCAGGAACGACCCGCAGTCTTATCCCGCGGACGCGTACGAGTTCTTCACGGAGGAACGTTTCGTGGATGCGTTGGCGACGGTGTGCGCCAAGGCGACGTGGTTGCCCACTGCGTCGTGCTATGCCATGGTTCCACTTTTGGACATCGTCAATGTCGTTGGATCCCCCGTTCCCGGAGTGAGACCGCCGTCGGCGAATGACGGAGTTGCTCGATGCGGGCCCGCCGACTACGACATTGACACCGCCTGCGTTGTCTTGAACACCACGACCAAGGCACCGGTGAACTCGGAAGTCGTTCAAATGGATGTTCTCCAGAGGAATAACGGTGAGCTTTTCTTGAATACAGGTAAAGTTGATGAAAATCATCCCGGAGATTACTTGTACATGAAGGCTGACATACAGCCGTCGGATCGATTGTACACGGCAAAGAAGCAAGTCTTGGAGGGCATGGGTTTTACGGCTGAGAACCAGTATTTCCCGGTGTACGATGATCGCATGCCGACGCAGTTATACTCGTATCTTCGTTTCTCTCGCGTCCAGGATCCGGGAGAAATGATGGCCGTCTCATTTGAGGAAGACAAAATCGTCTCAGTGATGAACGAGTACGAAATTCTTCAGCTTCTGATGGGTGACTGCAGAGAGTTGATGGCCGAGTACGATACGAACGAAGAGGACGAAGTCAACCTCCTGAAACTCTCCGATCAAATGCGGGTTCGAGAGATTGAAGCGGCAAAGCTCCGTTTTTCAGAGAAGAAGCTCATCGGATCCACCATGAACGCAGTTCGCAAGCGCCTAGCTCCCATTCGCGGCATTCCGACAAAGCAGGGTATGGAAGACCCCAATCAGGATCTTTTAGATATTTTTAGCGCTATCGAGAGCATTCCAAACAAGCCTAGAGAGATGATGGAGGACTTCAAGAAATGGGCGCGCGGGGACTACGAAAACGAGATTCCCAAGGGACCCGGAGGATGTGGATGAGTCGATGCGATATTTTAGTTCATCTTGCTTGCAGTGACCTAATTCACTCCTAACTACGTTTAACTTTCTTCCTCTTCGTCTTCGCTCTCGTCTTCGCTCTCGTCATCATCACTGCTCTTATCGTATATTTGCTCCAGCGCGTTGACGATGTCGCCATTCGTTTCGACCAAGAAGAACAAGTCATTCAAGAGGGATGCCTGCGTCTCCTCTTCTGTTTCGTACTCACGCACCGGAAGTTCCTCTAATTGGACAGTGTCGGTTATTTCTAGATCGAAATACGCCTGTTTTAGTGCGTTCAATTCATCTTCACTGACCACGGACGTAACCATTCCTGGCGTGAGAGCTCCGAGTCTACCGCACCGACCGGCGCGGTGGAGATAACTGCTCGTGGAAGGCGCGTCTAAACTATAAATATGCTGAATATTTGGCATGTCTAAACCTCGTTCACTCTCCGACGTGCAAACGAGGATGCTGGCTTTGTTGTTTTTGAAATCTTCAACCGTTCTCAAAGCTTCTGTGCCTTCCGGAAGAAGCATGAGCAGTTTATGGTCGCCCCAGAGAGCTTTCCGGACTGGGCCCGCGGTGACTCTTGCCGCTTCACTGTTGGGGACGAAGATGAACGTGCGCGGAGGCGGTGCGTCTTCACCCGCTTCTTCGAGATCCTTGCGAAGCTGTCTTGTGAGAGCGATGAGCTTTCGAGACCGATCCTTGACGACGATGTATCTGTGCGAAATTCCGGGAGGCACTCTCAATCCTCCTCCCGTCGTGATCCAAATGGGCTCCTTCATCAAGTTTTTACTCCTACAGTGTTCGACGATATCTTTGGAGATACCCACGCCGCTGAGACAGATGCACCTATCCTCCATCACCGGCTCGTAGGGGGACGGCTTGAGTAAAACTTCCATGGCTTCCCGATGCTTCTGAAACAACACGTCAACTTCATCCGCGACGATGAACTGCGCCAGGTCGACCTCTAAATCACCTTGAAGCTTTAAATCCTTTAGCTCTTCCGGTGTACCCACGACGATTTCCGCCAGATTAATGTCGGGATCGGGATTGAGGACGTGCTTCTCGAAATCAAACACACCCTTTACTTTCACGCCTCTGGGACCGATGTACCTAAACATGTTCCCTGCGTCACCCGGACGCTGCTTGCTCACGTTCCCGCCGAGAATCCGCCAAATCAACATTGAATTCTGGACCACCAACTCTCTCGTCGGCACGATGACGAGCAACTGCAGCATACCTCGTCCGACGTAGTTGAGCCCGTCCAGACTCGGCATCAAGTACGCCAGCGTCTTCCCGCTTCCCGTCTGACTCGATACCACTATATCGTTCACGTTCATCATCGCCAGCGACGCTCGCCTCTGAATCGCCGTTGGGTACCTAAATCCAAGATCCTCCGCTCGAGATGCGATCCAATTCGCCATACCCAGCGACCGCCAGTCGAGCAGCTGCTCCCTCGGGTCTGTTATCCCTTGTAAACGCTTGAGCTTCTCCGACGCGCGTTGCGCCAGGGCGTAGTCCTCCTCGAATATCGCCTTATTCAGCGCGGTCGTGAGAAGATTTTCATCCTCCGTGCCGTCGACGTCGAAACCGTCCAGGAGGGACTCGTCGCCGACGCCGTCGCCATCGGTGCCGTCGTCGCCGCCAAAGGGCGCCGGGGAAGAAAACGTCGAGCGCACGCGAGACGGATGACGACGACGACGACGACGACGAGGACGACCCGTGCGTAGAGATTCCTCAGTTCGAGCCCGCGGGTGCGCCCCGGGCGCGCGCGCGGGCGCGAGACGCGCGAGCATATCGAACGCGCGCGTCCAGAGATGAGTGGGCGAGCGGGTGCGGAGCACCTCGCCTTTCACCTCGTCGCCGAACCACCTCTCGACCGTGCGATTCGTGTCGGGATCGGTCCGGGCGATGCGTCGGTCACGCGGTGCGAATCGATCGATCGGGTGGGGACATCGATCGATCGATCGATCGATCCTCGTGCACCAGCGATGGATCGACGCACGTCGACGGATCGATGCATGCGTCGACATCGATGCATGAATCCCATCGATCGATCTTTATTCTATCGGTAGGTTTGACCGATAGATCGGGATCGAAGCGGGGTGGTGTTCCGATTGAATCGAACCTTTTATCGGTCAAACCAGATCGGTGAATGAATGAATGAATGAATGAATGAATGAATGAATGAATGAATGAATGAATAAGGCCGAAGTGTCTCGATCGGCATGTTTGATCGATCGATCGATCAAATTCGATGGAGTCTGGGATAGAATTGACTGATCGATCGAGCCTAAGCCGATCGATCGATCGATCAACGGGTGAACTCTCGTTTTTGAACCCTAGCCCACCCCTCCGATGCACGCGCGCTTCTTTCAATGGTTTCGTGATCGATCGATGGATTAGTCGAGTCGGTTTCAATCGATCGATCGACTCTGACTTGAACGGGAAAACGCGAAGGGTGAAAGCAACCGAGTCATAAACGTCGACGCCACGCGGTATGCTCGCGTCGTCACCGCTCGTCGTCGCGCAAGGGGGCGCGCGAGAGTGTTTTCGATCGCCTGCGGGTAGGCGAAGTGTGGACGCAGACCTGCGAACGCGCGTGGGGCGGGATGAGTGGTCGCTAAATCGGGTCGCATTCGTGTCGAGGGAATCTGAATCAGGAAAATCGCGATGTCGCATCGTCGCGCGCGCCTTTGACGGCACTAGTGCGATCGCAGGTTTACAGTCATTCCTCATGAACCCCTCACCGGGCTTGAAGCCCGCAGTTTTGGCGAACACCGCCGTGTTCACGAGTGGTTTCGGCGTCCTGCGACTCGGCTTGACGCTCGCCGGCATCGTTCACTCTTGGTTCCTCGGAACGGTGCGTGAGAGCGCTCGAGTCGCGTGTGAGCTGCTTCGATAATTTATTTTGCGCCCCGAATCGTCGCGTATGAGGCTGGGATATGACGACAAACGACAGATACTTCCGAGCGCGCGCAACGCGTGGCGACCGACGTCATCGCAGCGAGGGCCGCTCCGTGAGCGAGTAACGACACATAAGTTTTCAATCCGATCCCACCAATCGCGCGTTCATTGATGAATCACGACTTTAGACGTGAATGACTCGACTCGACTGACGAACCGAATCCCCCGTCCGCAGGTTGTCATGAGCGCGTTCGGAGTGGGTGGGTATGCTCTGGTGTGCGTGTACTTCATCGTCGGTAGCGCGGTGACCAAGGTCAAGATGAAACAGAAACAGGAGGAGGGCATCGCCGAAGCTCGGGGTGGATTACGAGGTCCTGAGAGTGTGTGGGGAAGCGGTACGGCTGGGATACTGTGCGCGTTGGCGGTCATCACTGGGTGCACGCCCGTCCCCGATCACCTCTGGCGTCTCGGATTTGTGGCGAGTTTTTGCAGCAAGCTCAGCGACACGACGGCGAGTGAAATCGGGAAGGCGTACGGGAAAACGACGTTCATGAGCACTCCACCGTTCAAACTCGTCCCGCGCGGTACAGAAGGGGCGGTAAGCGCGGAAGGGACGGTCGCTGGAATAGTCATCTCCACATTGTTTGCGTTGTTAGCGGCTTCCATCGGTCAGCTCGCCGGTTTCATGGAGGTCGGAGTGTGCGTTCTCGCCGCATTCGTCGCGACTTCGTTCGAGAGCATGCTGGGAGCCGTGGTGCAAGGGAAAAAAGGGTTCGATTGGCTGACAAACGATGTCGTCAACGGAATTCAGATCACTCTTGCCTCCATCGTCGCGGTGGTTCTTGGGCACGCGATTACGATATAGTGCATAGACGACTTTGTAAAATTACAACTTGGACTTAATTTTCGTGTCGAGTGGACCTTGCGCGAGACTTCTCCCTTGAATCGCGCAATTTTCCAGATACGGGCACGGTTGATACAACCCCCCGTACCGGGTCGCCCAGGCTCTGAGCTTGTTGGCGATGACCGCCGGACCGATAGAATCGCCCCAGTGCACGATTCCGCCACGGAACGCCGGGAAACCCATACCCAGGATGGACGCCGTGTCGATGTCCCCAGCCTTGACCACGATGCCTTCATCCAAAACTCGACAGGCTTCATTCACCACGGGGAAGAAGATCATCTCGGCGATGTCTTGCGGAGAGAGACCCGTGGGAACGCTGGAGCCGTCGAGCGGAAGGTTTGAAGCCGCGCGAGATGCCGCGACGAGTGCTTGGACACCTTCAGGATCAGGCGTTGCCTTGCGCTTTTTGTCGTATTTGTAAAAGCCTGCCCCAGTTTTTTCCCCGAGTCTTTTACTCGCAAGAAGAGACGGAATGAGCGGAGATCTGTAGACCCGGTCAGGGAAATCGTCGATGAAATTCTGTCCGACGTGAACACCCACATCGTGTCCGACCAAATCACCAAGACGGAACGGACCCATGGGCATTCCGAACATCATGATGGCACGATCGATCGCGTACGGATCGCAACCGATGTCAACCAAGGCTGTCGCACTCATTGTGTACGGGAAGAAGACCCGATTCACTGCAAAACCGGTGCAGTTGCCGACGACGACTGGAGTTTTCTTAATTTGCTTACTCAATCCCAGCGTATCCACCAAAATTTGGGGTGGTGTGGCGTCTGTGCGAATAATCTCGAAAAGCTGCATGACGTGCGCGGGAGAGAAGAAGTGAGCACCGACGATGCGCTCGGGATTCTTCATCTTTGCTCCAATTTTCGTAATGTCAATGGTGCTCGTATTCGTGCTAAGAATGCAGTCGGGCTTGCAGATTCTCTCCAATTCGCAAAAAATCTTTTGTTTGAGTCCAAGATTTTCGATAACAGCTTCGATTATCATGTCACACTGGCGGAAGTCTTCATCATTGAGAGTCGGGGTGACGAGAGACATGAGTTGACGAGCCTTATCTTCCGTCATTCGTCCCTTTCGAACCATACTCCCCAGGTTGGCCTGGATGCGCCCGACGCCGGCATCCAAGAACTCCTTCTTGATCTCTTTAAGAACCACTCTGATTCCAGCGAGTAAGCACGCCGTGGCGATGCCACTTCCCATGAGACCTCCTCCGACTACACCGACGGATTTCATCTGGCGAGGTTTGAGACCGACGTCGGTGATTCCTGGGACTACATTCGTAGCGCGCTGCGCGAAAAAGAAATGTACCAAACCCTTAGCGGCCGGAGAAGACACCGCCTTCTTGAAATTCTCCGCTTCGCGTTTCAAGCCTTCCTCTGGACCTTGAGACAATCCCACCGAGACGGCGTCAACGCAAAGCGCGACGTGGGGCATCACCGACTGCACCCTCTTTGCCTTCTTCAAGGCCTCTTTCAGAATCGCCTCCGTGATCTTCGGATCGCCCGGTAACTTATCTTTACGATACATCGACATCTCGCGCTTCACGGAACCGCTCGCGATCGCCTTGGCCAGGGTCGAAGCCTCCGCCACGACTCTCGACGGGTCCGCAATCTTATCGATCAAACCTAGCTTCAGAGCCTCCTCCGCCTTGATCGACTTACTCTTCAGCATCATTTCCAACGATTTCTCCAATCCCACCAACCTCGGAAGCCGCTGTGTGCCTCCGAATCCCGGAATGACGCCCAACTGCAGTTCCGGAAGTCCCAGCTGCGCCCTCGGCGTCGCCACCCTCGCGTTGCAAGACATGGCCACCTCCAATCCTCCGCCCAGCGCCAAGTTTTCGATCGCCGCCACGCACGGCTTGCTCCCACCCTCCGCGTATCGACACAGAATCGCGTTGAAATCTCCCACATCGCTCGAGGGTTGTCCTTGCGTTGACTTTTTCAACTGCGAGATGTCGAAACCGCCGCTGAATTTACCGCCGGCGCCGTGAATGACGATCGCGCGTACTCCCGCGTTCGCCTGAGCGTCTTTGAGCGCGCGCTCGAGTCCCTCGAGGACGGGGATTGCCAGCGCGTTCACCGGCGGGTTGGCGAGCGTGATCACCGCCACGCCGTCCGCGATCGCCGTCGTGACCGGCGGCATAATTCGAGGTACAGAATCCTACGTCGATTAGTGGTCTCTCTCTCGCGTCGACGGCGCTCTCTCGCGCGTTCGAGCGTTCTGTACACGGGAAACGCGTATTTCGTTCGCGTGCGGGTGTCGAACACCGTGCGCCGAGGCGAAGAGTGACAACGGGATGGGGACGCAAGTCGAGGGCGCCGCGACAGTTACGAGGCGAAAGACGACGCAACTCGACGAGACGGGATCGAGCGACGAGAGGACGAGGAAAGGCGCCGCGTGGTCTCGAGATTTGGCTATGACAAACACCGTGGGCATATCGTCGAGAAGGAGATCGAAGACGACGAACGGCGAGGCAAATGTATTCACGGTTGTCCATAGACGGCGCTGGCGGGCGCATTCTCGATGTCGAACAATTCGGTATCCTTCTTCTTGAGCGCTTGGACCAAACCTTTTTCTTTAAACGAGCCGATCGCGCGTGATTGATCTCGCGTACTTTCGCGCTCGTATCGCTCGTTGTCCACGAGACGACGTCTGAGGGCGCGTCTGACGTAGAGTGTGACGGCGCTGATAAGAATACCCATGGCGCAAATGGCTGGACAAATGTACGTCCAAGTCGCGACGAGAAGCTCGATGTGGGTCACGGTGTCCTTGATGGACTCGTAAAACGCGTCGTCCATGTCGTACTCGAGACTTGTCCACGATATCGGGACATAAACGTCGTCGCCGGGGGATGCACCTGACCAAAGCGTCGTGAAGAAGACGTCGGTGGGTTCAATCTTGAAATTTTGTTGAATCGGCACTCGCATTCCGAACGTGTTCCCGCTTGGTCGATAAATCATGAACAGTGCGTCGTGTTTGGTCGCGTTCGGACTGAACGCAGATGTCGGCGAGGTATGGTCCACGTATCCGCCAAAGACGCGAGGGTCAGCACGATACCCGTGAGGAAGTGTGTAGACGCTCGGGACAAGATCAAATCCACTCACGTTGAACGTGCCGTGATACTTTGTGTTTCGACCGCACGCCGTCTGATTGACCGGACAAGCAACGAACTCCTCGTGGGCGATCCCGTATGTTTCTACGGAAACTTTGGTATTCTTCTCCACCGTTCGACCTTGACGATGTCGGAGGGTCAAGGAACGCTTGAGATCCAAACCCATGCCAAAATCTGCCCACGCCGAGACGTCGACGAGCTCACCGCTTCTTTTGATTTCATGGTACTGACCAGAAGCGATGTCTTTCCCTCGAACGCGCTCGATGTGGGATGTGTGGGGATAGACGATGGGACCGACGCCGTCGGAACGACGCACGATGTTCGTCGCGTTCTCCGGCGAACCTATCCCGGTGGCCATGCGATACGGAGTCGATCCATACGCGTGAGCCCACGTCGAGGTATCCGTCACGTTCCATGGCACGTGATCCTCGTCGATCGTGCTCGCTTTACGAATCTTCGTGACTGATCGAATGTATCTCTGAGGGTCGTCCGCTGGAAAGAGAGGGGACACCGCGGGATCGTAATATCCAAAGATCCAATCTTCGACGGTTCTCTTGATTAAGATTCCACTTGATTGCGGGCCGAGACTGGGACCCAACATTTGCGCGAACGCGTCTACTCCGTACGTTGTCATGAGGTGACTGAGATAGCCTTTCCAGAGCTGGGCTTGGAACACCGGAATCGTAAATGTCGACGCCAACGTCGCCGGGTCCGTCGTCAACATTCCCGCCGCCGTCATGCCCGTGGGATCGCTCGTCATCACGGCGTATATGCTGTTTGACAGCGGCGCACCAATGGACACCGTCGCCACCGGCTGAGACGCCTCCACAGCGGCCCAGATCGCGTATTCAGGGACGTGTTGAAATGCGGTGAGGAACTCTGCGGGAACTCCAAAGTTGCCGAGCTGCGTCACTGAAATCCCACCGAGAGGACTCGCGGTGAATATTTGCTCCACAGCGAGCGCGCGCAACGAGTCCTCGCCTCCCTGTGCGGCGACGACGAGGTTTGGAAACGCAGCGCCGATCGTCGGATCACTCGCGAGGCCTCCGAAGAGTTGCGTGATCCCGTCGACGAGAGCTGCAATGGTTCGTGGAAGCGCCGTGGCGAGAATGTTCGTCTCGCTACCAGCTGTTCGAACCATGCCGATGTACGCCAGGTTAAAAGAAACAATCTACGAGGACCAACGGTCAGTTGCATCGAATCGACGGTCGATTTTCGAAGACGTACCTCATCGGTGAGGGCGCACCCGTCGCACGAGCTCTCGGCGTCTGCGTCCGCGTAGAGGGTGGAGACGAAAGAAACCTCTGTGTCGTCGTTCGAAAACGTAATGTTTTGACGTTTATTGATCGTATTCTTAAGAACGTATGGTCCAATCTCCCTGAGCGCGGGACCGTGGGTCCCCATGAGGACTTCAGACGGGTTGGTGACGTTCCAGAAATAAATACGAGCCTCGAGGTTGTTCTCGCACCTCGTCGTGCTTGTCACCCAACATTTATCCCCTTTATCAATCTTATAATCTGTGATCGGACGCAGAGCCGGAACGTAGACAAAAGCGAGGGGTAAACTGACGATCAAGAGCAGGGTTGACGCGGCGAAGAGAACCTAAGAGAGAGATTGAGTGCCAACGTTATTCACAGTCAACGAGGATGGTTTCGAATGAGGAACACTCACGTGGTAAAAGTAATTCTTTGTGCTCGAGTCCAAGCCACCGTACGTTCTCAGAACTCTCGTCGGACCGGTGCTCTTTTCATCGACTTCGATTTCGTGAAGAGTATCGTATTCTCTCGACATCGTGGTGAGAAGTGGAGCGAGTCGAGACGCGTTCTATTCTTGGTTCTCTCGTCGTCAACTTCAACGTGCTCGTGTTTGTTTACATTTCTAAAAGAATCATCGAGTTTAATCCTGCTTTTCGTCGGGTTTGGCCCAATACTTGGGCGTGTCTAAGTCCGTGAGTAATCCCCATCCGTACAACAACGCCAAAAGCGCTCCCCAAATCATGATGATGCCCATCACGAGGGTGGCTTGGGTCTCGCACAAGAGGCCGCACTCCGGCGCCTCTGACGCTTCCAAAGCCAGCAACGCGCGACCCGTCTGGCTATTCTTCTCATCACCGCACGAAGCTCCATCTGCTTCTGGGTCCTTGCCGTAAAAAACACCGACGGCGCGCACGTTCTCGCGCTCGATCGCGTCCAAACCGTCCGCAAACGTCTCCCCGGCGGCTCTGGCGCTCGCCGACGCTTCCTCGCACGCGATCACGACGGCGCGCATCTTCCCCTCCGGCGCCTCCCGCCGAGCGTCAAAGTACGACCTTAATGGATCGATCGCCACCATCACCTCTCGCTCGTCCTCCGACGAGGACGAGCCACACCCTGTGGAGAGAAACGTTCGGCGACTCCCGGCGTCGGCGATCGCGCCTTGGACCGCGTCCCCCCCTCCCTCGCGCGCGTTCGGCGCGAACGTGCCCACTCGCTCGTCACCCACCGCACCACGTGCGCTCTTTTCACCGCTCTTGCGTCCGCGCACGCGACGTAAGACATCACCTCGCACGTCGGCGCGTTGACTCTGATACACAAAGACGAGCTCAAAGTCGTCCCCGTCTCTCTCCATGGCCGCGCCGTCGCTCGCGCCTTCTCTTCCACCCGGCGCCACGCGCAGCGACGCACCAAGTGGTCGAGCCGCGTTCAGCGCGGTGGAGATCACCTCTTCCGGCGCCACGGGCGCGTACGTCGTCTCAAATCCGCGTCCCGCTCGATGCGAAACAAATCCGAGATCTCCCGGCGTCTCAACGCGCACGAGCGCGCCCTCGCACGCGCCGATCGCCCCGATCGCGACGAGGGCGACGCCGATCGCGCGCCCGCGTCGTCCGCCGCTCGTCGACGCGCGAGGTGTCATCGTCGGTCGGTTCGTTCGTCCGCGGACTGGCGTCGCGCCGCAGAGCGCGGTGGGAGTGGACGACATGGTTCTCGCCGTCGGCGCCTCGGCGCGCGTCGCGATGGCGTCCTCGACGGAACCGAGAGAGGACTCTCGCGCGCGCAGGCTCCTGGGACGTCCGAGCGCGGACGCGCTCGCGCGCTTGCCCATTCTGTGCGCGCACTGCGACGCCGTCTTCACGCCCGATGCGTTGGATTACGGCGCCATCGCCTCGCGGTTCGCCGAGCGAAACGCGGTGTTGAGAGAAAAGTTCGTGCCGCTGTCTCGTGACGACGAGACGAACGAGTTTTTACTTCGGAGTCGTCGTCGAGGGGAGTTGGAGAATCGTCGGCTCGCGGCGGCGTGCACCGAGCTCCGAAAGACGATGTCGCTCACGGAGGCGAACGCGCGTTTAGGGCGAGGGGCCATGCACGTGCTCTCGAGCGCACAGGCTGAGGCGGTGTTGGCGAGCTGTGGGGAGAGTTTGGGAAGGAGCTGGTTTCTGGACGTCGGCGCCGGTTGCGGCGAGGTGACGGAGACGCTGGCGAGAGGTTTTGAGAAGACGTGCGCCACGGAGAGCTCGAGCGGGATGGCGGCGAGATTGCGCGAGCGTGGATTTAACGTCGTCTTAGAGAGCGACTCCATCGAGACCGTCGTGGATGACGTGCGAAAGCTCGGGGAGGATTTAGATGAGGACGGTTTCGACGTCGTCGCGGCGTTAAACTTGTGCGACAGAATAGACACCCCGATCACGCTCATGTCCCAACTGAGACGAGCGTTGAAACCGGAGACCGGGATATTGATATTAGCCATAGTCGTCCCGTTCAGACCGTTCGTCGAGGGGGCGGACGGGACGCGAACGAAACCCAGTGAGGTCGTGGAGGCCCCGAGCTCGGGATCGTGGGAAGCCGGCGTCGAGGCGTTGTGGGAGAATTTGATCGCACCCGCGGGATTTGAGCTCGTTCGTCTGTCTCGCGTGCCGTATATATCGGAGGGTGATCACAAATTCGGCGCGTACGTCCTCGACGACGCTATTTTCGTGCTCAGAGCCCCTCCTTTGTAGTCTTCGCGTTGTAGTCTCAACAACCGACGCGCACCCACCACACTTGTTCGCGCGCGTCGAGTCCTTCGTCATGTCAGCGGCCGCGCAGAGGTCGACGCCGACCTCGACCGCCCCCGTGAGGTCCACGGCGGAGATTCGCGCCCTCGTGCGTCGACAAAAGGTTGACCAACGAGCGACGCTCGACATTTACTTCCGAACGGCCGAGCACGTTTACGTACAGGTACGCGCGGAGAGCGACGCGCACGGGGACGATCGCGAGTCCATCATCGCCTTGACGATCGTTCTGCGCGCGCGGTTGCGTCGGTTCACGCGCGCGCGGGCGAGCGTGCGGTGAATCGCACGAGTCTAAGATTATTCGACGGCGACTGGGCGCGTTGACCACCGGGCCGCGTATCGTCGCATCTCGCGCGCGCGAGACGTCGACGCGACGTTTGGAAGGATGCGTATTGACTATTCTCGTTCTCGTCGGCGAATCGCAGGTCAAGGTGTACAGAAGCGAGGGAAACATTCCCCAGTTGTATCGACTGTTGTACGCGTACGTCTCGGTGGTGTTGGACACCATGGCAGAACACGCGGATTGGAACGATCAGAGGTACGCAGAGCGAGTGAGACGAGAGAAAAAACGCGTGGAAGAGGCGTTGTTGGAGTTGGAAGTGCTCCAGCCGGTGATCGACGCAGAGGCAGAGGTGTGGCGTCGATCGGCGCCGGCGGGGAGACCACCGCCGGTGGCGCGTGCTGACAGAGCTGAGACCGGACCGGATGGGGGTTTGGGAGGCGTCGAGAGAGGGATAGAAAGGGTAGCGTTAGCGGAGAAGCAAAAGAAGACGTCATCGTCGACGGCGTCGACGGTGAACGGAGAGGTGGTGTCGAAACACTCGATGTTTGAGACAAAGTTGCCGACGGCGAGTCAGACTAGCGCTGGTGCTCGAAACGCGGCGGCGCATCCGACGGGCCGTGCGACGACGGCCCTCGTCGATCGCGACAAGAGCGCGAACAGAGGAAGTAGTGTTCCATCCGTGAAGTCGCCGTCGGGCGAGGCGAGACACGCGCACTCGCTCTTACCGCCGCCGCCTCCCGCGCCGCCCGCGCTGGGAGGCGACGAGTCGAATTTCTCTCAGAGCATTCTGTACAACGCGGCGAGCGTCGACTTTCAACCGAAAGTCATAGTTCAGGTTCCGACCACGGACGAGGCCGCGACTGATCACACGCGTCTGGACACGAGGCTCAAACTCTACAATCTGCGAGAAAAAGTCGTTCGAGGGGACGGCAACTGTCAGTTCAGAGCCGTCGCCGACCAACTATTTCGAGATCAAGAGCGTCACGCCGAGTGTCGAAACGTCGTCATCAACCAACTTCGCCGCTCTTCCGAGGACTACGCCCCGTACGTCCCCGAAAACTTCGACGATTACGTCCGAGCCATGCGTGAGGACGCCGCCTGGGGTGATCACGTCACCCTCCAAGCCGCCGCCGACGCCTACGGCGTTCGCATGTGCGTCATCTCCTCGTACAAGGACAACTTTCTCGTCGAGATCCAGCCAAAGGTTCAGCGCAGCTCCAGGGTGTGTTGGATCAGTTTCTGGGCCGAGGTTCACTACAACTCCGTGTATCCGCTGTAATCTACCGTACACCGAGATGGATGGAACGTACATCTCATCTCCCGGCGGGTGAAAATCCGGCGACCGACCGACCGCCCAACCGACCGACCGAACGTCCCCCCGCGCGTCCGCAGACGGTCGCGCGTCGTCGCGTGGAACGCGAGCGCGCGCGACGAACATGTCGAGCGATGAAGTGTGTCGGTTCTTTCTCTCCGGGGCGTGTCGAAACGGCGCCGCGTGTCGCTTCGCGCACCCGGGGACGATGACGACGTCATCGGTGCCCGCGACGTCGTCGTCGGCGACGACGAGAGAGATGTGTAAGTTCTACGCCAGCGCGAGCGGGTGCACGTACGGCGATCGATGTCGGTACTCGCACGGAGACGCGCGGTCGGGAGATCGAGGGAGCGTCGGCGTCGGTGGCGGGATGAGCGCCGGGGCGACGGCGTTTCGGCCCGACGGGGGAGGCGCGTGGACGAACGGACCGCCGACGCACGTCGGAGGCGGGCAAGAGGACGTCGTGGAGGAAGAGTGGGGGTACGTGGATGAGTTCGGGAACTGGGTGGCGTTCGCGGACGAGTGCGACGAGGGGGCGAATGAATTTCTCGCCGCGCAACTGCCCGACGAGGACGAGTTTTTGGGCATGACGAGCGAAGGGCCGACCGGGGATGACTCTTGGGGGTATTTCGACGAAAAGGGCAACTGGGTGTCTCTGGAAGGTGATGCGAGCGCGTACCTGGCGACGCAGGAAGACATGGTGAGATGATTTTACAGCGCGAGCGCTACGCTCTTGACCGAATGAATTCTTTTCTTGTTTCGATTTCTCATTCTGGGAGTCGTGTACATTATTTATTTCGCACCGCTTGTAATGAATTCAACGATATGCTGATGAAATGAACTGACAAATGTATTGTTTTCGTCGCTGCGTAGGTTCGAGAAGAAGAGGCGGGTGGTTCGCCGTGCGAGGCAGATGTGGTGGGCGATGAAGCCTCGGGAGAGGCAGCTCCCGCCGAGAACGACGAGGACGAGCGATACGCAGCCTCGGCCAGTCTTGAGTGCACGGTGTGTCTTGAAGTGGTTTTGAGTAAGCCTCGTCTTGCAGATCGTCGATTCGGACTTCTCAACGCGTGTGATCACTGCTTTTGTTTGAACTGCATACGAGGCTGGCGTCAAGGTGGAGTTCAGCGAGGGACGGAGGCTTCCGCATCCTCGAACGAACAGGCGCGAATGTGTCCAATCTGTCGTGTGAATTCGCACTTCATCACACCAACCACGATCTGGCCGAGGAATGAGGAAGAGAAGGCGGCGACGATTGACGCCTACGTGGGTAGGATGTCAAAAATCCCGTGTAAACACTTTGATGGGGGCGACGGAACGTGCCCGTTCGGTACTTCGTGCCACTACGAACACAGATACAGAGCGACGGGTGAGCTCGAAGACGTTCAAATTCGCAAGAGCACGGCCTCGGACGGGAGTTTGAACATCCTCACGCCCGTTCGTCTCAGTGATTTTCTCAGTACGTCGCGTAGACTTAGATGAGCCAGCGAAGGATTTTGTAGTGATAAAAGTGATTTCATAAAAAATGACTTGGATGTGGAATACAACGCAAAGCGGGCTACAATGTTGCCTAAGGGTCATATGAGAGGTTCGGGCCGAGCCAACGCTCGACCTCCTTGAGTTCCATCTTTTTGCGTTGGGCGTACTCTGTGATTTGGTCAGAGGTCACCTTGCCAACGTTAAAGTATTCAGAGCAGGCACCCGCAAAGTAGAGGCCGGAGACGGACGCGGACGGAAGCATGGCGAAAGTCTCGGTGAGCTCAACGCCGATTTCTTCCTTGACGTTCATCAAGTCCCACATGGTGGCCTTCTCTGTGTGGTCCGGTTGAGACGGGTAGCCCGGAGCCGGACGAATACCTTGGTACTTGACCTTGAGCAAATCGTCGCACGTGAAGGATTCATCCTTGGCGTAACCCCAGTGATCCTTACGAACTTGCTCGTGAAGCAACTCAGCAAACGCTTCGGCGAGACGATCGGCCAAGGCTTCAGCCATGATGTACGAGTAGTCGTCATTCGCAGCCTTGTACTCGGCGGTGAGCTCATCGAGACCGAAGCCCGCGGAGCACACGAACATACCGAGGTAATCCTTCACCCCGCTTTCCTTCGGCGCGATGAAGTCACTGAGCGCCATGTAAGGGTCATCCGTATCCTTCTCAGCTTGCTGACGAAGGGTGTAAAAGGTGTGTTGGGACGTGGTTCTCGACTCATCCGTGTACACCACAATGTCGTCACCGACAGAGTTCGCCGGGTAAAAACCAAAAATACCCTTCAACTTGAGTCTGTTGTTTTGCTTGATCTTGTCAATCATCGCGTTCGCTTCATCGAAGAGCTTCTTCGCTTCGGCGCCGACAGAAGCGTCGTTGAAAATCTTCGGGTAGCCACGGTTCGGGTAGCGACCGCGCAGCTGCCACACTTGGAAGAACGGATTCCAGTCGATGTAAGGGAGAACGTCATCGATCGAAACCTCGATCGCCTTCGCACCGCAGAACTTCGGCGTCACCGGAATGTTCGGGGCGACAGAGAAGTCCACGGGGGTTGCCGTGGCTCTTGCCTTATCCAAAGAGAGGTACTTGCGGTCTTCCAAGCCAGCGTAGAACTCTTCGCGCATCTCGGCGTAGGTTTCATTGATGTCATCCATGAAATCGCTGTTCTTCTTCTCGTCCAACAAGGTTTGCGCGACGGGAACGGCGCGAGACGCGTCAAGGACGTGAATAACGCCGCCGGAGTAGTTCGGAGCGAGCTTCACAGCCGTGTGCATCTTGGAAGTGGTCGCACCACCGATGAGAAGCGGAATCTTCATGCCTGCCTTTTCCATTTCTTTCGCAACAGTCACCATTTCGTCCAAGGACGGGGTGATCAAACCGGAAAGACCCAAGATGTCCGCCTTGCTCTCCTTGACCGCGTTTAAGATGTTTTCACACGGGCACATGACGCCGATGTCAACAACCTTGAAGTTGTTGCAACCCAACACGACGGCGACAATGTTCTTACCGATATCGTGCACGTCACCCTTCACGGTGGCAATCAAGAAGGTACCGGCGGTGGACGCTTCCGTGCTCCCAGTGGCAGCCTTTTCAGCATCCATGAACGGGATGAGGTGACCAACCGCCTTCTTCATCACACGGGCAGATTTGATCACTTGCGGCAAGAACATCTTACCGGCACCGAAGAGATCACCGACAACGTTCATACCGTCCATGAGAGGACCTTCAATCACTTCCAAGCACGAAGCGTACTTGCCGCTGGTACGGCATTCTTCCGTATCAGCGATGCAGAACTCGTCGATACCCTTGATGAGGGCATATTCGAGACGCTTCTCGCAGGGTTGGTTGCGCCATTCCTTGCCAGAACCGGCCGCCTTAACGGCCCCGCCGCCACTGGCACCCTTCTTACGAAGATTGCACGGTGTGGACTTCGGGTCGAGGGTAGCGGCGAACTCGAGCATGCGTTCGGTTGCGTTCGTGCAGCGGTTCAAGAGAACGTCTTCGACGTACTCCAACAACTCCTTGTCAATCTTCTCGTACACATCCTCTTCAACTTGCGCGGCGTTCACGATACCCATGTCCATACCAGCCTTGCACGCGTGGTACAAGAAGGC
>Ga0181589_10001501_pt1 | contig 18152 bp, 14 predicted proteins | sample 071ome_25_FD_132444 | JGI IMG/M metagenome (GOLD analysis project Ga0181589, IMG submission 132444) | Coastal salt marsh microbial communities from the Groves Creek Marsh, Skidaway Island, Georgia - 071410BT metaG (megahit assembly) | ecosystem: Environmental > Aquatic > Marine > Intertidal...
TGGGTGATTGGGAGCTGGAATGAATTGGACGGCATCGACAATCACATATTTTCCCTCGGTTCCCTTCGTGCCGATGACGACTGAACCCTTGCGTCCCTTTTGGAAATGAAACCTCCCGATGGAACGAAAGAGCTTCGCCAGAGGGGCGGACTCATTCTCGTTGATCTGGACAACGCTCGTTCCCTTGCTGTGATGAATGGTGATGGGCACTCCCTGGGCGCGCCGAACATTGGAATTGTGGGCAATGCGCACCTCGTAGAGCCCCGTTGCGGGAAGCTCCGGGGTGAAGGTAGCCGTTTTCTCGCCCTTTTTTTCCTTCATGTCATGGATGTAACCCGCCCCCACAAAGGGAGGTGTGTGGACGCTGTGCTGCCAATTGCCGACAAGCTTGGCCTCCGTATTGTCGACGACGATGCCTGGCAAAGTGGCCTTGTCAGCGACGATGAAGGGAAGGTTCTCGGGCTTGTCGACCTGATCGGGGCGGGGCAGGGAGGGCACCTCATCGGCAGGCAAGCACATAACAATTAGGAAGTATGGAAGGAAGCCTTTCACCGTTCTCAATGTGTCATGTCTCTCTCTGATCTCTCAAGTCTTCTTTGATGGCATCTTGTGCTGTTTTGAATGCCCTGGCGTGGTTTTTCCGACCAAAAGGGTTCTCTCCATCAACTTTGGATAAAATAAGTGGCGTGGACGTCAATTTTTGCGCGTGTATCCCGTATGAACCCGTTTCTATTCCTTAAACACGTTTGTCTAATGACCTTGATGGTCATGGCTGCCACAGCCGTCAGTCTTCAGGCTCAAAATGCCCAGTCTTCGAAACCTCAGAGCCCTGGTTTTGAAAAAATGAAAACTCTTGTCGGAAAATGGGAAGGCAAGCTCGAGCGTTCCAACGGGGAAACCGTACACTTGCGCACCCAATATCGAGTGATTGGTGGGGGCGTGAGTATTGTGGAAGACTGGATTGAGGACGATGAACCCATGATTACGGTTTATCATGATAAACGAGGCAATCTCAGTGCTGTGCATTATTGTGCCCTGGGCAATGCCCCGGCACTCAACATGTCGAGTCTGGACGAGGGTAAAATCGCCTTTACCTTTGACCCCGTCTGTGGCTTGGACGCCAAAAAAGAACGCTTCGTGAATGCCTTCCACTACGAATTCAACGGCGAAGAGCCCACCGTCATGCACTTTGTGGGTGACGTCGATGGTGTGGGTGAGGGCAAGGTGACCAGTAAGGCCACACTCAAAAAAGTGGCTGAGTGGTCCAAAAATTGATGGTTGCTTGAGTGGCTCATGCGATGAGTGCCAATAGGACCTCCTTATCAGGGGGGGCTCTTTATTGAAACAGCCATTCCGGAGTGGCATCCCAATGGCTGAATGCCATGCAGGCAAGCCTTGAGGTTCGTTATTGCCTCAACCGGAAATAAGCCGATGGAGCATCTGCTGGCAGCGTGATGCTTGAGATGCCGTCGGAAAGGATGGGAGTGGCATCGATCGGTGTCCAGGCTGCTTCAAGTAGTTCTGGGGTGGATTCCAGGGTGAAAGAAGTGGAGCCGCCAGCCCACTGCAAGGTGATGGTGCCGGTATCATCCAGTGCGAGCACGAGGGTTGGAGCCTCTTGCGGTTTGCAATCCTCCAGCGGGTTGATGCCGGCAAAAGGGCCGCAAGGGCGTAGTACCCCATAGCGAATCCGCGTGAAATGAATCTTGTCACTCAGCACAAAACGTGCAGCTGCCTGAGGGCCCTGATTGACGCCGTTGAACTTGATTTCCGGGATTTCAAAGTAAGCCTCTTTCCACTGGTCGCTTCCCTCCAGCGTGATGACTTCATCATCAGGCGTGAACCCAAAGGTGGTCAGGGCTCCTACATCGCGTTGATACACCTCGGGCCGGAAAGTGGCCCCGGCTAGATCAGGGTTGTCATAATAAGTGACACAGAGGGAGAGGTGCGCATTGGGTTGGGTGCTGGGGCCAAAGGTCTCATCGAGAATCGCAAAATTCATATACCTATGGGGAAAGCCGGGGGTGCCATCGTCCAAGGCAGGGCGCACGCTCATGCGGCGCTCTTGCACCGGGCCTGCTTCTTCCAGGATCATTTCCTGGTCCCCTCCTGAATTGCCGGCTCCCAAACCGTTCTGTAATTCCAGATGCAGATCATATTCGGCGTAGTTGCCATACTGATCGGTGCAGATGGCCGGGTCTTCAAAACAGTCGGTCAGGGGGTCCTGGCCTGCCAATGGGTGTTCGCCGGTTCGCAGGATTGCCATTTCGACTTTGGAAACATGGATGCCAGGGGTTTCAAAAAAGAGTCGCGGCCCTCCGGTCAGCGAACCGGTATTAACTCCTGAAAGGGTGACATCGGGCACACGAAAGGCAATGCTCTTCCACTCGCCGGTGCCCTCGCTGCGCCAAAGTTTTTCCGGCGGGAAGATATCAACGCCTCCCAGCGCGTCGGTGGCAAAGGCTTCGGGCCCGAAGAGAGTGCCAGTCAATGCGGGGTCATCGTAGTAGGTGATACACACCTTCATCACGACGGGATCGTTGCAGGGAAGCCCCAGGTAATGGTCGGTAATCCCAAAATTCATGTACTGCCCCTCAGCGACGACCGCTTGTCGTTTGTCTCCTGAGGGTCCAACGTTCTGAACCACGTTTACGGTCTGGTCGCCATTGTTGAGCAATTCGAGATGCTGGTTTGAATCATGAGCCATATCGGCCCAGACGTGATTGGTCTCCGGGGGGGCAGGGCAGTCTTCCTTGGATTCAAACTGGTTGATTTGATCGGGTTCTCCAAAAGCGCCTTCTTCCCCAAAGGCGACCACACGTACGGTCAACCCGGCGACGTTCTGGAAGCGGATCGTGCCGCCATTGACGCCACCTGCTCCGATGTTGCCCTGGGCATTGTCTGCCGGCTGGTCCACAAAGCGTCCACCATCCGGTCGGGTGCCGTTTTCGATGCGAAACAAGGCCCAGTTCCACTTGCCATTGTTGGCTTCCACGGGCAGGGAGCCTCCGGCCACTTCATTGAGATTGCCCTCCGGTCCACCGGGAAGCGTTCCAGTCAGAAAGAGGAAATCACGCGGCGTGCCATCGGCCGCGAGAATGGAGGCATCACCATAGAATTGGACCAGTATGTCAATGACGGGATCATCCCCCCAGTCGAAGAAATAGGTATCGGCGATATTGAGGTAAGCCCCGAGGGTGCGCGTTCCGCGGTAGCCCCCGATGATGACATTGCGGGTTGCTTGATCGCCTCCTCCCTGGATGCTCAAGTCGCCTTCGAACCACTGGCCTCCGGCAGGTTCAAATACAGCATCCCGATCGCTGACCACGTAGTGCACTTCCTTGTCTGGATCCACAGTGGCAGGCCAATCATCAGTAGAAAAGGGGCCTTGCTGGCCAAGAGTCTGGAGAAGCGTGAGGCTGTAAAGGAGTAGGAAAGAGACAATGGATTTCATGGTTTTTGAGCTGAAAAACAGATGGTGTGCCGAGTGCAAAACAGTGTGGTCGGCTTGGGGTTGATACCTTGAATTGGAATGCTAATGGCTTTAAAAGTAAAGCCATTAGAAAGCACCCCTACCATCTCAGATCTCCATTTCCGATCGCATGTTTTTGGATGCTCTTCCTGCTGTGTTTCAGTCGAGGCCTCTATTGGATTGGCTTAGCTCAGGATATTGCCTTCAACCCACCTCCCGGCGATTCGGTGTTTTTTGACTCATCGGTAAGGAAGGGGGTGTCATCGTGGACAAAACAGGATCGTCTGGTGATGACGCCTTACTTCTACTGGTATGATGTCTGGAGTCAGGCCCACCTGCTCAATCCCGACAATAGTGACGCTTTGACGACCCATCCGGCCACTCTGACGGGGTTCTCCTACAAGTCTGTGGCCTGGCATAAAACTCAGTTGCGCGACATGGAAGCAGCGGGAATGGATATCGTCTTGCCTGTCTACTGGGGAGATCCTTCTCAACTTCAGGAGCTAGGGCTATCGTATTGGAGTTACGCGGGGCTCGGGCCCTTGGTTGCGGCACGGGAATCACTGCTTGCTGAAGGGGCCTCACCCCCGAGGATCGGGCTCTTTTACGACACCACGACTCTGGAAAAGAACCTTTGGGGGGAACACGTCGATCTGACCACTCCACGAGGGCAAGCCTGGTATTATGAATCGATTCGGGATTTCTTTTCGATGATTCCGCCAAAGCACTGGGCGATGATCGATCAAAAACCAATCGTCATGACCTACGCTTCCTCGTTTGCGCGGGACTACGATCAAACCCATGTGACTGTGGCCAAGGAGAGGTTTGCGGAAGATTTTGGAGGGATGCCGTTTTACCTAATCAAGGAGGTGTCCTGGGCGCTGGAGGCGGAAGATACCTACGCGTGGGGTGGGGCGACGGGTTTGCGTTCCCTCTCCGTGGCTTCTCTAGGGCCCGGTTACGATCACTCCAGCGTGCCGGATCGTGACCCATTGGTTGTTGATCGCGAGGGAGGTGAATTTTTTACCCGCAATTGGATGCGCCTGCTTCGCTTGGGGGTGAATCGTGCCATGATAGAAACATGGAACGAATTCCATGAAGGCACCGACATTGCTCATTCCAAAGAGTATGGGCGGCACTATCTGGAACTCAATCGTCAGTATGCCGACCTCTTCAAATCCCGTTATGTGCCACCCCCCATTCAAGGGCCCTTCTCCGACCTCTCAACGGTCAGCTTGGATTACAGTGACCCTGAAGATTCCGAGGATCCGGCAGGGCTGATCTGGCTGGATTGGCGGGACGGCTCGTCGGAATTGGTGTCTCGAGGTGGGCGCCTCTGCCGTCGTTTCCTTTCAAACCTCGGTCCAGTATCCTATCTTTATTTCCGAGTGCATGATTCTTTTCGCTGGGTGGGGACCCGAGAGCTTGAGGTAAAAGTGTGGATGGAAAAAACATCGGATGGGCTCCCGGATCTGGAGTTCGATGGCTCGGACGATCTGGCGCCATTGATGGGAGCCTATACACTGGCCAGAATCGTTGGGGCAGAGCGAGTGACTTCGGGCCTGACGCAAGTAACCTATGCTCTTCCGGAAGCTCGCTTCATGAATGGTCAGAACGGTGGGGCAGATTTTCGCTTAAGGAAGCAGGAGGGTGATGTTTGGGTCTATCGTATCGAAGTGAGTAAAATGCCTTTTGCTTCTCCACCTTATGGGGTTTTGTCCAGCGCAACACTTTCCCCTCTTGAAGGCGATGCCAATGCGCTGAGGCTGGAAGTTCGAGGAAAAAGCGGGATACGGCACGTCGTGGAGCGCTCGAGTGACCTGGCAACATGGCGTCCGATCTCATCGGTCTATGTAGCTGAGGGTCAGGAAAGCGAATTTTTGGAAGTGCCCATCACACAATCGAAACAATTTTTTCGCCTGTCCCCAGTGAAACCATGAACTTGATTCTCCAACAGAATGCATGGAAGGAAGTTCGTCCCTCCCTGCGTCTTTTCCTTTTGTGGGTATACTTGGGCTCTTTTTGGATCGCTGCCAACGGTGATAGCCTCAGCCCCTGGCAAGATGGGGCATTGGCAGTGGCAGAATCCACCCGACACGCCTATGGCTTGCGCGATGACACCGGGCGCACCATGGATGCTCTGCAGGTCGTAGAACATCCTCATCAGGGTTATCTGGGAGTCTATCATACTTTGGAGGATGGGGTCTTTCGAGCCAACCTGGCCAGATCGAGTGATTTGATGCTTTGGCAGTTCGTGCGCGGTATCGGCGGTCTGCGTACGGCCATGCCGTCGATTTATGGCACTTCAAATCTTGGTTTTCTTGTCGTCTTTGAAGCCTCTGATGCAGCGGGTGAAATCCACCTTCACTTCGATGCCTATGCCAATCTTGCCGACTTGGAAGGCGGAAGGCCTCTCCGCAGCTTTGACGCGCCCATTCTTTTAAGTTCGACTTCGGTTAAGGCAGAGGGAACTCCTTGCATTGAATCGGTGTTTCTGGATCCCGACTGGGATCATTCTCTGGTGGAGCTGAGCTTCCATTATTTTGACGAGCGGCGTCCTGCAGTGGACCGTCAGGCAAGGGGCTGGCTGCGAAATTTCTCTCACTGGACAGCAAAGCCGGAGGCAAGCTTGGATGAGGCCATGGAACAGCTTGGTATCCAAGGCAACCTGGGCGACCGAGATGTTGCTGCCTCTCCGAAGGGCCTCTGGAGGGTCATCGAGGGTCATCGAGGGTCAGTTGGCTCCCCATCGATGGGAAACTTGGCGCCTCTTTCAATCGGTTGGAAAAGCTGCCTACCAGCCGTTGGTGGTCATGACGCAGGAAGGAAGTCAAGCCTTTGGAAATCCAAGCGTCGAATGGTTTTTGTCGCCAAACAACGAACTGGCCCTTGGTTTTGGGAGCTTTCTTTTTGGGGAAGGAGCCAGCCGCAAAGAACGCGGACAGCTTTTTTGCTACTGGGATACGGGGCTGCGCAATCTGGCTTTGAAGTCCCTTGAACAAACCCAAGAGATGCAAGTGTCTGCCAGCGGTTATCGTTCGATGAGCGAAGGCCCTGCTTTAGCCTTTGATCAAGATGGTCGCAGCCAGTGGGTTGCCACCGATCAAGGGCGGGGCGCCTGGTTGAGTTATGCATGGGCCGCTCCTAGGCTTGTCGAAGGTTTTCAGATCTTCTGGGGGGTGGGTTTACCAGACAAGTGGAAGGTGAGCGCACTCGCTACCAATGGCGTTTGGCAAGTAGTATGGAGGGGGGAAACACGACCTCCTGACACATTCTTGGCTTGGATAGCCCCCACCAAGGCGAAAGCGCTTCGTTTGGATTGTCTGGTACCTGCCATGCGGTCCAATACCCATGCCGTGCGTGAATGGCGGATCTGGGGACAGTGAAGCCGTTGTGCTGGTAGATGTACTAGCCGATTGAGCGGAGGTTCATCTTCGCTACCATGGGATTGTCAGCCATTCATCCGGCGATTAATGTCCTTCCATGCCTTTGATCGTTCTTCTGTTGCTCACCTGTTGCTCGTTGCAGCTGCAAGGCAGTCCACCGGTGTGGACCCTAGACCAGCTTGGGCAGATCCAACTGCCCGATGTGCGTATCGAATCGGTGACGCATCATTCAGCCGAAGAAACCTATCGAAACATTCGAGTCGGCCATGTGGTGGTCCTCGGAAAGATTGGCGGTTCCATTGGGTTTGAGTGTCTGCTTCCCGATGAATGGAACCAGCGGTTTGTCATGGGGGGTGGAGGGGGATTGGTGGGTTCGATTCAAAATGCTGCGCGGGGTTACGCCAATGAAGGATACGCCACGGTTGGCACCGACACAGGCCACCAGGCCGGTGGTACCGACGGTAGCTGGGCACTGAACAATGTGGAAGCCCTGGTCAACTTTGGGCATGTCGCTGTCCATCGAACCGCCGAAGTTGCCAAGGCGCTGATACGCTCTTATTACGGAAACGGGCCCGTCAAGTCGTACTTCTATGGATGCTCTCGAGGAGGAGGGCAGGCACTCATGGAAGCTCAACGTTATCCAGAGGACTTTGACGGGATTGTCTCCGGTGCTCCAGCCTTCGACTGGACGGGGATTGCAGCCATGGGCGTGCACATGGCCCAGGCTTTGTACCCGGACCCGAATCACTTGAATCAGACATTGCTCGGGCGGGAGGATCTGGAACGCCTTTATGAAGGCATCATGGAGCAGGTCGATGCTCAGGATGGTCTGAAGGACGGGATTGTTGAGGATCCCAGCAATGTGGTTTTCGATTTAACCAAAGTTTCTGGTTTGAGCGCCGAACAGCAAGCGGTGATTCAGGCCATTTACGAGGGACCCGTGCGTGGAGGCCGTTCCCTTTATCCAGGTTTTCCGCTGGGTGCGGAGGCAGGGGATGGCGGCTGGTATCAATGGATCACCGGGCCTGTGCCAGATTTGGTGAGTTTGAGTTTCGCGTTTTCCACCAACATCATGAAATTCTTTCTCTTCAACGATCCAGAATGGGATTACGCGACCTATGATTTCAGTGATTGGGACAAGGACTCCGAGCTGGCAGCCAGTGTGCTGAGCGCAGTGGATCCCAATCTCCAGCCTTTTGCCTCGCGCGGTGGAAAATTAATTCTTTGGCATGGTTGGTCGGATGCCGCTCTTCCTGCCCAAGCGACCATTGATTACTACCAGGAAGTGCTGAACCTGGATCCAAAAGCCATGGATCACACCCGACTTTTCATGATTCCGGGATGTTACCACTGTGGAGGAGGTCCGGGTATTTCGCAGGTCGATTGGCTCGCTGTGCTCGTTGACTGGGTGGAAGGAGGCACCGCACCCGATCGTGTCATAGCCCGAAAAGGTGCGACCCAAAGGTCTCCAGAAAAAACACGACCCCTTTTTCCTTATCCAGACAAGGCCCAATATGATGGGAAAGGTGACGTCGATGATGCCTCAAGCTTTGTGAGGCGGAACGAATGACTTTTTTAGAGTTCTCTTGTTAGAGAAGTTGTCATACCCAAGGGTGAGTTCAATCCACCAGGCTGTATTCTACCGCCCAGTTTTTCTTGAGCTCTTCCATTTTGGATTGGGTTTTGAAGGGAAGCTTTGAGAGACGCTTCCATTGATCTTTGTCAGGTTGTAAGTTGTAAACTGGTTCTGACGCCGAATTTGAATGGATTATGTGAATAGTTTGTGAATCTGTTTTGAGTTTACTGATGACTTTCATTCTTCATGAGTAACTTGCACCCATATGCGCTGATTGCAAGATGGGGGCTCCTAGAAAAACCAGAGAAATCAAAGGGAGTGCAAGAGGTTACTGGCTTAGCCCCAAAGTGTGATACCAGTTTTGTATGAGCAGGGCGTCTGGCTCCTGAATGCGCTGGGAAATGCTCTCAGATTTTGCCTGATTCTCAATATATAAAAAACGATCGTTTGTGGATACATAAAGCATCATGTGCGGCGTGTATGTATTGCCAAGAAAGATGTTTGCAGGGAGGTCTAAAACCTTCACAGGAGGGGAAAAAGCGGGAGCTGGATCCGGTCTGAAATCCGTGCTGTAGAGAGCGTTCCCATCTGGATCAATGTAAAAGAGGGTGTTTTGGGTTGGGTGCCAGAATGGGTGAATGGCCTTGTGCCCCTGGTTGATGACGTAGCGGATGGATGCGTCTGGAAAGCCCACCACATAAACGGCATCATCTTTTCGTTGCTCACCTGAAACAAAGGCCATCCAGCGTTCGTCGTGCGATAGTGTAGGGTTCCACATGTCATCGAGATGGGGAGGGAATGGTTGGGGAGCGCGTTGCTCCGATTCCATGTCAATGTACGAGTGACGGCCCCAGCGAGGTAGACCCTGAATGAGGGTGAAACGACCGGAACTCGATGTATTAACCGGGTAGCCGGGGCAAAGGGTTTGCGGACTATCGGCGTAATTGAGCCCTGTCAGCAAGGTCCGAACCCCCAATGCGTCCCACTCATTGTAAATTAACTGATTATCTAGGGTCCATAGAGGGTTTCCTATCCGATTGACCGAACTTCGCGATTTGATTCGAGAACTTGTTTTTCGTGCAAAGTTGTGTTGCCAAAAATGTAAGCTAATATCGTTACTGTCGCCAAAAAGGAGATGCTTCTGGTCACTGGAGAGGTCCATACCGCTGATCCATGTTCGATCGAGTGTCCCTTCAAGGTATGCAGCAGGATCACCTTCTGGATGGAGCCATCGGAGCCGGAATGGATGACTCGGCTTGTTTCGGGTAAAAATCAGGGTGTTGTCTGATGAAATCGCCAAACCGCCACTCGCTTCGTCGCTGACATTGAAAATATCACCCGTGCGAGAAAGGGTATCAAGATCGAAGGGAAAAGCCCAGAGGCCCTTTTTGCTCGCATTTCGGACAACAAAGACCACGTGTCCGCTTGGGGCGTAGGTAGGATTTCGTAAATTGTGTCCTGTTAATTCCAGGAGGTCTTTGCGGCCTGTTTCTTCACTCCACAGCGTGACGGTGTCAATGGCGTGATGCCGTCGGTGAGTGATGAAAAGAACTCCCTTTTGATCGGGCAAAGCAGTGGCCTCGTGAAAATTATCGTCTTTCGATGTTGTCGGGAGAATGAGAAACGCTTCCTCATGGCTATGGAGGTTGACTTGATACAGGCCTTCGTCTCCCGTGTTGAAAATGAGGTCTCCATTTGATTTCCAAAGCCCTCCTCCATGGTTGGGAGTGACATTGCTCTTCAAAATAGACACAACGGTTCGTTGGTTGTTGGTAAGTGAGTGGATTAATAGTTTGTTTTTTTCCACGTAGGCAATGTGATCGCCCTCTGGGGAAAAAAAAGGCTCTTGCACAAACTCAGGGTAGAGGCGCTTTGTTTTTCCGAAGTGGTCAAGCGGATGTTCCCAAAGCCCGTTGTGGCTTCTAATAATGAGGCTTCGATTTTTTGGTGTAACGAGCAAATATCTTAAATCAATGGTTTCATCGGTGGGTTCGGTAAAGTAGATGGGTAAAGTGAGTGGTGTTTGAGGAATACTTGAGTTTGCTTCAATGCGAGTTTCATCCAAAACTACCGGCCAATAAGTGATGGATAAAAACAGCAATATCGCTCCAGCCAGGCCCCATGCGATGGCACCCTTCATGGCCCTTTTTTGCGGGAACGAGTGCAATGGACTTAATTGAGGAGAAGCTTCTTCTAACTCCAAGAGGGTGTCTTCCAGATCCAATCTTGCAGCCCCAATGTCCGGAAGCCGACGTTGGAAGTCCCTCCGAAGGCACTTTTCGAGAAGCCATCGAACTTTCTTAGGGGTTTCTGGCGGAAGGGTTTCCCACGGAATCTCTGCCTTCAGGATATTGGAAAGAGTTTCCACGGGGTCCTGTCCTTGAAAAAGGCATTTGCCGGTGAGCATTTCAAAAAGAACACACCCAAAACTCCAGATATCACTCCGTTGATCCAGTGGTCGGCCTCGCGCCTGCTCTGGGCTTAAATAGGGAAGGGTGCCCATGATGACGGCGGTTTGGGTAAGCAAGGACGCGGATGTCTTCTCGGGCAGCGTTTCCTCACCAACAGCGGGTTCGACAGGAAGTCCGTGGAGGTCGGTGATGAGAGCCGAGAGCCCGAAATCCAGCACCTTGATTTCATGCCTTGAATTGATCTTGATATTTCCTGGTTTGAGGTCCCGGTGAACAATCCTTTTTGCGTGGGCTGCCTCCAAGGCATGACTGATGGAAGCCGCCATTTTGATAGCTTCATCGAGGGGCAAGGGGCCCTGTTGCAGTCGTTCTTCCAGGGTATGCCCATCAATGTATTCCATAACGATGGCATGGTCGCGATCTGAATGCTCCACTCCATAAATGGCGGCGATGTTGGGGTGTTCCAGCGAAGCGAGTAATTCAGCTTCCTGCTGAACGTTGCGTTGAAAGATTTCGTGTCTGGATCCTTTGTCAGGAATCCACTTGATGGCCACCGGGCGTTTGAGGTGGTTGTCGAGTGCCCGAAACACCTTGCCGCTTACCCCTTCTCCAATCAATTCCTCCAAGGTGTAGTGGGCAATGGTTGAGGGTGCCTCGCATGGTGCTTTGGTCAAGATACCTGCCGGCTCACGGGTCAGAAAAGCCGACCGAGTGGTATGAGCCTTCAAGAGGGAGAGAAGGGGGCCATGAAGGCCCGGGTGCGATTGTCTCACGGTTTTCAGCCACGATTCTCGATCAGGGCTATCCAGAGACAGCGCCTGGTCAAAAAACTTCTCCAGCAACGCATGATCCGGTTCTTGTGTCATGAGGCTACGGTGGAATGTGAAGGGGTTTGAAGCCTTCTGGCCAAGTAGGCTCTCCCAAAAGTGACCTTGCGCTGGACGGTCCGCTCAGAGATGCCTGTAGCGGTTGCAATTTCCTGATTGTTCATGCCGACGAAAAATCGCATTTGGAGCATCTTTCCTACTTCAGGGTGATCTTTTTCCAGTTGTTGGAGCACTTCATGCATCGCAAGAATTTGTGGATCTTCGCAGTCGTCGGCCGTCTGAATTTGTTCGAGCATGTGACTGTCGATGTCTGCCATCGGAAGTTGCCGTGAACGCTTTCTGGCTCGATCTACGAGAATGTTGCGCATTACCACAGAGGCATATGCGAAAAAATGTTCTTTCTCCCGCCACCGGTCTCGGCTTTCGAGACGCAGCCAGGTCAAATGAGCCAGATCGGTTGCCTGGATGGATTGGGAAGGGCCAAACTGTTGCAGTTTGAAGCGCGCCAGCTGTCGAAGCCGGAGGTAATCTTCAGGTAGCATTTGCCCAGTGTTCTCAAGAATCCGAAAGGGCTGTTTTGGCTTCTTTTCCATGTCTCTTTTCCCGATGGGCCATGGATGCTCCATAGCATCAAAGAAACAGAATGGAAGTTGGTATGCGGCGTGTCGATTACAAAGAAGTCATAAGTTTGTAATGGTATGGGATTTACTTGGAACTTCCTGGGGCCGCTTTCGCAGAGATGCGTTTGTGTTCGGTCGATGGCAGTTGGTTGACGCGTCCCTGGGCATCGATCTGGATTCGGATAAATGTGTAGGTCTCTTCGTCGCGTCGAATGTCCATTCCGACATGCGATTCGACCTCTCCATTCTCATTCAGGCTCTCGGCTCGGAAGATGGTCTTATCCTTGAACAAGGAGCCCTTGTTTTCCCAGTAATCGCCCTTGCTGTTAAGGAAAAGGGTTCTCACTGTTTTTTCTTTCTGGTCGTAAAACCGCATTCCGTGAATTTGATTGCCGTTGCTGTGGCTTCCCTGGATTTGAATCATCGTACCTTTCAACTTGGCCGTAAAGGAGACGGTCCACTTTCCGTCGGGGAAGGTGGCTTCCCATGTGCCGAGCTGCCAAGCCATGGGTTGGAGGGGGCTGATTAGGTTTTGAGCATCCACCCTCGTCGTATGGATCAACGGCAATGCAAGAAGGAAGAAGGACCAGGCGCAGGTCCAGAGGTGGTAACTGATGTTTTTTCGCAATGTCACAATGATAACCACGACGTGGTGGTGCCAAACACGTCAAAAAAATATTTCCACAAGATGTTGGGTGGAAGGTGAATCCACTGCGAAGTTTTCCGCGTGACTGAAATCCCCCTTTACAAAAAAAGCTGACTGCCCAAAACATCACCTGTTCAACGACATTTCTCCGTTGGGGAGCGATGCTCGGCAGCTTGGCCTATGGACCCAATCCCATCTGAATCTTATTCTGCCGCAGTGACTCGGGACGATGCCCAGGAGCTGGCATCCTTTGGCTACACCCAGCAACTACGGCGTACCATGGGAAGTTTTTCCAGCTTTGCCGTTGCTTTCTCCCTAATCTCGGTGATCACCGGGGTCACCGCCAATTTTGGTCATGGACTTCAACTGGTGGGTGGTGGGGTGTTGGCTTCCTGGTTGATCGTATTGTGTGGGCAAACCCTGCTGGCCTTGCTGTTGGCAGAGCTCTCCAACCGCATGCCCCTTTCAGGTTATGGGTATCAATGGACCAGTCGCCTGATGAACCCGCATTACGGTTTCTTCGTGGGCTGGCTATTGATGCTGCAATTCATCACAGGTTTTCCTGGAGTGTGCGCCACATTGGGTTCTCAGCTGGGTCAGTGGCTGGGGGGTGATTGGACGGATTCCCGAGGTTTTGTGGTTCTCACTCTTTTTGTCATCACTCTGACGACTCTCATTCACTTATTCGGGATTCGTCTAGCCTCTTTGGTGAATGACACCGGGGTTTGGACAGAGATGCTCGGCGTGCTGGGAGTCGGAGCTATCCTCATCGTACATGCGCTCATGAGCCAACCTTCGACAGCAGTGCTTGTTGATACCACCCAACTTGGCAGCGGAGACACCGCCGGCATGGCTGCCTGGGCCTTGTCGCTTCTGGTGGGGGCCTGGTGCCTGACCGGTTTTGAAGCAGCCGCTGATATGGCTGAGGAAACCCATCAACCGCGCAAGGTGGTTCCGAGAGCCATGCTCCTTTCACTATTAAGTTCGGGGTTGGCAGGTGCTGTCCTCATCGGTGGCACCTTGCTGGCCATGCCGGATCTCAAGGAGGCTCAAGGCATGAGCGACCCACTCATGCAAACACTCGAAAGAGTCGTCGGAGGTGGCTGGATGAGCGTTATTCGCATCGTCATTTTGATTTCCATCTTTGCCTGTGGCCTGGCCTGCATGTCGGCCACCAGTCGACTGCTCTTCTCCCTGGCTCGGGATTCCATGCTTCCCGGCTCCGGCTGGCTGGCCCGAGTTTCTTCCGCGCAGGGTGCGCCACGCAATGCGATCCTGCTGATCTTCCTGCTCTCTTCGCTTGTCATCGTTTTTCTCCCCCGGCTGGACATGATCACTCAAATATCGGCCGTGGCGGGTTACATGGGCTATGCCGGGATTGTGCTGGCTGTGTTGATGACCCGAGTGCCGCCGCCTGCGGCTGGTTTTCGGCTTGGCGCTGCCCGGCCGGTGCTGGGGACCTTGGCTTTCTTCTGGGTGCTTGGGGTTGTGCTGGCTCTGACCGTACCGCCTAGCGAGATTGAAGGATTTGAGACCCGACACTTGCCTGCCTGGTCGACCGCAGGAGGATGTCTTCTGGGTGTTTGTGTTTATTTGGGGCTGGTGCGCAAGCGATTGCTTGAAGGAAGGGCAGGACCGCCTCGGGCAGCAGCCTCCAACCAACAAAACAATTAGAATGAACGAGATATCGGGACAAACAAACGTGCGCAGTGCCCGCTTTGGTGCGGGAGCTTCAGAGGGGCTGGGGAGGGAGTTGGGCCGGTTTCTGGTTACCACCATGGAAGTTCCCTGGGGGGTGGTCAAGGAACGGTTGGGAGCCGACCCTGCCCAAGTGCTCATGGTGGAAAACATGCAGATCGAAACCATTGAGCGTCAGCTTGAAAAGGTTGGTGAGGTGGATGCTGTCCTTGGGGTCGGCGGGGGACAGGCCATTGATCTGGGTAAATACATTGCCTGGAAACGTCAGCTCCCCCTCGTGACCTTGCCCACAGTACTCAGTGTGGATGCCTTTGTGACTCCGGCAGCTGGTATTCGCCGAGGGCACCGGGTGGATTACGTGGGCCAAAGCAGCCCGGATCCGCTGGTCATTGACTACGATGTGCTGCGTACCGCACCACCCGAACTAAACATTGCCGGGGTTGGGGATTTGCTTTCCATCCACACGGCCTGTTTCGACTGGGAGCTGGCGCAAAAGGCTGGTGTCAGTGAATACCCCTTTTCCCAAGCTGATGTGGATGCAGCGCGCCAGATTCTGGCCACCGTCATGGGGAAAGCTGCGGCCATTGGCAACTGCTCTGATGAGGGGCTGCAAGCCATTGTCGATGGCTACATGCGCGTCAACACCCTATGCCTTCCAGCAGGCCACTATCGGGTGGAAGAGGGTAGTGAACATTACCTCTTCTACGAACTTGAAGAGCGACTTGAGCGCCCTTTCATCCATGGGTGGATCGTGGGCCTTGGGGTGCATCTGCTGAGTCGGCTGCAGGGCCATCAACATGAGCAAGCAGTGGCCTTCATGAAGGAGGTTGGTCTGCCACATCAGCCAAGAGACCTGGAGATACAAAAAGACGACCTCCGTGCATCGTTGCTGGCCCTCAATGACTACGTTCAAGGTCGATCCGACTTGTGGTATACCGTCCTCAACGAACAGGAAATCACCCCGGCGTGGGTGGATGAAGCGCTTCAAACATTAAACTTCTAACCCTCGGGCATCGGGGCACCTGGCGGATCCTTAAGGTGCTGTTGGATCCATGTACGGAAAAAGGCTTCAGGTTCTTGAGTAGGGTCCATGCCATACCTGCGATCCACGAGTTTTCCCTCACGCATGAGCACAAAGCAGGGGAAGCTCAGATCAGGGGCATACCGGTTGACCAGCACTGGGTTTTCATCCACCTCGATCTTGAAAACTTTCAGTTGCCCGTCAAAGCTCGGCGCCACGGTTTCAAGAGCGGGGCCAGCTTCTAGGCAGGCAAAACACCATTCTGACCAAAAATCAAGTAGCACCAGCCCATCTGCCTGATTCATCAAAGACTCCAGAGTGCTGTCGGTGGCTTTGACAATGGTCGGCTCCTGAGGTGTTTCCAGTCGGCACTGAGCCAGCAAGGCGACCATGCAGTTAATATCTTCCTTAGCCTCTGGGTTGGCAAAGGAAGGCATGCGTGACTGACCGTTATCCGTATGCCTCTCACGCGGCTCGGCAATCACCGCGTTGGGCTCGAGAATCGACTGACTGATGGCTTCGGCGCTCAGGCGGCGACCGACATCTGCCAGGTCTGGGCCAGAGTTTTCCCAATCCGGCATGCCGGGGGTCTCTTCATCCCCCAGAGGATGGCAATGCCAGCACCCATAGGTATAGAAGGCATCGTGCCCCTTTTGGATATGTGCGGCGGTCGGGTTCTGGATGAGCTCCAAGTTCGTCACAAGGCCCCCGGATTCACTGGCTTCGGTTTGACTCCTCGGATCTTTTTCTGCATGCGGGTTCTCTGCGCCGCTTTCCACTCTGGCTTCGGAGACAGGTCCGCCTTCTGGAGTGCAGCCCCAGAGCGCTGTCAGGAGAAGAAAGGCCGACCAGCAAGGGGGGTTATGGCGATCGGCGGGCCTGAAAGGAAGGCTCATGGGTTCATGGCGGACAGTTCGACAGGCCCTCGCAAGGTGGTTTTCAGGCGACGAACGGGCAAATCTTTGGCGATCAATGCGCGATCAATGCGCTATCACTCCGTCGTAATAGAGGTGGAAGTCACCGTTGGAAGCGGTGGCCAATGCGGCCTGACTCCACTTGGCTGCCACCCCTTCCAGGCGTCCACCTTTGCCGGTAACAGGCTGGCTTATGTCATCGTAATACTGCCAGACTACATCCTGGGCTTCGGTCCAGCAAAAGAGCACCTCACCCTTCTGGTTGACCGCCACCACGGGGCGGCTGGTGGCACTGCCTGAATCCGGTGCCGCGACACTGGCGGTTGGATCGAGGGTATGGGCGAAGGATGCCACTCCCCGGGTCTGGAATCCAAACACGACGTCTTTCGGCCCTTGGGCCATCGAGTAGGGTGCCCCTGGGCAGCCGCAATTTTCCCATTTTTGCACCAGCTGCTTGCTCCAGGTGCGGCCCTCGTCTGTGGAACTTAGCCAATAGGTATCCTTGTCCCAGCTGGTGGCGGAGGTCTTGACCGAATTACGCTGCACCACATGCAGGACCCCGCTCGCATCAATGGTGGCCTGGATGGGGCAACAACGGCAATTACCAAGGATGTCAACATCCAGCTTCACGGGGTCACTCCAGTGAGCACCCTCATCACTGGAAGTGGCCATGTAGAGATCACGCCCCATTTCCGGCCCAGGTTCGGTTTGTCCCGCCCAGAAGGCGTGGACCCAACCGGTCTTGGGGTGGACGGCCACGGCACCCACACCGTCGAACCCAATGGTCTCACCCACGAGGTTGGTCTCCTTTTCAAAGGCCGTGCCGGCATCATTCAATCGGGAGTGGAGCATGTATCGCAGGACGAAGAACCGTTGCTTCGACTGGAACATCGTTTGGAAGGCCTCATCCCCCATCACAAGTTTTGAATACTTTGGGTTGGGTCGAGTGATGACATCCACACGGCCCTTGGGGCTGACGGTCATGTTGAAACCCGCAGCCATGGCCTTGGCGTCCTGGAGAACGGGGATTGGCTCGGAAAAGGATGCCTTCCTGGCGTCATGAGTCGCATAGAGCAGTTCGCCTCTCACCTTGGCGTTTTGATACACGATGTGGACTTTGCCCGTTGCATCCACCGCAGCCTGCGCGCGCATCGCACCATCTGGTAAACGAAAGGTGTGAATGGCGCTTTCCGCATGAGCTGAAGTCACGCAAAGCAGGTAGCTCAAGATGGTGATGCAGAAAGAGGGGGCCCCAACGGTCAAGTATTGGTTTTTCATGGCGAGGATACGTGGTTTCAGATTTGTATGTTCCACGCTTTGAGATTCTTTGGCAAGCCCCAAGCCGGAAACTCTGATGTGGCCAAACCTGGGCGATTCATCGGCGTGTTTTTTGTTGCCCCCGCCGGATAAGGGTCCTATCTTCGGCTTCTGATGACTGGGTTTCATCATGCCCAGTCATCTCACCTGAAGCACGCTTAGCTCAGTGGTAGAGCACTGCCTTCACACGGCAGGAGTCGCTGGTTCGAACCCAGCAGCGTGCACCATCCAAAAAACCAAGCGTTTTGGATCCTTTTTTCACCA
>Ga0181589_10001507_pt1 | contig 18136 bp, 16 predicted proteins | sample 071ome_25_FD_132444 | JGI IMG/M metagenome (GOLD analysis project Ga0181589, IMG submission 132444) | Coastal salt marsh microbial communities from the Groves Creek Marsh, Skidaway Island, Georgia - 071410BT metaG (megahit assembly) | ecosystem: Environmental > Aquatic > Marine > Intertidal...
AGAACAGCAAAGAGCGGAAAGGCGATGCGGTAGAAAAAAATCATCTCTGGTGAATGATTGTTTTCCGTTGCCAGCAATGGTTGGATTGGAAATGATTCAAGATCCTTTTTTCTTATGGAGACTTCTTCACGAATCGCGAAACTTTTCTCCGATCGCAAGGCAAATGGCATGTCCTCGTTCGTAGCCTATGTCTGTGCATGCGATCCGGATTTTGATACATCTTTGCAGGTTTGCAAAGCCTTGATTGACCATGGGGTTGACTTGCTTGAGTTGGGAGTTCCATTTTCTGACCCCTTGGCAGATGGACTCACGAATCAACTTGCTGCCCAGCGTGCCTTGGAGTCGGGTTGTACCCAGGATGATGTCTTCAGGCTGGTCGAGGAAATTCGGACTTTTTCTGATGTACCCATCGTTTTTTACACTTATTACAACCTTATCTTTTCCCAGGGCATAGAAAATTATGTCCGTCGGTCAAAAGAGGCAGGGGTTGATGGTTTGCTAACTTTGGACCTGCCTCCTGAAGAGGCAGTGGAATTAGTTGATGCCTGTAAGAGCGAGCAACTCGCGAATGTGTTTATTGTAGCGCCCACCACGCCTAAGGAAAGAATTCCTAAGATTACTGCAGTGGCATCGGGCTTTATTTATTATGTGTCCAGAGAGGGTGTTACCGGAGAACGGGATGACCTGGCTAGTGACTTAAGAGAGAGAGTGTCCTCCATTCGCGAATATACCGATTTACCGGTGGTGGTGGGGTTTGGGATTTCCAAGCCTGAACAAGTCAGGGAAGTGGCAAAGGTAGCGGATGGAGTTGTGGTTGGAAGTGCTTTGGTCAATTGTATTTCCCAGAATTTGGACAACAGGGATAATATTCTTTCCTCCATTTCAGCCAAAACCAAGTCCCTTACTGGTGCCTTGGTGGCAAAATAACATCTCTTTTTACCGGCATGGGAGCCACAGTTTGCAAGCTGCGACTCCTTGGAGGAATAACTGCTGCAGGAAAGACCGACTGGGCAATTGCATGGGCAAAAAAAAATAATGCGGAAATTTTATCCTGTGACTCGGTATCGTGTTACCGGGGTTTGAATATTGGTTCGGCCAAGCCCGGGCCTGATGAAATTAAACAGGTAAAACATCACGGCATTGATTTAGTCGACCCGGATGAAGTGTTCGATGTGGGGCGATACCATGAATATGCCAGGCAAGTCTTAACGCAGTCGGTTGAGCAGTCAGTTCCCATGCTTGTTGTTGGAGGAAGTGGTTTTTTCCTAGAGGGTTTTTTGAAACCAGTAGTAGATGGAATGAATGTCTCCGCATCGATCCGAGAAAAAGTCGATCAATGGTATGAAACAGAAGGTCTTGTGGAGTGCGTCAAGAGGTTGAAAGAAATGAATCCTTCCGGACTGGGTAACCTTGACCAGAACAATCAGGCAAGGGTTAGGAGGGCGCTGGAAAGATGTCTTTGTTCAGGTAAGGAATTAGCCGAAATTAAGCGGGAATTTGATTCCTTGCCCAAACCGTATCCAACTTTTTCCAAGGAAATGATCTGGCTGGACCGGAAAAATGAGGACATAGAAGCACGAATTCAGAAAAGAACTAAACTTATGCTGAGCAGTGGTATGATTGATGAAACCAGGGACGCATTATCCAGGGGAATGAACCTGCACCCCAGCTTGTCCAAAGCAGTTGGCTATAGGGAAGTTGGGTGGTTTTTGGAAGGGAAATTAAACCGTGAGGAATTAGAACAGGCAATTACCAGTGCGACCCGAAAACTTGTGAGTAAGCAAAGAAAATGGTTCCGGAACCGCTTTCCTCCTCAGTCCAGGTTTTTGCTTAATCAAAAACAGGAAGTAGTTCCGGAGGAATTGCTCTGGGTGTCTGACTCTTGACCGATTCCGTAACTGCGTTTACTTTTTTACTGTCCCTGAGTATCCAACTGATGAACCCCCTGAAACTCGTATCCATCGTTACCAATTTATCCAAGCCCGGAGCAAGCGATGTTGGGCAAAAACTGGAAAGCTTGTGCAGGGCACAAGGAGTTGATGTCCGGAGAACGGATGAATTTCCATGCCCAGACGGATTCTTAAAAGGAACGGATGTTTGCTTTTCAGTTGGTGGGGACGGCACATTGCTTCACCTCCTTGGGGATGCAGTTAAACATGATGTTCCGGTTGCAGGGGTTGGGCTTGGTAAGCTTGGTTTTCTGGCCACCATTTCTCCCGATGAACTTGATGAGGCAGTGCCTCCAGTGCTTTTGGGTAAATTCAGGGTTAGAAAAAGAAGCCTGCTTGGCTTTTCAGCCAATCAGGGAGAAGAAATTCTCGCCCTTAATGATCTGGTGATTAAGAGCGGTTTAAGTGGTAGGCTCGGCAGGTTTTCAGTGCACGCCGGGGAGGAGTTAGTGGCAGAATATGCCTGTGATGGGATCGTATTTTCAACCCCGACCGGTTCGACTGCATACAACCTGGCATCGGGTGGACCGATTGCTCATCCCGAAGCCAAGGTAATGTTAATGACTCCAATCAGCGCCCACACTCTGACAAGTCGGCCGGTTGTTTTTCCTGTAGGCATGAAAATTCGCGTTGAAAATCAGAGTGGTCAACAGGTTCCCTGTGTATTTGCTGATGGCAGGGATGCTTTTACTGCTGTCCCTGAATTTCCAATTGATGTATCTACATCAGACTCCTCTTTCCCATTACTTGAATTGGAAAAGCATTCTCATTTCCGGGTAATGCGAAATAAATTAAAGTGGGGATGAGTTCCACACAAGAATCCCCAACCCTTGGTTAAAAGTGCTTTCGGAAGGTACCCGGATAGGTCCGTTTAGAATCCGAAAATGGATTAATGAAGGGGCATGTGGACAAAGTTATCAGGGAGAAAAAAGGGAGGGTGAGAATAAGGGCGAACTCAGATTTGTTAAGCTTCTTCCGCGCGAACTTTCAGAAAGAACAGGCTTTTCCGAATTTTTCAATCAGGAGTGTCAGGCACTCGAGCAATTGCAAGGTCCAGGTATCTGTAATCTGAAGTCATTTGGAATCATGAAGTGGAAGCATTGGCTGGCTTATCCATGGATTGAAGGTGAGAGAATGGAAGTTTCATTGGAGGGTGATGAGACCGGCGAGGTTATTTTGCACAGCCTTGACCAATGGATGAATGAGAAACCCGAGGGTATTGGACCCAAAGGTTTGTTACAAATTATGACCGATGTTCACTGTGGGTTGGACCGATCACATAAATACGGCGTAATTCATGGAAATTTAAAACCCTCTAATTTGCTCATCCAAAAAGACGAAGAATCATTAAAGGGGTGGATTGCTGAACTGGGACTTTATAAACTGCAGAATTTTGCTTCAATGAATCCTGAGGGGGATGCAAATGTTACCTTCACTTCCCAAAGTTTACAGGCTCAGGATTCCCTTGCTTTAAGTGCTCAGTTTCGCCCGGAGAATGCTAGGTTGGGAGAACCGTCTGAAGAGTTCTGGGATATTGAAGCACTTGGAAAAATTGTTCTTTGGGTGATCGATCAAAGTCAGCTTGCAGCGGATGAATGGAGTGAATGGAGAGAATGGGCGGGTAAATCGATTAACCGAGCTTTTCCCACGGTGGCACATTCCATGCAGGCGCTTCCCGGGATGACTGATGTGGAGAGTTTCGGAGTAAAGGTTGATGAGCACACCGAAGATTCTGGGCCCTCCGCTGATGAAATTAAATTATTGCGTGAAAAGGAGTGGGAAAAACAACAGCTTAGCTCGTCCTTAAAATTCAAGAGAGGGATGAGCGGACTGGCTGGAGCGATTTGTCTGATTTCTTTTCTTTGCTCTCAGGTTTATCTCTTCTTTTATCCATCACCGTGGACCGAATATTCACTGGAGGGTGTGCTTGACCGTTATCAACTCGGTTTGGGCCTATGGTCTGGTCAGGCATGGGGAATTGTGCCGGGAGCATATGATGAGGACGGCACGGGCGGACAGGATGTGGTAGGGGAGTGGGAACGAACAGATGGAATGATCAAGCTAAGCTTCCGGAGGTTTAAAAAGTTGGATGATGAAGAATCTGGTAAGAAGCTATGGCAATTTATTGGAAAAGGAGCTACTTCTGAGGATGATTACCATAACTGGCAGGATTATTTACAATTTGATCCAGTGCAGGGAACGCTCTCATTGATCAAGCGGACTGATGATCGCGAAGTTTACCTTCCTGCGAGACAAGGGGATCAAGCACCAAGGCTTTACCCAGAAATGAGAATACGCCGTTCAAGTGGGAAAATTACCCAAGCTGAACTGATTTTTAAAAAGACTGATGAGTCTGGGTCCGCCTGGTCTTTATTTTTTGGAGTTGGATTTCTGCTGGCTTGCTGGATATACCACCGTGAATTTCGGAAGATTCCAAAAGAATAAGATGTAGGTAAGGAATTGAATTTTCATATTCTTTGTCCCAAGATGGAAGATTGATGATCCCAAGCCGTCCGATTATGTTTCCAAAATTTGTCCCACTGCTGGTACTGACCTTGATCTTTTCATCCTGTGGTCAGCAGGATCCATCGGGCCGTTATACTGGTCAGATGATGGACTGGGTGCATGAAGTGTTTGATGGGGTACTTATTGCTCAGGGTAAAGAGTGTGAAATCTCCCTTGAATTAAGTCAGGCATCTCAAGATATGAGAGCGGTTCTAATCTTCCGGCATCCTGATCTTCAGGAGACACGCCGTGAGGGAGAGTGGTCAATCGGGGATGGTGAAAGGGTAATAAATTTTAACGACGATAAAACCCCGGATGAATACTTTTTGATTAAGCGTGGGCTTCGCTATGCGTTTCAGACCAGAAGCGGAATAAGCAATGATGATGGTTCCCCAGTATTATTGGTCCGAAATGACGGGAAATCCCGTAAAGCCTCCTACCCGTTGGAAATGCTTTTTGGTTCCAAGGGAGGGGTTCATGTCAGCGGGGTGGGCAGTCTCGGCAAACGTTCCGGTGAATGGAAGTGGAACGGGAATCGTCTGGTTGTTCAGGTCAAATTACCGGATGGGGAAAATTCGGCCGGTGATGTCATTCCTGCTGAAACCTACAAATACTTTCTCCAGTGGTCCGAAAATGCTTCCGATGAACTGGAGTTGGAAAAACTGGTGGTAATGAGGCCATTCCTGAAAGAAGATGGAAGCAAGAGGCAAAGCTGGATGAGTTCCCTGATTTTTTCGGATAATCCAATATTGAAACCAAATTAAGTCGTGTCAGCCCCGGTTATGCATTGGTTTGACGTATAAGCTGTGGTCTTCATCATAACTCCCTTTTTATTTCATCCATTACATGATCACCTCCTTGCAGAATTTTATCTCATCCAAAGGAAAGTTTGTATTCGTACTTCTTTTGGTTTTGGTAGTTGTCTCCTTCGTGCTTTATCTTTCACAGGGTTCTTCCGTTTTTGATCTCTTTCCTGACCCAAACCATCAACGCAAGGAGTTCTACGGTTATGACTGGAATGATCCAGACCAGCGTAGGTATTTAAATGTAGCCAGCCGAGTATCCGCAGATTTTGGTGCAGTAGTGTCCCCACGCCGTGAAATTTTAAATCAGGCAGAGGACGAATATATGGCCGGATTACAGAAGCGGATGCAGGCAGCCTTTCAGGCAAATCAGGAAGAGGTGGACCGCGAAGCACTTCAGCAGATGTTTTCCTACATGCAAGCATGGCCAAACTTTCCCAACGACATGAAAGCCCGTGAAATTGCTATGTCAGGGAGTTATGGTCTAGATTTCCTCCAATCTGTAATTGAATCAAAAGTGGCCCTGGCTGGGCAGGCGGATAACTGGGATTTTATCCCCTTGAAGCTGAATCATCCCGCCATTAATGCCCGTTTTAATGAATTTATAAGCGGTCTTGCTCCTGGTATGAATCAGGAGGAAAACCGTACACGTGCCCTGTCTTTCGTGGGCAGTCGTCATGGTGTCTCCGGGAGGGATGCAGAATCCATACTCTACGATTCTTTTCGTACCCGTCAGGTGGAAAGAATTTTTCTTGATGGAGGGTATGCTCTGGAGGAGGAAGCTAAAATTGACCTGCACAACAATCAATTTGCATGGGATGGGGAAGTCGCGGAATTGCATGTTGATGATCTTTCTTTCGAGCAACCGGCATGGGCAGTTCTTGAAATAAAAACTTTACCGAAAATCAATGAATCACTCACCATTCAGTATGGAGCCAAAAAGCGGAAGTTTGTTTATTCGGATTCTCCTTTGGAAGGAAACGCTTCATTGCGGTATGTTCAACTTGGAGAAAACCTGTCCAAATTCCGGAAAAATTTAAAGTCGGCAATTGATAAAGAGGATTTTGGATTCGAATCTAAAGTAAGGGGAGAGAGTAGGTTGGCTATGTTCCCACTTCCCAACAGGTTGCCCCAAAAAATGCCGATGGTGAAATCAAACTCCGCAGTAGTAAAATCGGACGAAAGCTTGGGTGAACGACTGCGCGAGTTTCACCAGAAGCACATCAACGATGCACCGTTTGCGGAACCACCCCGGACTTTCGCCACTGCGGCAATCTTTTCATCGGCTAATTTTCTGGTCGAGCCATCCGTGCCCGATGAAGCAAGACTTCGTTCCTATTATGATCGTAATCAACTTGATTTTGTAAAATCTCCATCAACTCAGGATGCAAATGACGAAAATCAATCTGATGGCTCGGATCAAACCGTTTACCAAAGCTTTGAAGAAGCAAAGCCCGATATCCTTAAACGGGTAACTGCTCAGGATAAGGAAGATGCCCGTAAGGATGCGGATCTACTTGCCCGTGATGCGGCCCTTGATTTTCTGGATGAGCTCAATGGTTTTCGTGACAAGGTGGGCTCACGATACTCATCTTACCCGGCATTCCGAAATTCTGATGAATTTTCTTCCCTTTTCGATCAGGCGGGGGCAAAGGTCCAAAAAATTTCTTTTTCCAAGAATGAAATGGGTACACAGACCATGGTTCTTGGGCTTGAGCAAAGGGAAAGCGAACGCAGGGCAAACCGGGAACCATTGGAAGAAGTGGCTGGACTAAACGAACGGTTGTTTTTTACGCGCTCAGTCAGAAAATCAAGACAGGGCTACATTGTTTTCATCTTGGATAATAAAACCGAAAAGCAACCAGGTACCTATGAGGGTGCAACCTTTGCTGATCTTTATAAAGGATACACTGCGGAGGCAGCCCGGTCTTATTTTTCAGATCAGGTAGACGGGGCATTGGTTAACCTGCAGTCTGATGACAAGAAAAGAAAACCATCAAAAAAATTACGCCACTTTAAGGTGAGTGCTAAAACCCTCGGATTGGCCAGAGCTGGATTTGATGCTGAGCAGCGCCGCATTCGTTCCAATATACAAAAAGCGGAGGATGAACGAGAATTACTGGGCTCATTGGATGAAAATTCCTCCAAGGATGATGCTAGAATTAAGAAACTCGATAATGACCTGGTCGTCCTCAGAGAGAAGCTCGATCAGGCAAGCCAGGAAAGAACTGCAATCATGAGATTGCTTGAGTCTGCATCCACTCTTTCGGTGGATGGAAAGTGGCAGGAGTTGGAGCGAAACGAACAACGGGCAGTGTTTGTTCGCCTTACTCAGGTTTATCTTATGAGGAATAAGGAATCTACCAAAGAGGAAATTTCCCAGAGACGCACAATCCTTGAATCCAATCGTGGGCAGGATACCAGAGATTCTATTGTCGAGGATTTGGTTTCGGTTGGTCTGGGTTCCGCCCGCTAAGCCGATCTGTTTGCGGTTGGTTAAAGTTCTATCCTGATCCCGCTTTTTCCCAGCCTAGAAAAAATTCGAGGTTACCATCCGTTCCGTGCGGTTTGGCAAGCAATTGTGCAATAAGTCTACTGTTTTCCAAATGAAGTTCGGCAAAACTTGTGACTTCATTAATTACACGTTCCTGAACCACAGAGTCCCTGATTACCCCTTTTCCCCGATCAGCTTCTTCTTTCGTGCATTCAAACTGTGGTTTAACTAAAGCCACGAGTTTTCCTCCGGGGCTGAGAAAATTCCATGCATGATTGAGGACTTTACGCAGGGAAATAAAAGATAAGTCCATCACAATTAGCGGATAGCTATTCTGGGGGAGCTTTTCGACCAGCAGGTCTCTTAAATTCGTTTTTTCGATATTGGTCACCCGCGAGTCGGTCCTGAGCTTATAATGCAATTGTCCATGACCGACATCAACGCAGGTTGAATCCAATGCACCTAGTTGCAGTAGGCAATCAGTAAAGCCACCGGTGGACGCACCGAGGTCGAGGACGGAAAGTCCGGTAACATCCCATTCACTTTCTTTAAGAAAATTTTCCATTTTTAACCCGCCACGGCCAACATAAGGAAACGGCTTTTCAACCGTCAGTACAGAACCGGTCGGGATCAACCGACTAGCCTTATCGATTCGTTCGGTTCCCCATTTCACTTTTCCGGCAAGAATTAATGCCTGGGCACGAGTTCTACTTTCGCATGTGCCATTCATCACCAGCATTTCATCTGCCCTGAGTTTTTTTGTCATCTCTATGGAAGATTTGGAGAGTGATCGGCATTTGATCAATGGTTGAATGCAAAATTTTAAACTTTTGTAAAATTTTTGTGAAAATCCTTGACGATGGTGGGTCAAAGTGGCAAGAAATGGTTGAAAGTGGAAACAATAGAATAGATGCAATGGGCTAATGGCAAGCGAAGCTACAACCTTTTTTGTGGGAGAATTTACCCATGCTCTGGACAGCAAGGGCCGCTTGACCATACCCTCAAAATGGAGGATTCCTGGAGGGGACAATACCTACCTGGCCCTGCCCAACCCAGGAGGCTATGTCACGGTTTATCCGCCAAAAATGGTGGCGAGGCTCGAGGAAAAAGTAGCCGAAGCGAGTCTTTCAGATGTTCGTGCGCAGGCATTATTAATGGAATTATTCGCAAAGGCACATTCCTTTGGCTGCGACAAGCAGGGGCGGATAAATCTAAACGACAAATTAATCGAGCACGCAGGGATGCAGGAGAAAGCCGTGCTTGTGGGAAATTTTTCAGCTTTTGCAATATGGTCGGAAACTCGTTACGCGAAGCGTCCAAGTGGCGACCAAAGAAATATTTTCGATGCGATGAGGGAGTTGGGGTTATGATGCTTTTTCAACCGGACTGGGTGACTTTTAGGGTGGTCTCCCAAGGAAGGGGAATGGTTGAAGAGGAATGCCTCCTCCCTCGCGCTTCGACTTTATCTGGAAGCGTCGGCCTCGGGGGGGGTAAATATGTATTGTGGTGCGGTTGAGTTCGTTTGTTCTCCGTCTGCGGTGAGGCACATTCCGGTCCTCTTGCAAGAATGTATGGGTTTTTTGAAACCCGAGAATGGGGGAGTGTTTGCGGATTTAACCTTTGGTGGCGGTGGTCACAGCAGGGCAATTCTTGGAGCAAATCCGGCAAATCAATTACTATCGTTTGATTGTGATCCTGACGCAATCCAGCGTGCGAATGATCTTCAGGGTGAATTCCCTGATCGTTTTCAATTCCATGATGGTTCGTTCAGGGAGCTGGATCAGGTTGCATCGGCAGGTGAGTTTGATGGAATTTTGATGGATCTTGGTATTTCTTCCTTCCAGTTGATGGAACCTGAGAAAGGATTTTCATTTCGACTGGATGCCCCAATAGATATGCGTCTGGACCCAAGGAAGGGAGTTAGTGCAGCTGATTTCTTGGAGACGGCTTCAGAGGAAAGTTTAATCCGTGCTGTTAGGGAATATGGCGAGGAAAGAAGATGGCGCCGGGTGGTGACTGCAATTATTGAAGCAAGGGGCACTGGTGAATTATTAAGGACAATGAGTGCTGCGGAGGTTGTGTCGAGGGCAGTTGGAGGTAGAAATCCCCGGCAGCGAATTCATCCTGCAACCAAGACTTTTCAGGGGATTCGAATAGCGATTAATGGTGAGTTGGAGGCATTGGCGGTAACTTTGCCACAGGCATTTGGAGCATTGAAGGAGGGTGGCGTTCTTGCAGTTATTTCATTTCATTCGCTGGAGGATCGGATTGTTAAAAGATTTATGCGGAAAATGTCTGGTCGTCCAGAGCATAGGCATGACCATCGTTTGCTGCATGAGCGTAGTACGAGTGGGAAAATGCTTACTACTAAGGCAATTGTTCCGGGCAGGGAAGAGGTTGAGTCAAATCCGCGAAGCCGTTCTGCTCGTTTACGAATCTTTCAAAAACTGCAAGGGAGGGAACTTACTGAATGATGAAAAGGGTGTGGTGGATGGTTCTTTTTCTTTCAGTTTTTGTTTTCGGGGTTGGTTCGATATCTATTGTTTGGTTGCGGATGGAAATTTCTGAGACTGCGAAGATTTGCGGAAGGATGGAAGATGAGCGGGAGATGGTGGCGAGAGAATTAAGAGAATTACGCGGTCAGCGTTCAAAATTGATGCGACCGGCGATGCTGGCAAGTATGGTTGCTGGGAGATTGAGTATGCCTCCCTCATCTAGAACCGTTCATGTGACTGGAAGAGAAATGGCAACACGGCTAGGTGGTAATTTAGGTGTCGAGAACTGGCAGGGATATCAAGGGTCTGCACTGGCGGACAGTCGGTAGATGAAGAACGTTTTCATCGCTCCCTATCGCTTTTACCTCGTATTTTTTGCTATATTTCTGACCTTCTGTTCCTTGGGGGGAAGGCTTTTTCATCTTCAGGTTGTAAATTCAGAAAAGTATGAAAGTTTTGCCCATAATGCACGTAAAAACTTTATCCCAATTTCTGCAAGGCGGGGAGATTTAGTTGACCGGAAGGGTAATTTACTAGCGACGACTAGGTCAGTAGTAGTTGTGGGGATAGATCCTCAAAGTATCGAGGTTGATGATCGTTTGAAATTTGATGAATTAGCAAAATTACTTCAAATCCCACTTGAGAGAATCAATGCTGCAGCTGATAAAAAAATTGGCTTAACTAGTGCGGGTTCTGAATCAGTCAGGTTGGTAAGATGGGTGAAATTAAAGGACGAAGTTGAGGAAAGCGTATACAGGAAGATAAAAAAACTGGGAATTAAGGGAGTATATGGAAATTATCAACACTCCAGGTTATATCCAAACCAGTCTCTTGCATCACACGTTCTGGGATATGTGAACGAAGAGGGTAAACCTTGTATGGGGGTTGAGTTGCTTTCGGATTATTATCTTAAGGGGCAAGATGGATGGAGGGAGAGCGAGCGTGATGGACGAAGGCGAGAAATGCCTCAGTACCGTTCATTAGAGGTAAAAGAAAAAGATGGATTGAATGTTGAATTAACTCTCGACCGAATGATTCAGGATATTGTCGAAAGCGAGTTAAGGGAAATTGTAAGCGAATACGAACCTCTAAGTGCGTCTATTATTGTAAGTTCTCCTAAGACTGGTGAAATTCTTGCACTTGGTAATGTTCCAACATTTGATCCGAACAATTACGGAGAATTTCCTCTGGAAAATCAAAGGAACCGTGCTTTAACTGATTTGTATGAACCTGGATCAACCTTTAAAATTGTTCCTGTCGGTGGTGCGTTAAATGAAAGATTAATTGATCCAGATGATATAATTGATTGTTCAATTAGCAGTTATCAGGTTGGTAACAGGTTAAGAAGATTGCCAAGCGATCATCATCCATTGGGAAAAATCAGCTTGCGGGAAGTGGTGCAGAAATCGAGCAACCGCGGAGCTGCACAACTAGGAATAAAGTTAGGCTCTTCGAGGCTCTACGATTATTGTAAAATATTTGGTTTTGGGGATTCTTCAGGGATTGGATTGACGGGTGAAAGAAGGGGGACGCTGCATCATCCAGAAAAATGGGATGGATTGACAATTACCCGATTACCCATGGGCCATGCAGTTGCTGTCTCTGCTATTCAAGTCCATGCAGCAATGAGTTCTATAGCAAATGATGGAATATTGATGCGTCCAATTTTGATTCGGCGTGTTTTTGATGAAAAAGGAAAAACGGTTGTGAAATTTAATCCAGACCCAGTACGTCGGGTAGTTTCAGAAAAGGTAGCAAAAATAATGACTGAAATGTTGGTTTCTGTGGTTAGTCCGGAGGGTACTGCGGTTCGTGCAAGAATTAAGGGTTATTCAGTCGCAGGAAAAACTGGAACCACTCAAAAAATAATTGATGGAAAGTATTCAAACAGGCATCACGTTGCTTCTTTTTGTGGGTTTTTTCCAGCAGAGAATCCTTTGGTTGCGGTAACTGTCGTAGTGGATGAACCCAATATGACTAATGGCCGCTTAGGATACGGTGGAAGTGTAGCTGGTCCAGTTTTTCAAAGAGTCGCAAAAAAGGTAATCGGCTATATGGGGATAAAACCTGAGCCCGCAAAGTTAACTTTTGTTAACAGTAAAAAATCAATTGGTGAAAAATTTTAATGGGGAATAGATCATGATTAAAGAAACTGAAACCGAAACTATGGATAATGTAAGGGCCAGAATGTCTGGTCGGATTGATCTTCGTGAATTAGCAGGCAAAGAGGCCAGCTATGCAAAAAGTCGAGGTGAAGTGAGCCTGCAGGGCATCTGTTCAGATAGTAGAAGGGTAACCCCAGGCTCTGCATTTTTTGCCTTACCAGGCATGAGAACAAACGGAAATGAACATTTGGAGGAAGCGGTCAGGAGAGGTGCAAAGGTAATTGTTACTGATTCAGACGATATTGAAATTCCCAGCGGAGCCGTACGGGTAAGAGTGGATGATGCTCGTGTGGCACTAGCAAAATTTTCAAAGCGCTATCATAATTCTCCGGATGAAGTGCTAAAAGTAATCGGCGTCACAGGAACAAATGGAAAAACTACGGTGACCTCGCTGACCAGGCATTTACTTGAATCTCCTGGCAGACCTGTCGGCTTAGTCGGTACAGTAAAATATCATTTGGGGGATCGAGTGCTACCATCCCATCGAACGACTCCTGAAGCTGCAGATCTTTACGCATTACTTAGAAATATGTTGGCCGGCGGTTGTTCTGAAGCGGTTATGGAAGTAAGCTCGCATGGAATTCACCAATCTCGAGTTGCTGGATTAAACCTCGAAGTGGCCGTATTTTTAAACCTTAGCCGTGACCATCTTGACTACCACGGGAATATGGAAACTTACTTTCGTGAGAAAAGAAAATTATTTAACGGTTCAAATGGATCATTACCCAAGGTAGTGGTAGTTAATGGAGACTGTCCTTATGGGAGAAGATTGTTAGAAGAACTTCCTCCCCAAGTGCGGGCATTAACATTTGGGTTCAATAAAGAAAATGATTTCCGTGCCACTGAATTAACTTTGGATGTCCATGGTTCAAAGTTTGTGGTGGAAAGTCCTGCAGGTTCCATGGTAACAGCGAGTCCACTAATTGGACGGTACAATGTACTCAATGTACTAGCTTCGTTTGCAATTATTCATTCGTTGGGGCGTTCAGTATCCGATTCTGTAAGAAAACTATCAGCTTTTGGCGGTGTTGAAGGCAGGATGGAAACAATTGACCGTGGTCAGGATTATCGGGTGGTTGTTGATTATGCTCATACCCCTGACGCATTACGTAATGCCCTCGGAATGCTTAAAGAATGTACTAAAGGTAAAGTAAGACTTGTTTTTGGATGTGGTGGTGAAAGAGACCGTGGGAAGCGTCTTGAAATGACCAGAGTGGCATGTGCAGGGGCCGATAGTACAATTGCCACTGCTGATAATCCCCGTGGTGAATGCTTAAGGTCAATATTTGATGATATGAAAAAGGGTGTTTCTAAGGGGGCAGAGATTAAGTTTATTGAGGATAGAAGAAGGGCAATAAGCAAGGTGCTCGATGAAGCAAATGATGGTGACTGTATATTGATTGCAGGAAAGGGTCATGAAACATTTCAGGAGGTAAATTATACTTCTATTCCTTTTGATGACCGCATAGTGGCTGCTGAACTACTTGATGCTAAGCTTCTGGGAAGCTGACTATAGATGCCTTTCTTTAATCCAAAACATCTTGAGGAATGGTCTCGTGGAAAATGGAGCCACATGCCAAGTAAAGATTTGCAGGGATTTGCCATCGATAGTCGGTTAATCAAAAAAGATGAGCTTTTTATTGCAATTAAGGCAGATCGGGATGGGCACAATTTCATAGAAAAAGCCATGGTTGCCGGTGCGGGTGCTGCACTTGTGGAAACAGTTGATCATTCTTTAGGAATTCCGCAGCTCAAAGTGGACGACACCCTGAGAGGGTTTCAGAGAATCGCCAGAAAACATCGTGATGTGTTTAAAAAGCCAGTTGTGGGAATAACGGGAAGCTGTGGTAAAACTTCAACCAAAGAGGTCTTGGCAAAATTACTGCCCGCAGCCATTTCAACGGCAGGTAATTTTAATAATCATCTAGGAGTTCCTCTGACCTTGCTAAAAATTGATCAAAAAAACCATCAATTTGCTGTTATCGAAGCGGGTATTAACCAGGCAGGAGAAATGAGTGAACTGCAAGAAATGATCAACTGTGACATTGCGGTGATTACGATGGTTGGGCAGTCTCACCTAGATGGTTTAGGAACGGTAAACCGGGTAGCAGAGGAGAAAATTAAACTTTGGACAGAGAATAACCAAGGTCGGTGGGCAATATTCCCAGAATCCTGTTTGAGGTACCCAAGCTTTACCGATGCACTTAAAAAAACAAACCAATTTCAGGTTCTTAAAAATGGAGATCCTGGAAGTGAAGAAATTGGTATCAATGAAGCTTATTTTACGCTTTCGACTGAAACAAACGAGCAGGAAGATTCGTGTGTGTTGAAAATTTGGCGACACGGATCTTCCTTGCTCTCGATCGTTATCCCGAGGGTATCAACTGGGATGGCGAGCAACCTTTCTTTGGCCGCATTGGTGGCATCAAAACTAGGGGTAACTGATGATGAAATTTGCGAACGCCTACCCCAATATAGCCCCTCGACCCTGCGTGGCAACCGCCTGCAGGGTCGGGGGTGCGAATATTTCGTAGATTGTTATAATGCAAATCCATCTTCGATGGAAGATTCCGTGCAGTTCTTTCAGCGTGAAAGTAAGGGTAAGAAGAAAATGCTTGTTCTCGGAGGCATGGAAGAACTGGGCAATGATGCACGAAAACTACATCATATTATGGGCTCTAGAATTCTTTTAGAATCTCAAGATATGGTTGCTTTAGTTGGGGAAAAAGCAGCATGGATAGCCTCTGGCTTAATTGATTCTGGTGCCAGAAGAGAACAGGTTCTTGTTTTAAACGAGCTAGAGGATGCGAGACCTTTACTGGAAGATTTTCAAGGAAATGTACTCTTGAAGGGTAGCAGGTCAAATAATCTGGAAAATTTGATTCCATCTTGGGCAACCGAGCCTATTGAAGAGCAGGAAAATGCAAAATGCTGAGTTATCTTCAGTTTTGGGAGGAATGGTTTGGTCCTTTCCGATTGTTTCAATTCATTTCAGTAAGGTCAGTAGGTGCTGGTATCACCGCTTTATTCATTGGTTTTTTTGCGGGTCCAAAAATAATTGCGGCATTAAGGGCAATAGGGGCCAGTCAAGCGTTCAGAGAAAAAGAAGAAGTCGGAGAACTGGCAGATTTACACGAATTCAAAGCAAAGACACCAACAATGGGAGGTGTTTTAATCTACCTTTCAGTTACAGTCAGTGCGTTACTTTGGGCAGAACCGAATGTTTATGTGCTGGCGGCAATTCTTGCTTACACAATCCTGACTGTAGTGGGATTTGCGGACGACTATTTAAAAGTCTCCAAAAGCAACAGCAAAGGATTACCGGGAAAATTAAAACTTTTGGGGCAGTTGTTAACAACAATTTGTGTGCTCGGATTACTTCTTGGACCATGGAGTATTTCCTTAAATGGAACAGCAAGTGGAGTGCTGGAAAGTACAAACAAAATGAGAGAACTTTGGGTTCCTTTTTACAGTTATCCGCAGCAGGAAGGACCACCAATCTTACCTGTGGCATTATTAATTCCATTTTTTTTCCTTACTCTCTGTGGATCAAGCAATGCCTTGAATTTAACAGATGGATTGGATGGGCTTGCAATAGGATGCACAGTCACGGTTGCACTGACATATGGAATTATGGCATATGCAGCCGGCAATTTCATTATAGCAGACTATTTAAAAGTGAGTTTTGTTCCTGGAACGGGGGAACTGGCAATCGTTTGTGCATCCTTACTGGGCGGGAGTCTCGCTTTTCTGTGGTACAACGCACATCCTGCCGAAGTGTTTATGGGGGATACGGGTTCACTGGCAATTGGCGGTCTGGTAGGAGTAATTGCATTAATGATTCATCAACCACTTACTTTAATCATTGTGGGGGGAATATTTGTAATGGAGGCGGGGTCGGTAATCCTGCAGGTAGCCTCGTTCAAAACCACGGGAAAAAGAATTTTTCGGATGTCACCTATTCATCACCATTTCGAGCTAAAGGGATGGAAAGAGACCAAGGTAGTGATCCGCTTTTGGATTCTTTCGCTTCTGTTCGCCTTGATTGGCTTGGCCACCTTGAAAATAAGATAAGGTGAACGAGGTTTTAGAAAAATTTAAGAAATTGCAACCAGCACCGGTTGCTATTTTGGGCGCGGGTCTGAGCGGGCAGGGAGTTAAAAACCTTCTCGATCGTATGGAGTGGGAATATCAAATATTCGATGAGCAGGGGCGGGCATTTGAAATGGCGGATGCCCGCAACTGTTCTCTGGTGGTGACAAGTCCAGGATTTCATCCTCTGCATCCTTGGTGCAAACTTGCGGAAAAAGAAGGAAAGGAAATTCTTGGTGAGCTTGAGTTTGGGGCATTGTTTTTGGATAAGCAGAAGGTTGTGGCCATTACGGGGACGAATGGAAAAACAAGTGTAACAACCCTGATGCATCATGTTTGCCAAACACTTGGAATTAAATCTGTAATTGCGGGAAATGTGGGTACTCCAATCACAGACCTTATTGCAGAGGGATTACACCAAGAAACCACTATATTTCTTGAAACAAGTTCTTTTCAGGCAAGAAATTTGACATACTTTAAACCAGCTGAGGTCATATGGACAAATTTTGCTCCAGATCATTTGGATTATCACGAAAATCTAAATGAATATTTCAGGGCAAAATACCGGTTACTAGAATACAATAAATTTAAAAAATGCATGGTTGGGAAATCAGTGCATGATTATGGGAAGAAACACGGTTTCATTTTACCGAAAACTGTAAAAATCATTAGTAAATTATTAAAGGAGCAAGTTTCGTTACCGGCGGACCATTTTCTGTCGAGTGCACCGCAATTGGAAAACCTAGCACTGGTAGAGTCATGGTTTACACAAACAGGTCTAAACCGAAATGAATTTTACAAGATTGCCGAAAATTACTGTGGTCAGCCCCACCGCTTGCAGATGATTAAGTCTAAAATTAAGAACATTACTTTTTGGAATGATTCAAAGGCAACCAATCATTCTGCTGTTTTAGCTGCATGTAAAAACTTTACCGATAAACTCTTTTGGATTGGTGGAGGTAAGAGCAAGGGTGAAGACTTGGAAGCTTTTGCAGGCTTATTGAAACCTCACATAAAAAGGGCATTTCCTTTTGGTGAGACTGGACCGGCATTGCATAGTGCCTTGAAAAACCATGGTTTGTGGAGCGTTTTGTGCGAAGATCTTAAGGACGCAGTGACGCGTGCAATCCGTTTTGAAAGCTCTCCAATAGATATTCTTTTCAGTCCTGGCTTTTCCAGCTTTGACCAGTACCAAAATTATCAAGAAAGAGGAAAAGACTACGAAGATATAGTTTTGGATTTGAAGAAAGGGAGGGAAGAAGATACCTCATTAATATTTAAACCGTTCGCACTACCGACAGGAAGATAAATCATGAAAATAACAAAAGTCTTTAGCATCGTACTTTCCCTGCATGTTGGGGTGATACTACTTGTAATGTTTCAGCCGAGTTGCCAAACAGCTGGCGTACGAAATGGTTCTGAAAAACCGGAATCAAATTCATCCATCAGTCCTGATCAATCGTTCAATCAGGCGTTATCTAGTGAGGAGAATGCAGCACCATTACGCAAGCCAGGTGTTATTCCGAAAAATGAGTTTGCAGCTCCCAGCAGACCTGCACCGGGCGAACTTATTGTTCCTCAAAGAAGCACTTCCATTATTGTGCCGGCTCCTGCCTTAAGTGTGCCTGGCAAT